>TBL_comb47_HYPODRAFT_10002748_pt1 | contig 21467 bp, 19 predicted proteins | sample TroBogypolimnion_40_FD_10682 | JGI IMG/M metagenome (IMG submission 10682) | reverse complement strand
ACGGTATCTACAGCGCAGCCGATCTCGGTCAGAATTCCATCCACGCCGGGACATCTGCTTCGATGGAAGCGGCACCTTGCGCATGCGGCTAGGGCTGACTTCCATCAATCAGCCGCTTTTTTGTCAATATTTAGTAAAGCTTTTGTAAATGTCAGCCGGAGCAAAATCGACCACTGGATTAGAACGCGCTGCTCCAGCATGCATGCACGCTAGATCAATCTCTTTGCGCGTGAGCCGATGCAAAACTTAAAAGCCCTGATCTACGTTTCCACTGCGGCGGAGCACATTCAGGCCATGGATGTGGCACGCATCATCGAGCGCTCGGAAGAAAACAATAAGCGCTCCGGTGTTTGTGGCATGTTGCTCTATTCCAAGGGTCAATTCATGCAGTGCATCGAAGGAACGACCATGGGGGTAGAGCATACCCTTGGAAAGATACTCCAATCTTGTCTGCACCACAGCGTTGTCGAATTGTTTAAGGGAGAGGTCACCGAGCGGCGTTTTTCAAGCTGGGATTGGGCTTATTATTCGGCGGGTAGCACCAAGCAGTTTTCATCGCCAGAAATACAGTATTTTCTGGAAAGCAGGGCTTGCACCGATACCGTTCAGAAGAATCACATTGAACAATCCATTCTCACTACATTTTGGCAGGGCTCTGCCGATAGCAATCACTTCTGGACTTCCCGGTGATTGCCTTGGTTATTTTGTGACGCGGATGCATGGCACACACTGAGCTGCGGGAAGACCCCCCTTCTCTGGCTCCACAGGGTGTCGCTGCCAGAATCTTGCAGGCCTGCCAGCAGGAGTCGTGCTCGCTCTCCACGTTGGCAACTCTGGTGACAGAAGACCCGGTCCTAGGCGCCAGACTGCGCCGGTTTTGCACCGCAGCCAAGGGGCTGAGTTCGGGCGATCCGATAGGCGATTGCATAGGCCTGCTGGGTGTGACGGCGGTGAAAAATCTGGCGCTGGTGTTTTCGCTATGGGACCAGCACCGCAACGGCCCCTGTCGGGGTTTTGACTACCGCCGGTATTGGAGCGAAGTGTTGCTGACCTACTTCATCATGATGGAGATGCAGGAGGAGGCAACACCGCGCGTGGCCCATGAGACCGGCACCTGGGCGATGCTGTCTAGCCTGGGCTGTCTCGCCCTGGCAACGACCCATCCCCTGGAATATACCGAGATCTTGGGCTGTGGTGGCGAGTTGGCGGCGCTGGAGGACGCCCGGTTGAACACCAACCATCTGCGCCTGAGCGTGGAACTGTTGACCCCCTGGGGACTTCCCAGTAGCTTGGCCGGTCGCGTCTTGGCGCAACAGGAGCCGGGCCGGATGGTAGAAGATGGCGCACCCGCCACGTCCTTTGCCGTGGATGTCTGGCATTTTTCCTGCCGTACCGCCCGGCAGTTGTGCCAGGCCAAGGAACAAGCCGGCAGCCTGGCGAGTGTGCTGTTTGCCTTTGCCAATGCTTATGGCAAGTCGCATGCGCAGCTGATCACCAAAATCCAGCAAGCCGTTGCCAAGTCGCTGGCTGCTGCCGAAGCGCTCGGGCTCGAACTCTCGGTCACCTCCGTGATGCCGCTTGGCAAGCTGCCTGACGGTACGGCTAACAGCGTGGCAGACAGCTGGCTGCGGATTCTGATTGTCGAGGATGACCCGATTGTTCGCACCCTGTTGGAAACCTGGCTCAAGGTCCAGGTCGGCCATAGCGTGATTTCGGCCGACAACGGAGAGCAGGCGTTGGAGCTGGCACGTCAGCACTTGCCGCAGTTGATCATCACAGATTGGAGCATGCCGGTCATGGACGGCATTGCGTTTTGCAAGGCGCTGCGGCAAGCCGATTGGGGCAAGAGTATTTATGTGCTGATGCTCACCGCATCCAGCGGCGACGACGACCTGGTGGAAGCCTTTGAGGCCGGCGTGGATGACTTTTTGCTCAAGCCGGTCAAGCGCCAGGCGCTGGGCGCCAGACTGCAGGCCGCCTGGCGCTATATCCACTTTCGGGAACAATGGCGGCAGGACAATCAACGGTTGGTACATGCCAATGAACAACTGGAGTTGAAGAATCGGCAACTGCAACTCCATTCCACAGCCGATACCCTGACCGGGCTACCCAACCGACGCGCCGGTCAGCGGGCACTGACGCAGGCCATGAGTGCGGCGCAACGCCACGGTTTGCAAATGTGCGTGTTCTGCTTTGATCTGGATTGCATGCAATTGCTGCAGGACAGTGCCGGCCATGTCACGGGCGACGAGATCTTGCAGCTGATAGGGGTCACGGTGCAACAGACGCTGCGCAATGAAGACACGGTGTGCCGTTGGGGTGAGGATGCTTTCCTGATCATTGCACCAGGAACCGCTGTGGCCGATGGCATCAAGGCCGCACAACGATTGCGCGAAGCGGTGGTCGGCCACCTGATCGCGCTGGAATCCAGTTCGATCAGCGTCACCATCCACATTGGCGTGGCCTGCTGGGATGCGGAGTCCAAAAGCCGGGAGCAGCTCTTGCTTGAGGTGGAGCAGGCCTTGGGCGCGGCCAAGCAGGCGGGGAAAAACCGCATCGCGGTGTTGGTGGATGAGAGAACGCAGCTTATTTGAGCTTGCGCGCTGGAGCTGGCTTCAAGCCCGGTAGCAACGGACCTGTGGCCGGAGCAGAAAAGCCGGCACCTACCGAGAGCTGCGGATTGGCAGCAGGTAAGGCCGAACGGAACACCCATTCAGAGTAGCGCGTCTTGTCCAGAAAATCCTTGTCACGCAAGGCAAAACCAGATTGTTTGAGTGCGCTGTCGCCCGACTGGCTGTAGACTCCCACGAGTTGTCCACCGGGCAGCCGCATCTCGCCCCAATCGGCTGCGCGTGTCATCGGATCGACATAGGCCTTTCGCAAATGGTGCATTGGCTTGTCTGGTGCGCGCGTGTCATCCACCAGCTCATCGAGCGTCAAAGGAAAGCGCCGCGCCGCCGGTGGCGACTGCAGGTAAAAGCGGGTGATCGCCAGGCGATACTGGTTGCCCACAAACAGCAGCTCCTGTTCGCGCTCGCGCTGGCTGGTCAGCGTCCAGACCTCGGCCGTCGCGCCCAGGCCCACGCCAATAATGACTAGCCCGATCAGCAGGGCGAGATAGACAAAGCCGCCTTCGCGCGCGGCGGACCTACCAGTCCGCATAGGGTATGCCGTCGGCGCTGGCACCTGGCGCACCGCTGATGAGGTTGTAAACGCCCGTGCCCTGCGCATCCGGCGGGGACACCAGCACCCAGGAGGTGGAACTTTCGGCAATCGGATCAAAGGGCAGGGTGCGCAGGTAGCGCTTGCTAACCAACTCATCGAGTTGATCCGGGTAGTGACCGGTATCGGCGTGAAATTTGTCCAGTGCATCCCGCGTCGCTGCCAGATTGGCCTTGAGCACGGTCTCCTTGCTGCGCTCTATGGAGCGAAAATAGCGCGGCGCTGCCAGGCTCAACAGCAGGCTGACAATGGTCATCACCACCATCAGTTCGATCAGGGTAAAGCCCGAGCGTCTGGCGCGCGAACCTGCTGCTGGCAAGTACATCACCATTCCTTGTAGGGCACGCCATTGAGGCCTATGCCTGGCGCTTGCGAGTAGACATCAAACACATCGACGCCGGGCTGTGGCTTGTCGTGCGGACTGGCGTAGCTGCGTAGGCCCCAGATGCTGGTGCCGGCTTCGGCTGCCACCGTTGCGAAGGGGTCGGCCGGAATACGGCGCAGAAAAATCAGCTTGCTGGCTTGCGACGGACTCTTGGCGTCACTCACGCCATCGACCAATATTTCCAGGCTGGGTGGGTAACCCGAGCCCTTGGTGGTCTCGACCACGCGACCCTCATCCACCGCCTGTTTGTAGCTGTCAATCGCGCTGCGGATCTGGCGCAGTGCCACGCGCAGCTCCTGCTCGTGGCTGCGCCGTTCGGTCAGTTCCAGCAGGGGGAAGGCCACGGTGGACAGCAGACCGACGATGGCCACGGTGACCAGCATTTCAATTAGCGTGAAGCCGCGCAGGTGCGGGGCCGAACGGCACAGCCTCATGGTGTGGGCTTCTCTTCCGGCTCCGGCTCCGGCGCCGCAGCCTGGGCTGGTTGCGTGGCTTCGGGCGCCGTCACCATCGGCGTTTGCAGGGGCACGATTGGCAGCGTACCCATCGCCGTCGGAGCCGCTGGAGCTGGAGTAGCCGGTGTTGCAGGAGTAGCCGGTGTTGCAGGAGTAGCAGCGGGGTTTGGTGTGGCCAGCGGTGCCCGGGCGGCCGCAGCGCTGACGGGTGCCTTGGACGCTACGCTCTGGCGTGGTCCAAAGCGCATATTGCTTTCGGTGCCCGACCACATTTCCAGCAGGTCGTTGTCTATTTGTTTGCTGTTGCGAACAATGCGCGGCGTGATGGAAATGATCACTTCGTTTTTGTTCTTTTCGTCGGTTCGGGTACCAAACAAGCGGCCCAGGATGGGGATATCGCCTAAGCCCGGAATGCTGGTGGCGCCGGTGCGGTCCTGGTCCTGGATCAGGCCGCCAATGATTTCGGTCTGCCCGTCCTTGAGGCGCAGCACCGTGTTCACGCTGCGCGTGCTGATGGTGTAGGCAATGGTGCCGTTTTTGGCCGCGTCCGGGTTCTGGCCGCTGTTGGAGCTGACCTCCAGCGCCAGCCGGATGGCAACCTCGCCGTCGGCATAAATGGTGGGCTCGACCTCGATCTTGATGCCCACGTCCACATACTGGATGTTGGTGTTGTAGACCGGCGAAGTGGTGGCCGCTCCCGGCACCGCCGCGGTGGAGATCACCGGCAGGCGGTCGCCGACCAAAAATTTGGCCTTTTCCTTGTTGCGTACGCGGATGCGGGGTGTGGCCAGGTCGTTGATGTCGGAGTCGGTTTTCTTGGCGTTGATGGCGCCGCTCAAGGGCGAGACATTGACGTCGGCCGAGCTCAGCGCGCGGAACTGTTGCAGCGTCATGCCGCTGGTGCTGGCGCCAAAGCTGGTGGGCAGGTCAATACCCAGGGCCATCAGCCTGGCATGCGACACCTCCATCACATCCACCTCCAGCATCACCTCGGGTTCGGGCTGGTCCATGGCGGAAATCAGCTTCTCGATCAGGCGGATGATCTGCGGCGTGTCGCGTACCACCAGGGCATTGGTCTTTTCGTCAATGAACATATCCTTGGTCTTGACCATGGTTTTGACCATGGCCATCACGTTCTTGGGGTCGGCATTGGTCATGGAAAAGCGGCGAATCTTGAGCTCGGCGTAATCGCGCGACTTGGCCTCGGTGTCCGGGTAAATCAAAAACGAGTTCTCGCCCATCACCCGTTTGGCGGTCTGGGTTTGCATCAGGATCAGGTCGATCGCCTCTTCAACCGGCGTATCGCGCACAAAGATGCTGACCTTCAGGTCGCTCTTGACGTCCTTGTCAAACAGGATGTTCAGGCCGGTGGTGCGGGCAATTGCCTCCATCACCATACGCAGATTGGCATCGCGGAACTGCAGCGTCACGGGCTTGCGGCCCTTGAGGTTTAGGCTCACGCCATTGAGCGAATTGTTTTGCGTGGCCTCGGCAATCTGTGTGCGCAGTTGCTGTGCCCGCGGCTGGGTCGGATTTTCCACCAGCACCCGAGCCAGCAGGTTGGAGGCCTGCTCCAGTTCGCCCTTGCCATAGAGCAGGGCGGCCTCATCCAGCCGAGTGGCTTGCTTGCGCTCATGTGTGATGTCATTGATCGCCTGGGCCGCAGCGATATGGCCCGGATCCAACGCCAGCACCTTGGCATAGCGAGCCTGGGCCAAATCCCAACGCTCCGCCGTTTCGTCGCGCCGGCCCTCTGACATCATCCGCTGGGTGATCTGGTCGCGCTGCAGCAGCCAGTCCTTCTTGAAGTCTGCATTGCCCGGGTCGGCCAGCTTGGCCTGCGCCAGCTTGCCCAGGCCCTCTTCTATTTTGCCCTCGTCAATCAGGCTCACGCCCTCGCGGTGCAGGCGTTCACCGGCGCAGGCCGTCAGTACCAGGGCCAGACAAAAAATGGATAAGGTGCGGAACATGGTGGGTCTATGCCTCAGGGGGGAGTAGCCAGGGACTGGGGCGTGCCCAGCGGCAAATAGGTGAACAGCACGCGGGCGGGCTCAATGCGTTCGATGCGGTAGTTGGTTTCAATCACGTCGCCCTGGGCGGCCGTCAGCACGCGGTTGCCACGCGACAGAATGACCAGCTGCAGGCTGCCTTCGCTGTACTTGCCCAGAAAGACAAAGGGCAGGGCTGGCGCGGTGGGAGCGGGCGGCGGTGGCGGCGGGCCGGGCGGCGGCGCAGGAGGAGGAGGTGGCGGCGCCAGCACCCAGGTGCTTTGCGCGAACAGTTCGCCGGCCAGGCCCTCACCGACCGTCGGCCGCTCTGCCGGGACTGTCAGCTGATCGCCCATGACCGCCGGTGGCTGGCGTTCGGCCTGGCCCTGGACCGGACTGCTGGCGGCAGCCGTGGGCGTCTTGGTGGACTTGACGGCTTCAGACACCGTCGCCGCTTCCTCATGCGGTGCGAACCACAGCAGCAGCGCGGTCAGCACGGCAGCAGCCAGCATCAGCAGGCGGGGGCGTGTGATGTTCATGGTGTGCTATCCACAAACAACACGAAAACCAGCCTGGCATCGACGTTGTCGTCGCTGACCTTGTCACGCTTAAAGCTGGCGCTTTCCAGTGCCACCGTGTTGTCGGCCTTGAGCGCGCGGTCGACAAAGTTGATCAGCTGCTTGAAGCTGCCCTTGAGCGGCAGCGCCACGCGAAAGCGCTGCAGCCGCTCGCTGCCCTGGCCCACCAGCGCATAGTCGCCGCTCTCCAGCACCACGCCGCTTTCATCGGCTGCACGGTACAGCCTTTGCAGGGCCTGCGGTACCTTGGCTGCAGGTGAAAAGCTGCGGTAGAAAAGGTCTAGTTGCTCCTCTTGCGGCAGCACAGAGGCCGCCGGCAGACTGGTCCGGGTGGCGTCCTGCTGCTGCAGGGCCGCCAAGGTGCGCTCCAGTTGCAGCTGCTCCAAATCGCCCGCATGCAGCAGAAAAATCCAGACCGCCAGAGCCGCCAATAGCAGCGCCAGCCCGGCGCAACCCGTTACGCCGAGTTGTGCGGCACGGTATTGCAGTTGGCGTTGTAGTGCGATGCGGTTCATGGGGCGGTACTCCGCTTGGAGCTCAGGTGCAAACGGGTGTCGCTCAGGGACTTGGCCAGGCGCAGTTGCACCGGGCGCTCCACGCTGTCCAACGGCTTGGGCTCGGCGCGAACCACGGCGGGCGGCGGGTTGCTCACGGCTGCCGGCCTTGTTTCTGTGGTACTCCACTTGGCGCTGAGGCGGAACCGGATCGGCTTTTCTGGCAGGGCGCGGTTGATGAGGTGTGACTGCAGCGTCACTCCGGAGAAGCCCGCGCTGTCCTGCAGGGTGGCTACAAATTTCAACATGGCGCCCATGTCGCGCGCCTCGGCCAAGACCACCAGTTGGCCTTTTTGTGCATCGGGCTCGACGCTGATCAGTGCCACGCGGCTCTCTGCTGCGGTCTGTCCCAGCGACAGGAAAAAGCGGCTCCAGGGCAGATTGAGTTGTTGTGACACGGTTTGCGCGCGTTGCCAGGCGATTGTCATTTCGGCCGGCTTCATGCGAGCGACCGGCAGCTGGCTGCCCATGCGCGCACGTTGCTCCTGCACCTCTTGGCGCGCCGCGAGTAACTGCGGTGCGCTGACCAGCCGCCATTGCGCCAGTGTGCCAAACAGGCAGGCCGTGCCCAGCAGCGCCATGGCCCAGCGCAGCAGTTGGCGGCCCCGGCTTGGCGCGACCAGGTCGAAGTAGAGGCTCTTCATGCCGTCAGCCCGCCGATGGCTGGCAGGGCCGAGTCCAGCACCACCAGACGCAAGCCGGTGGCGTTCAGGCCCGTGGTTGCGTTCAGGCCCGGTGCGTGCAGATAGACCTGGACCGGTGCCTCAGCCGTCGCTGCCAGACCTAGTAGCTTGAGCTCGCGCCGAAAAAATGCCAGCAGCGCCTGGGTCGTGGGTAGGCTGATCTGCTGCGAATGCACGCGGTTCCAACCATCCAGGTTCCAGCTGCCCCAGCTAACCCGGTCTGCTTCCCAATGGATCAGCCAGGCCTCGTCTGCCAGGTGCTTGCGGTGTGAGCGCAGCGCCGAGCTAAAGGCCGTGCTAATCGAGGTCACCGGTGGCAGGGTGCCCGCGCAGCGTGCGTGCAGCAGGTCCAGCAGCGACTGCGGAATCGCCACCGACAGGCGCGCCGCACCGGGCGCATCCTGGGTGAATGCGAAGTGCCATCCGGCACTGGACTGGGCGCCATAGACATCGTCAAATTGCAGCATCGCCAGGGCACAGTCTTCCTGGTGGTTGCGCAGCTGCGCCTGCCAGGGGGCACAGGCATAGCGCACCAGTCCGTCCGACAGAATCACGCGGGTTTGCTGGTAGCGTGCGGTTTTAGTCAGACTAGCGCAGGCATCGCTCAGTCCTTGCCAGCCGTCGGCGGCGTGGACCGCCACGGCCACCGCTGGCAGCGCCGTGCGGCGGCGCCGCCAGCCACTACAGGCGACGGCGCGCACGCCCTGGGGCGACACCTGCAGCGTCAATACATCAGGCAATAAAAGTGACACGGTTGATTTCGCTTAAGGTGGTTTCGCCGCGGCGCACCAGGTCCAATGCGGACGCGCGCAACAGCCGCGTTCCATTGGCCTGGGCCGCTTGTTTGAGTTGGCGGATCGGGGCACGGGCAATGATCAGCTCGCGGATTTCGTCGTTCATGTGCAGCACCTCGGCAATTGCCTTGCGGCCCTTGAAGCCACTGCCACGGCAGTGACCACAACCGGTGCCGGCCTTGAACTGCCAGCCGATCACATCGCTGGCTTGCAGGCCCGAGACCTGCAGCAGTTCCTCGCTCGGGTGGTCGGCTTCGCAGCAGTGCACGCAGTTGACGCGCAACAGGCGCTGCGCCAGCACGCCGTTCAGCGCCGACACCAGGCTGTACATGTCCACGCCCATGTGCATGAAGCGCCCGATCACGTCAAACACATTGTTGGCGTGTACGGTGGTGAACACCAGATGGCCGGTCAGCGCCGATTGGATGGCAATCTGCGCGGTCTCGGAGTCGCGGATTTCGCCGACCATGATCTTGTCCGGGTCGTGGCGCAAGATGGAGCGCAGGCCGCGCGCAAAGGTCAGGCCCTTTTTTTCGTTGACCGGAATCTGCAGCACGCCGGGCAACTGGTATTCCACCGGGTCTTCAATGGTGACGATTTTTTCCGAGCCATTGTTGATTTCGGAAATGGCGGCATACAGAGTGGTGGTCTTGCCGCTGCCGGTGGGGCCGGTCACCAGCATCATGCCGTAGGGCTCGCTGGCCAGGCGACGCAGCACCAGGGCCACGTCCTCGTCAAAGCCCAGGGTGGTGAGCTGCAGACCCTTCATCTGGTCGGACAGCGATTGTTTGTCCAGAATCCGCAGCACCGCGTCTTCGCCATGGATGCTGGGGATGATGGAGACGCGCAGGTCGATCAGCCGACCCTGCAGGCTGACCCGAAAGCGCCCGTCCTGCGGTACCCGGCTCTCGGAAATATCCAGCTCCGACATCACCTTGATGCGCGAGATGGTCTGCCCGGCCAGCTCCGCCGAGTCGGCCGAGCCCACCGTGCTGAGCACGCCGTCGACCCGGTATTTGATGACCATGCCTGAGCTGGTGGATTCCAGGTGGATGTCGCTGGCGCCGGCGCGCAGCGCGTCAAACACGGTGGAGTTGACGAACTTGATGACCGGGCTGGCGTCCTCGCTGATGCCTCTAAAGCTCAGCTCCTCGACACTGCTGTCGGGCGGGGCCTGGGTATCCTCGCGCCCCACCAGCGACTCCATGGCGCGCAGGCCGCCCTCGAACTGGTGCAGCCAGGCGGCAATGTCGCTGCGGTGCGCCAGACAGCGCTGCACCGAGCTGTCAAACAGCGCATCCGACCAGGTGCGCAGGCGTTCGTCAAAGGGGTCGGAAAGCACCAGGCGCAACTGGCCCTGCTGGTTCTGCAACAGCAGGCATTCGCGCCTGAGCATCTCGCCAAAGGGTAGGCGCTCGATGGCCGCCTCCAGCAGATGCAGCGCCGCCATGGAGAGCACCGGCAGTTCCAGCTGCTGACCCAGAACGGCGCTGAAGTCCTCGTCTTCCAGTTGCAGGGCTTCCTGCAGCAGCTCCACCAAGGCTCGGCCACTTTGGGGCGCTTGGCTGCGGGACTGCGCCAGCGCCTGGGCAAAGGGCAGGCTTGTCACTTCGTTCAGGGTGCTCATCGGATGCTTCCCGCCAGTTCAAAAATCGGGAAGTACATCACGACCACGATAAAGCCAATCACCAGACCGATAAAGGCCATCAGCAGCGGCTCGAAAAGTTTCACAAACATGTCTATCCACTGGCTGATTTCGCTGTCGTAAAACTGCGCAATGCGCTCCATCATTTCGCCCATCTGGCCGGTGCGCTCGCCCACGCGCAGCATGCGCGCCGACACCGCCGTGGTCAGACCGGCAAGCTCCATGGATTTGGAAATCGGCACCCCCTGGCGCACCGATTGCATGGCGGTCTGCAACTGCTGTCCCAGGGCGCCGGGCAGCAGGCCCATCACCAGTTCCAGCGAGGCCACGGCCGGCATGCCGCCGCGCAGCAGCATGCCCAGCGAGCGGTAAAAGCGCGCCAGCTGGTAGATGCGGATGCGCTCGCCGATGGTGGGCAGTTTTTGCAGGGCATGTACCAGCTTGGCTGCGGTGCCGGGGCGCGACAACCAGATCGCGATGGACACGATGCCAGTGGCGATAGCGCCCAGCAACAAGAGGCCGTAGTCGTGCGCAAAGTGGCCCCAGGAAATCAGCAGTTGCGACATCCAGGGCACCTCGCCTCCCAGATCCTCAAAGATGCGGGCAAAGCGCGGCACCACGTAGCCCAGCAGGAATGCAATCACCAGGCTGCCGGCAAAAATCAGCAGGGCCGGATAGATGCTGGCGCTGATCACCTTCTTTTTGACGCCGTCGAGCTGGCCTTGGTAGGCCACATATTTTTCCAACGCCTCGGGCAGGCCGCCGGTGCGTTCGCTGGCGCGCACGGTAGCCACAAACAGGGGCGGAAAAACCGTAGGGAATTGCGCCAGGGCGCTGGACAGCGAACTGCCCTGGAACAAATGGTCCACCAGTTTTTCCAGCAGGGCGCGGCGCTCGGCGTGGCTTTCTTTTTCGCACAGGGTCTCAATCGACTCCACCAGTGCCAGGCCGGCATTCAACAGCGTCAGCAGTTCCTGGCCAAATTGTGCCAGCGGAAAGGCCGCCGGTCTGCGCCCACTGCGCGCCAGCCAGGCGTTGCCCGTGGCCTGCACCGACAGCACCCGCAGGCCGCGTTGAAGCGCCAGGGCACGCGCCTGGTCGACGCCTGGCGCCTCCAGTTGCAAGGTCTGCAGGCCGGCTCGGCTGTCTACATAGCGAACGGAAAACTGCATGCAGCGCTTATTCCCAGCTGACGATGTCTGCGTCTTCGCCGGTGCCGCCGGCCACGCCGTCGCGACCAAAGGAGATGATGTCGTATTCGCCGTGGCTGCCGGGGCGCTTGTAGGTATAGGCGTTGCCCCAAGGATCGGTGGGCACGCCCTTCTTTAGGTAGGGGCCGTCCCAGCGCGCCTCATCCGCGGGCTTGGCACCCAGCGCCGCCAGGCCTTGTTCGGTCGTGGGGTAGTGGCCGGTGTCCAAGCGATACTGGTCCAGCGCCTTACCAAAGGACTCGATTTGTGCCTTGGTGACCTTAACCTCCGACTTGCCGACCTGCTTGAAATACATGGGCGCCACATAGCCCACCAGCAGGCCGATGATGACCATCACCACCAGCAGTTCGAGCAGCGTGAAGCCGCGATTATTTTGCTTGCGTGTCATGTCATCCCTTGCTCTGTTCGTGCAACTCATGCACCAGTTGCTCGGCCGCAGGGAAGCCCTCGAACTTGACCCAGGCCTTGTGCTTGCCGCCGCTGACAAAGATAAAGGAGTCATGGTTCATCTTGTCGCCGCGGTAGGTGCCAAAGGCCTTTTGCAAGGCCACCACATTGGCTAGCGTGCCGCTGTAGTGCTGCCAAGCGGGCAGGGCGCCTAGCTTCTTGCTATAGGCCAGCAGGCGCGCCGGGGTGTCGTATTCGGGGTCTATCGACACCGACACGATGCGCACCTGGTCCAGCTCCTTGCCCAGCAGAGTCTGCAGATTGGCAAGGATCTGGCTGGTGATGGGGCAGACCGCGGTGCAGGAGGTGTAGATAAAGGCCAGCACCACCGGCTTGCCGCTGTCGAGTTCATTGCGAATGTTGACCTTGGTACCGTCCTGGCGAACCAGGCTGCCGTTGTTCAGGTTGACATCGACCAGGCTGCGCTTGGCCTCGCCGCCCATATCCATGGCGGAGTGCATATCGCCATGGGCCTGGGCTGCAGGCAGAATCGCCAGTTGCAGCAGGAGCAGCAGGCCGGCCAGGCGGGTCGAAAAATAAAGTTTGGAATGTGTCATGGTTTAGTTGCCCAGGCCCGTGAGGTAACTTTCGCGATCGATCTTCAAGTATTTGCGTGCGGATGCCAGATTGCCATTGGCGCCGCCGTTGAAACTGGCTTGTTGCACCATCAGTTCGCGGTACTTCTGTTCTGCCGGAGCGCTCGCGTCAAGACGCTCCTGCACGGCCGCCAGCGCTGCGCTGCGCTCTGGCCTGGCAGCAAAACCTGCAGTGTCCGTAGCCGCTCCGGAGGCCGCCAGGTTGGCGGGTGCCAGTGCGGAGCCGGCCTGGGCCGGACTGGCTACTGCAGACTCCACCAGCACTTCCTGACCCTGCTCGCCGTTGTCGAGGTTGCTCAGTTCGATGGCGCCGCTGTCTGCCGTGCGCTGGTACACCGCATCAGCGGCCAGGGCCGGTGTCAACAGGGCAGCGCCGACCGACAGCAGCAGGGAGATGGTCAGTGTTTTGGCTTGCATCATGGTTTTGCTTTCGGGTTGGAGCGATTACTTGGCCTCGACCAGTTCCACGTCAAAGCGCAGCGCCTGGTTGGGGGCTATCAGGCGACCGGCACCGCGCTCGCCATAGGCCAGTTGGGCCGGGATAAAGACCTGCCATTTGGAGCCCACCGGCATCAGCAACATGGCCTCGCGCCAGCCGGGTATGACGCCGGAAAGTTTGAAGGAGGCGGGCTTGCCCGGCGCGGTGGCATCGAATTCGGTGCCGTCCAGCAACTGGCCCTTGTAGTTGGCCTGCACCGTCATGGCCTCGGTGGCGCGCGCTCCGTGGCCTTCCTTCACGATGCTGTATTGCAGGCCGCTGGGCAGGGTGATCACGCCAGGCTTTTTGGCATTGGCGGCAAAAAAGTTATCGCTTATTTTTTGATTGGCTTCGGCCTCGAGCTTGCGTGCCGCAATCATCTTGCGGCGCACTTCTTGTTCCAATTCATTGACCTGGTGCTTGACTTCGGCGTCAGACATCAGCAGTTTGCCGGTGCCGGCTGCATCGCGCAGGCCGCGCACCACAGCCTCCAGATCGAAGCTGACGTCTTGCGCCTTGAAGTTGCGCACCATGTCGGCACCTACTGCGTAGCTGGTGGCCTCCAGCGGCGTCTTAAAGGCTGAGGTCTGTGCCGTGGCTGCCGTGGCCAACAGGGCGCAGGCGATGCACAGGGCTAAGGGTTTGATTTGCATACAATTTTCCTTGTCGAGGTTCAGGGCACGATCCAGTCGGAGATCGCTTCGAGTGTATGTGCGGGGCCGGGCGCCAGGCGCACGATATAGGCGCCGCGCGAGGCATAACGCTGGCCGGGGCCCAACGTCAAGTGCGGATAGATGGTGGTGCCTTCGCTGATTCCCACGCCAAAGGCCCGGCGCTGAGCGCCCTCGGCATTGAGCGCGTCCGGTACCGCCGTGCCACTCAGGCTTTCGCTCTTCACCGCCACACGGCCCAGGCGGCCCAGTGTCTGGCGATCGCGGCTTTCTTGCCAGGCCTTGGCGCTTTCGCGCTTGCCCAACATGTCCTCGGTGCGCTCCATCAGGTAGTCGCGGTACAGGTTGTCCAGCATGTCCTGCAAGGTGTCGGTCATCAGATTCAGTGAGAAAAACAGTTCCGACTGCAGCACTTCGTCAACCAGCGGAATGTTGCGCAGCTTGAGCCAGGCATGCAGATAGGCCAGGTTGGCGGCGCGCTCTTGCGGCAGCTGGTAGGGATAGATGCCGTGCAGCACCGGCTGCCAGGCAGCAGGCACGGTGGACCAGGCCGCGTCTTGCCCCAGCGTGCTGGAGGCATAGAACTGCACGCCCTGGGGCGGCGTCAGCATCTCCAGCAGTGGCCACTGCGCAGGGCTTAGCCACAGGGCCACGGCGTCACCCGCATGGGTGGCCTGAAGGGCTTTGCGCAGGCTGACCAAGGCCTGGGCCGGGTCGGCACTGAGTGCCACGTCTTGCAAGGCATGGCCTTTGGGCAGCCAGGCCTGGCGCAGTTCCGTGGCAGCGGCCCGGGCGGCTGCGTTGTCTGCCGAAACCACCTGAACCATCTGCCGCACGGGTGCAGCGTCGGCCAGGTAGCTGGCCAGCACGTCGGCTTCAAGTGCCACACCGCGCGAGAAATACAGCCCGTATTGCGCATCGCCCGCTGTGGCCAAGGCCACGCTGGGAAACCAGCAGGGCAAGGCCTGGCTGCGACAAAACGCATCCACCGGCGCCCAGTTGGAGTCCGACAGGCCCGACAGCAGCGCGAACACCGGTGTGGCGGCATAGTGCGCATTCAGTTGGGCGCCCCAGGTGTCGGCGCTGCCGCTGAGCTCCCAGACCTGCACGTCCCAGTGCCGCTCGGTTTGGGTGGCAAAGCTGGCGGCTGCGGCCATGTGGCGCTTGCGCGGCGCGGTGCTGCTGTTTTTGGAGGCCAGGGCCGACTGCAGCATGGACTTGAAAACACTGCGGCGTGCTTCGCTGACCTCGGGGGTGATCACGGTGGCAAAGCGAATCACATCCTTGCCAACGCCGGGCGAGTATTCGGAGGACAGCTGCTGCAGGTAGCTGCGCAAGGCTTGCAGCTCGGACGGCTGCAGTGTGAAGTGCGGCATGACATCGCTGACCTGGCGGCCTGCGGGACTGATGCCATCCTGTAGCAGGTGGCCCAGGGTCGCCTCGGTATAACCCGACAGGCCCCGGTTCAGGGTTTTGCCGCGGCGTCCGTCTACATTGGCCATCACCAGATCGTCGGCCTGTCCAAATAAATAACGCTGGCTGATGGGGGGCACGCGCGCCTGCCCCTCCACACTGCCCATGCCGCTGGCGCGGTGGCAGTTGGTACAGGCCGCGTCGCGTCCGCTCAGGGCCGCGCCGCTGTTGCGCGTGGCCTGCAGGGCTGCACCGGATGCCAGGCGGCCCTCCACGTAAATAAGCCGCCCCTGTTCCACCAGATCAAGCTGCAACGCCGTGTCGGGCAATGCCGCCGCAGCGCACACGCCGCCCAGAAAGCTGGCCAGCAGCAGGCAGGCGCGCAGGCCGACAGGAAACAGGGAGATGGACATTAGCGCTGTGCCGGGGTAGTGCCCAACAGTTCAATGTCATATACCAGCAGCTCGTTGGGGCCAATGTCACTGCCGACACCGCGCTCACCGTAGCCCATGTTGGGCGGGATCCAGAGTGTCCAGTGCGAACCCACGTTCATGTGCTGTATGCCGGCACGCAGGCCGTTGAACAGATCGTAGAGTTTGGTCGTGCCAGCCTTGCCTGGCTCGGTGGCATCAAACTGTGTGCCGTCCAGCAGCGTGCCGCGGTATTTGATTTGCACCGTGTCGGAGTCCAACGGCAGCGGACCTTGACCGGCCTGAAGCACCTTGTACTGCAGGCCGCCAGGAAGGGTGACGACGCCGTCACGGCTCTTGTTGGACTGCAAAAATTCTTCCGCTTTTTTGCGGTTTTCAAAGCTCAGGGCGCGCAGATTGACTGAGGTCTTTTGCCGCATCTGGAGTTGAAATTCTCCAATGACCTTGCGAAATTCTTTTTCGGACAGTTGCGCGCGAATGCCTGCCAACCCATCCTGCATGCCCCGCATCACCATGTCGGGATCCAGTGGCACATCGCCCTTCTTGAAGTTGCGCGCCACGTCCATGCCTATGGCATAGCTCAGCTTGTCCTGCTCGCGCAGTGGCTGGCCTTGTTCGGCATGTACCACCATCGCTACCAGCGCCATCACCAGCGTGGCCCACGTTCTAAACCTATTCATCACTTTCATCCCTCACCATTCTTTGTTCTATTTTAAAGAAACGGCGCCACCCTTGCGGGCGGCGCCGTTCATTTTTTTACTTACACATTTACTTCAAAGAGCCCTTGGCTACGGTCAGCGTTGCTCCTGCTGTCGAGTTACCGACTGCGTTGGCCGCACGTACCCGGAAGTACGCTGCCGAAGTAGGCGCTGCCGGTGAAGTCGTACCCCGTGCTACTGCGGTAAACGTTGCCGTTTGCGTACCGCTCAAGGTGGTGCCGGTTGGGACCGTCACTGTCTGCGTCACCAGACCGGTGGTAAAGCCGGTGTTGGTTGCGTAGTCAATGTAGAAGGTCGTTACCGGTTGGCCATTCACCGTGTTGGCAACAGGGGTCCATTTCACCGCTACCGTGTCGGTGGCCAAGCTCGCCGTGTTCAGCGTCGCAGTGCCCAAAGTCGGCGCCACCGGTGTGGCCGGCACGGTGTTGACCACCGTGGTGCTGGTGCCAGCTGCCGACAGGCCGGTCAGATTGACCGCCTTAACGTTGAACGCGTAGCTGCTACCGACCGCTGTTGTCGCCGTGTAGCTCGTTGCTGTTGCAGCCAGCGGCGTCGCATTCAACAGCGTGGTGCCGTTGTACACGTTGTAGCCGGTAATCGCCGGTGCATTGGCAGCCACCGTCGTTTGCGTCCAGTTCACTGTGGTCGAAGTCGGGCTGACAAAGGTGGCAGTGGGTGCTGCTACCGTTGTTGGCACGGTGTTCGACATCACGATGGCGTTAGACGCCGCCGACAGACCAGCCAGATTCATTCACCGCCTTGATGGTGAAGTTGTAGCTATTGCCAGCTGCAGTCGTTGCCACGTAGGACGTCGCGCTGGCTGCCAGTGGCGTTGCGTTCAGCAGGGTGGCTCCGTTGTACACGTTAAAGCCTGTCACCGCCGGGTTGCCCGCAGTTGCCGCCTCGGCCCAAGCCAGGGTCACGGAAGTGCCTGAGGTAAAGCTTGCAGCGGCTTGCACCGGCGCGGCCTGAACCAGGTCAGCCACCGAGCGGGTGTTCGAGTCCGCACTGCTGCCGATCAAGTTGACTGCACGCACCGAGAACACATAGCTGTTGCCAGCGACGGTGGTCACGGTGGCCGAGGTGGCTGTGGCTGCTGTGTTAGCACCCATTTGCACTGCGGCGGCTCCGTTCACCGAAGCCCAGATCTGGTAGGCGGTGACTGCAGGTGCCGTGGCAATCGCGGCTTCAGACCAGGTCACGACGGTTGCCGTGGCACTGCTCATCACTGCGCTGGCCAGCACCGGAGCGGCTTGCACCACCAGGTTGGCGGTCGTCGTAGCAGTTGCTGCAGAGGCACCCACCACGTTCATCGCCAGCACGGTGTAGTTATGCACTCCAGGCACCGTGGTGTCGGTGTAGGTCACAGCGCCCTTGGCGGCGGTGGTGATCAAGGTTCCATCGCGGTAGACCTGGAAGCCAGTGACGGCCGGGCCTGCATTGACGGTCTCGGTCCAGTTCAGTTTCACCGTAGGTGCGGCTGCTGTGCCAGCGATCACCGATGCTGCCATCACCGGTGCGGCTTGCACGATGTAGGCGGCGCTCTGTGTGGCCGATGGAGAAGAGCTCACCACCACGCTGCCAATGGTTTGCGTTGCGATGATGCGATAGAGGTAGGTCGTGCCTGCCACCACCGATGCATCGGCAAAACTCACCACCGTGCGGCTGGCCGTCGTACCCACCTGGGTCCAGCTCACACCGTTGTCAGCAGAACGCTGCACGGCATAGCCGGTCACTGGAGCGGCACTGGCCACCCAGGTCACCGACACAGAGCCGGCGGAGATCACCGGCGCAGCAGTAAACGCGGGCACTGCAAGTATCGTTGCCACGGCCACGGAAACCGTTGCGGGCAGCGACTTGTTGATCGGGCCGTTGGACGCTGTGACCTTGTAGGTGTAAGCGCTGCTGGATGCCACGGTGGAATCCACATAGCTGGCTGTCGTCACGGTGCTGGAGAGCACGGTGAATACGCTGGATGCGTTGGTGCAATTGGCGTTGAGTGCCGATTGCAGGCAACGGGTCACGGTGTAGGAGGTCACCGTGCCTGCCGCCGGAGCGGTCCACGACAGAGCTACCGTCGAACCAGCCTGTGCACCGCTCAGAGCCGCGATGGCACCAGCGGGCGCATAGGGGGTGGTCACCGTGGCCGACGACGCGGCGCCGACGTTGGGACCATTGACCCACTGCACGCTATAGGTGTAGCTGGTGTTGGCCGCAGCGGTGGCATCCACATAGCTGGTGGTCACGCCTGCAGGCACTGCCAGGGTCACCGTGGTGGTGCCGTTGGTGCGCTTGATGACGTAGCCCGTGGTCGAGCTGCCGACCGGCTGCGCAGGCCAGCTGACCGTCACCGAGGTGGCGCTGGTTGCAGCCAGGCTCACCGCACCGATGGCCGGTGGCAGGGCGTAGGCCGCCAAAATCGTGACCGACTTGGATGCGCCCACGCTGGTTCCGTTAAGCACCTGCACCGCATAGCTGTAGGTATGACCCGCAACCGTGGAGTTATCCAGGTAGGTGGTGACCGGAGCCGTGATGGTGCCCGACAGCGGGTTGATCACCTGCGTGACCTGGAACGTGGCTGGCGCCGCTGGCACCAGAGGAGACACCGATACATCGGTGCGCACGATCTGGTAGGACGTGACGAAGGTCGCGCCCGGTGCCACCCAGTTCAGCTGCACGGCTGCGCCGTTCAGCGTGCTGGCGGTCGGGTTGGCCGTCATTGCCGGAGCCGGAGCCCAGTCGGTGTTGACCACCACCTGGGTGGATGCGCCTTGCTGCGTGCCATTCATGCCGACGATCGAGTAGGTGTAGGTGGAGATTTGCTGCACGCCCGGATCGGTAAAGGTGGTTGCATTGCCCGCCACATTGAAGCTCACCGGCAGCGTTGCCGTTCCATTGGCCGTGAAGCCGCCGGTACGGGTGATGACATAGCCGCTGGCTGGTTGGGTAGCCGAAGTCCAGCTCAGTGTGACCGGGAAGCCGCCGATGATGGCGGTCTGGCCGGTGGCCACGACCTCATTCACCGTGGGGTTCCAGGCTCCGATGCTGGCAGCCATGGCGTTCACCGCACCGGGTGCGCCTGCCGTGGCCGAGGCCACGGAATAGCCCGACGAGTTGAAGGCCACCACGCGGTACTCGGTGGTTCCTACTGGTGCGACCAGGTCGGTCCAGGAGGTGGAGTTGGCAGCCGCCACCGTGGGCATTGCGTTACCAGGGTTTTGAGTGGTCTGTGCCGCGCTTTGCGGAATCGTAGCGGGCAGGGTCGGCGTGGTCCAAACACCGTTGACGATGTTGGAGTTCCAGGTTCTGCCACCGTCGTCCGAACGCTGGACCAGGAAGCCCAGTTCGTTCTTCTTGTTGCCGGGCGTCGCCACGCCAAAGGCATCCACACCACCGGCCGGTGTCGGGTCGGTCCAGGTCACGGTCTGGGTGCCGGGGTTGAAGGCAATACCGGTTACCGCGTCCGGCACGACTGCGCCGAAGTTGAAGGAGATGACGCGCATGAAGTCGTTTTCTTCGTGGCCGAGGATGTGGCAATGCCAGATGTATTCCCAGTCGAAGTTGTGCATTTCATTGACCACGGTGGTGGCCAGACCGGTGGTTGGGTCCAACTGGCTGAAGCCAGTGGACACGCCCAGGGGTTGCGTCGGATCCAGCGCACGCACCGATTGCGGCACGCCAAAAGGCGCCTTGGGAGTCTTGGGCTTGACGGCCACATAGACGTCTTCCAGCGGGTTCATCTTGACGGTTTCTTTCCAGCCGAATTCGGCCGGATCAAGCGCTACGACGGTGCCGTCCCAGCCCACGCGGTTGACAACTTGCACATTGAACAGGTGGAAGTGCACGACGTGGGTGTCCACGCCGTTGTGCGTGACCTTCCAGATCTGGGTCTCGCCGTCGGCGATTTGTTCGGTCGGAGGATCGACATAGCCCACTGGAATAGTGGTCTGCGTCAGCACCGAGGTGTAGGGCAGTTCGACCGAGAAGGTGGCGTTCATGCGGCCATAGTTCTGGTCAAACAGTTCCTGAATGCCCTTGTTTTGCACCTTCCAGGATTGGGTGGTGGAGGTGATGACCGTGGCTGCTGCACCGATACCACCGGTGTTGGTGCCCGCTGCACCATTGGTCAGAACCACCGAGGGGGCGCTGATGTAGGGTCCACCGGCGCTGTCCAGAACGATGCTTTGCAGGCGCTGACCGGCCACGTCGATCACCGCATGTGCGGTGCCAGCGACGGCATTGGGGAATGCAGGATCCAATCCACCCACCAGGGTGACTGTGGGAGCGGTGGTGTAGCCCGTGCCCTGGCTGTCCACGGAGAAGCCGGTAACGATCTGCGCGCCGGGAGGCGAGAAGCTGAAGTTGGGCTGCTGCGTGGTACCGGCATAAATGCGTCCCAGGTTGTCCTGGAAGGTCTTGCCATAGGCGGCGCTCTGCCAGGATTCCGTAACGATAGGCGCATCTTGAGAGGCGGCAAAGGCTGCGGGCAGGGCCGTGACGAAAGGTCCGCCTTGTTGTGCGGTCAGGTTATTGGAGTTGAGAACCGGGTCAAGCGCTGCTGCGGGAGCTGCACCATTGAACTGATTGGCAGCCACGTTGATGCGCATGATGGTGCGCGTGTTGGGACCTTGGCCTGGCAGGGTAGTGGGCGCACCACCGGAGCCGGTCTGGTCGGCATCGCCGGTGTAGTAGTCGACGCGGGCGTCAAAGCCTGGGTTGGGAGCCGGGCAGTCGTTGTACAGGATGATGGTCTTGCCAGCGTACTGCGAGAAGTCGATGACAAAGTCGGCGCGCTCGGCCGGGCCAAGGTACAGGCCGTGGTCCAGCACGTTGAGCACGGTGACGATGCGGCGCAGTTGCTGATAGGACACCGGAGTCGACGGGATCACGTTGGGCACGGCCAGGAAGCCACCCTCGGTGCCGATCTGGATGATGTTCGGACCTGCAGCCTTCGGATCAGGAATGCCACCTGGGCGACCGTCGTAGGTGTTCTGCGAATAGTAGGCAATGCTGCCATCGGGGTTGAAGCTGTTGCCCACTGTTGGCAGGCTGGACGTGATGTTGCCCGGCAGGCTGGCTGCAACCATCGGCACTTCGGTGTTGACCGACACGACTAGGCTGGCGCCGGAGCCCGGAGTGGCGGCCGGATCGTTCAAGGTGACGACGGGCGCGGTGGTGTAGCTCAATGTCTTGCCGG
>TBL_comb47_HYPODRAFT_10002747_pt1 | contig 21469 bp, 25 predicted proteins | sample TroBogypolimnion_40_FD_10682 | JGI IMG/M metagenome (IMG submission 10682) | reverse complement strand
CGCGCCGACGGCCACCGAGGAGATCGCGGCCCCGCCAACCCAGGCCCCGGCCCCCGCCGCTTCCGCCCCGGCCCCGGCCCCCGCCGCCGCCCCGGTCCCCGCCGCCCAGCCCGAAGTCCCCAAGCCCGTCGCCAAGGGCAAGAAGGACAACGCGAAACCCCTGAGCTTCTTCAGCCAGCAGTTCAAGTTCCGCTGGGACCAGTTCATGCCCCTCACCGCCGAAGTCGACGGCCTGAAGATCAACTCCATCTTCTTCAACAAGCGGACCATGACCCTGTTCAAGGGCGCCGAGTTCGGCACCCGGGCCGTGATCGACGTCACCAACACCGCCAGCGTCACCCGCACCCCCGGCTTCGCCGTGGCCGTGTTCGACGCCGACAACCGGCTCCTGGGCGTCGCCAGCGGCGGCCCCAAGATCGGCGGCGTCCCCGCCGGCGAAACCGAATCCTTCGACCTGAGCTTCCACCAGGTGGTCGAGCGGATCCCCCGCGGCGACCACTTCATCCTCACGGTGGAACTGACGAACTAAGGCGAATTCAGTCCATCGCCGACAAGAGGGGGCTGCTTCGAAAAAGCCTCACGCGATCAATCCTCAACAGTTGGCGGTTGTCGCATGGAGTTGGAGACCGAGGGCCTTGATGACCTTGATGAAGGTTTCCAGTTCAGGATTTCCTTCCCCGGATAGCGACTGGTACAGCCCTTCACGGTTCAGTCCCGTTTTCTTGGCAAGTTTGGTCATTCCGTAGGCACGTGCGATGGCTCCCAGGGCCGCCGCTATCACCTGGGGATGACCATCCTCCAGTGCCGCTTCCAGGAGGCCCAACATGTCCTCCTCCGTCTTGAGATAATCAGCCGTATCGTAGGGGGCCGTGACGGTGCGCGGAGCCTGTGCCGGACGGGCGGTGCGGGGAGCGCGGGGCTGTTTGGAATCCATGTCATCCCTCTTCCTGGAGGTGTAGGTTATACCCTACACCCAGTCAAGGAACTGGCCCTACAGCGCCTCCTGGTCCTGGTAATGCCGCAGCACCTCCGCCGGCGTCGCCGTGGCGGTGCCCATCTTCCCCACCACCACACCGGCCGCCGCGTTGGCCAGCATGGCCGCGTCCTGCCAGTCGGCGCCGGCGGAGACGGCCGCGCTGAACACCGCGATCACGGTGTCGCCCGCGCCGCTCACGTCGAACACTTCCCTCGCCTCGGTCGGAATCAGCCAGGGCGCCCGGTGCCCCGCGTCGGTGGCGAACAGGGCCATGCCCTTCTCGCTGCGGGTGACCAGCAGGCCCTTCAGCCCCAGGGTCTCCATCAGCGCCTGGCCCGCCAGGGCCAGCTCCGCGTCGGTCTTGGCGGGCATGCCCGAGAGCGCGGTCAGCTCCTTGGTGTTGGGCGTCATCAGCGGCGCGCCCCGGTAGAGCCCCACGTGGGCGGGCTTGGGATCGACGATCCAGGGGATGCTCCGGGCCCGGCACAGCTCGCGCACCCGGTCCATCAGCTCCGGGCACACCACGCCCTTGGCGTAGTCCGAGATGATCAGCGCCGAAGCCTCCTCCAGCGCCTGGGCCAGGCGCGCGCAGAGGCCGTCCACCGCCGCCGGGGCGCAATCGCCGGTCTCCTCCCGGTCGATGCGGATCATCTGCTGCTGCTGCCCGATCACCCGGGTCTTGATGATGGTGGGCCGGGTCGGGTCCAGCACCAGCCAGTCGGCCTTGATCTCCAGCCCCTGGAGCAGGGCCCGGAGCCGGTTGCCGGCGATGTCCTGCTGCAGCGCCCCCACCAGCACCGGCTCGGCGCCGATGGACTTGAGGTTGGCCGCCACGTTGGCCGCGCCGCCCAGCACCGCCCGCTCCCGGTTCACCCGGACGATCGGCACCGGCGCCTCGGGAGAGATCCGGCTCACTTCCCCGAACAGGTATTCGTCCAGCATCAGGTCGCCCAGGACCGCCACCCGGCTCCCGCCCATCCGCCCCAGCAGGCTCTCCGCCTGCGCCCGGTCCATCCTCATGACGGGCGCCTCGCCTGTTCCTGCAGCATCACCGGGATGCCGTCCTCCACCGGATAGACCAGCCCGCAGGTGGCGCAGCGCAGGCCGTCCGGCACCTCCTCCAGTTCGCCGTGGCAGGCCGCCCCGCCGTGCTCGGCGGGACAGCATAGGATCTCGAGTAGACGCGCATCAAGCATAGGTCGGTCCCATCAGGAAATTGGTGCGGGAATCAGCAGAGGGTGTACTTGGGTCCGCCGCCGCCTTCCGGGGGCGTCCAGACCACGTTGCCCTCGGGACACTTGATGTCGCAGGTCTTGCAGTGCACGCAGTTGGAAAAGGCGATCTCCACCCGGGAGACCCGCCCGGCCGCGTCCGGATGCATCTCGTAGACCTGGGCCGGACAGAACACCGTGCAGGGGCTGCCCTTGGTGTCCCAGCAGCGGACGCAGACCTCGTCGCCCTTGACGATCTTCAGGTGCCCGGGCTGGTGCTCGTCGTGCATGACTCCCGAAGCGTAGACGTCGTCCAGCTTGGAGACGCAGAGCCGTCCGTCGAACTTGACCCCCCAGTCCAGGTCGTCCCGCTTGACCCCGGCCTTGCCGTAGAAGGCCTCGGTGCTGACCGTCCCGGCCGCGTCGCTGTGCCCGCGCAGCGGATCCCCCGGCGTCCAGCCCTTGGCCGCCAGGCTGATGCCCAGCTTCACCGCGGCCCCGGGGGTGAGCCCGTGGGCGAGGATCTGGTGGAAGTTGCGGGTCCGGTAGAGCTCGCTCCCGGCCCAGGAGGCCATGAAGGCGTGGGCGTAGCGCATCAGCGAAGCCTCCTGGAAGTCCCCCTCCAGCAGCGCCTGGACGATGGCCTCTGCCGCGCACATTCCGCTCTTCATGCCGAGATGGATGCCCTTGAGCCGGGCCGCGTTCACCATCTGGGCCGCATCGCCCACCAGCATGCCGCCGGCGAAGGCCAGCCGCGGCATGGAGTACCAGCCGCCGATGGCCAGGGCCTTGGCCCCGTACTGGACCATCTTGCCGCCCTCCAGCATCGGCTTGATGCGGGGATGGGTCTTGAACTTCTGCAGGGCCAGGTGGGCGTCGGCGAACGGATCCTGGGTGTCCAGGCTGACCACGTAGCCCACCGCCAGCCGGTTGCCGGCCATCCTGTAGACGAAGGACCCGCCGGATTCCCCGTCCCGCTGGGGCCATCCGGTGCTGTGCAGCACGAACCCGTCCGGCACCAGCCCGTCCTGGATCTCCCAGATCTCCTTGGCGCCGGTCTCGAACAGCTGGGGGTTCACCGCCCCCGCCTGCAGCCCCAGCACCTCGTCCAGCTCCCGGCCCAGGTGGCCCCGGGGGCCCTCCCCGAACACGGTCACCTTGGCCTTCAGACAGTTGCCGGGCTCGAAATTGGACCGGGGCGTGCCGTCGGCGTTGACCCCCTTGTCGGCGGTCTGCACCCCGGCCACCCGGCCGTCCTCCCAGAGCACCTTGCTCCCGGCGAAGCCCGGCAGCAGCATCACGTCCACCCCCGGCACCTCGCGGCCCTCGATCTGCGCGGCCATCCAGCGCACCATCCGGGACAGGGAGACGATGGGATTGCCGTGGTTGCGCAGGAACGGCGGCGGCACCGGCGCCCGGAACCCGCTGCGCTCGGTGAACAGCCAGACCTCCTCGGACCGCACCGCCCCTTCGGACGGGAAGCCCCTTTCCAGGTAGTCCGGGCAGAGCTCCTCCAGCGCCTGGGGGTCCAGCACCGCGCCGGAGAAGGCATGGTCGCCGATCTCGTCGCCCTTCTCGATCAGGCCGATGGTCAGCCCCTCCAGCTTCTTCGCGCCGGGACGGGCGTTGTGGGCCTCGATCAGGTCCAGCAGCCGCCAGAGGCCCGCGAGGTTGCTGGGCCCGGCGCCCACGAACAGCACGTCGAATTCCAGTTCCTCCCGCTCCACGTTCATCCGGACGGACTGGGTTGAAAAATCACGCATCGGCATCTCCCAAAACTGCAAGGGCCAGTTTACATCGAGCGGTGGCAGAATCGGGGGATGGATGCCCCCGCCCCCTCCTCCTCCCTCCGCTTCGAGGCCGCCGTGCAGCGCCACCTGTCCGTGGTCTACCGGACCGCCGCGGGCGCCTGGGAAGGCCACGACTACGTCGTGGAAGTCATCGCCGCCCGCCAGGGGCTCGACGGCTTCGACGTCGTGGTGGACTTCCGGGACCTGGAAGCGGCCCTGGACGGACTGCTGGCGCCGCTCCAGGGCCAGCTCCTGGCCGACCTGGGGCTCAAGGACCCCATGGACCTGGCCCGGCGGCTCGCCGCCGAACTGGCCCCCAAGGTGCCCGCCCCGGCCCGGATCACCGAAGTGGCCCTCACCGACGGCCGCGGCCGGCGGCTGGCCCTGCGCCCGTGACCATCGGCCCCCGGCTGATGGCCGCGGCCCTGGCCCTGGCCCTCACCCCCCTGGCCTTCCTGCACCCGGTGCGGGTCCAGGGCCGGAGCATGGAGCCCAGGCTCAAGCCCGGGGCCGTCTGCTTCGCCCTGCGTCCCTGGTGCTCCGGCGCCCCCGCCGCCGGCCAGATCTGGCTGGTCCGGACCCCGGCCGGCAACGCCGTCAAGCGCCTGGTGGGCCTCCCCGGCGACCGGGTCGAGCTGCGCGACGGCGGCCTGTGGATCAACGGCCGGCAGGTGCCGGAACCCTACGTGGACAGCCCCGAACGGGAGACCTCCGGCCCCTGGGCCACCGGGCCCGGCTATTTCCTGCTGGGCGACAACCGCCCTGAAAGCCACGACAGCCGCGCCTGGGGCGCCCTGTCCGGCGCCGCCCTCCAGGGCCGGATCCTGGCCGGAATCCTCCCGGATCCGTTAAGCTGAAGGATTGCGCATGGAGTGACGATGGATCGGCTGGTCATACAAGGTGGAGTCCCTCTGCAGGGGCGGGTTGCCATTTCCGGCGCGAAGAACGCCGCCCTGCCCTGCATCGCCGCGGCGCTGCTGACCCAGGAGCCGGTGCTGCTGCGCCACCTGCCCGCCGTCTCCGACATCCGCACCATGATCCGGGTGCTCCAGGCCCTGGGCTGCGCCGCCGAGATCCAGAAGGACGAAGGCGGGTTCGAACTCTCCGCCGGGCTCACCGCCGCCGGCCTCGAGACCGGCGAACTCAAGGCCCCCTATGACCTGGTGAAGACCATGCGGGCCTCCATCCTGGTCCTCGGCCCCCTGCTCGCCCGGTTCGGCCGGGCCTCGGTGTCCCTGCCCGGCGGCTGCGCCATCGGCGCCCGTCCGGTCAACCTGCACCTGGAGGCCCTGGAGCGCATGGGCGCCGTCATCACCATCGACAAGGGCTACGTCGAGGCCCGGGTCCCCGCCGGCCGGCTCAAGGCCATCGACCACACCTTCGAGAAGGTGAGCGTTGGCGCCACCGAGAACATCGTCATGGCCGCCACCCTGGCCACCGGCACCACCGTCCTGCGCAACGCCGCCATGGAGCCCGAAGTGGGCGACCTGGCCCGCATGCTGGTCGCCATGGGCGCCGACATCAAGGGCATCGACACCGCCACCCTCACCATCCGCGGCCTCGAGCGCCTGGAGGGCTGCGTCCACGACGTCATCCCCGACCGGATCGAAGCCGGAACCTTCCTCTGCGCCGTGGCCGCCGCCTGCGGCGACGTGGTGCTGGAGCGGGTCGACCCCGACCAGATCCGCGCCGTCATCGACCTCCTGGAGCGCTGCGGCTGCGTGTTCACCGAGCGCCAGGGCGCCGAGGGCCTGCACCTGCGGATCCAGCGCGAAGCCGGGCAGAAGCTCCGGGCCAAGGACATCACCACCACCCCCTACCCCGGCTTCCCCACCGACCTCCAGGCCCAGGTCATGGCCGTCATGACCCAGGCCACCGGCATCTCGGTCATCCGCGAGACCATCTTCGAGAACCGCTTCCAGCACGCCATGGAACTGGAGCGGCTGGGCGCCAACCTGCGCATCGACGGCGGCACCGCCATCGTCGCCGGCCCCAGCCAGCTCACCGGCTGCACCGTCATGGCCACCGACCTGCGGGCCTCGGCCACCCTGGTGATCGCCGGCCTGGTCGCCCAGGGCGAGACCACCGTCGACCGGATCTACCACCTGGACCGGGGCTACGCCGGCCTGGAGCAGAAACTGAAGAACCTGGGCGCCCGCATCGAACGGGTGGGGGGCGGCAAAGTCTAGCTCGCCCGACTCAGCGTTCTTCATGGGTCAATGGAATCACTTCGCCAACCTTTCCAAGGCGGCCCTGTGCTCCTCGCTGACCGACGCCATGACCTTCCTGAATTCATCCATAGGCACGATCTGAACCGGGTAGAACTCCGCGTGATCGCCGCGAACGTCAACTCCCAGAACCTGCCCGGGTTTGACATCCATTTCCTTGGGCAGCGTCACTCGCCGCTTTGAATCGACCGTTACCAGGTGCACTTGGCTCCTCCTCGCAACAAGTATCGTTGTCGTAGAAGTGTGGACAAGTGGGACTATCCCACCTTGTCACTTAAGAGCGGAAGCGTTGATTGCTCTCAATTGACACGGCGAACAAACGGTATAACCTTTTCCTCGGGTGCGAGGATGAAATTTTTCTGGGACGAGGTGAACGACGACGAAATCCAGGCCCACGGCGTTGATCGAGCAACAGCAGAAGCTGTGTTCCTGGCGGTGGATGCAGGATTCCGGCATCATCCATCCATTCCGAACCGGTGGTGTGCCGAGGGAACAGTGAACGGAAAACTTTACCGAGTTCCCTTCTCCAAAACTTTTCCGGATGGCATTCGGATCACAACCGCTTTCCGAATTTCGCACAAGCGGAGGCTCACATGACCAAGCCCATTAAGACCATGTCAGAGAAAGAATTCATGGAATTTCTTGGCCCTGGTGAATCTCCCGATGTGCTCCAGGCCCGGCATGCCGAGGATGTGGCCTTGGCGATGGGAGAAAAGAACAAGCCGCTGGAAGGTCTGGTCAGGATCCGCATTGTGCCCGGCCGTCCCCCCAAAGGCCAGGAAGCCCCCGTCCGCCTCAAGGGGATCAAAATGCCCGAGGCCTTCTGGACTCAGATGGAGGCGGCCGCAAGGAATTCCGGGCTCAACCTCCATGCAGCCATGAGGGAAGCGCTCACAAAGTGGACCAAGGAACACCATCCGAAGGCCGGGTAGAAGCATCCCGTTCCGGACCGAGCAGCCATTCCCCCAGCCAGGGTCCGCCCCGTGGATCGAGTTCCTCGCGCCCTTCCGTGAAGAATCGAAAAAAGACCGGCGCAGACCAGGATATTTTCCTACGCCATCCCATGCTGCACCATAATCGGAGCCACGAGAACGTCCTGATGGAACCGTAAAACCAAGACTTTGAAACCGGCTGGAAGCGCCTTCCCCCGCCCACAAGGGCCCAGGGTTGGGTAAACTGTCCGGGTTGGGGGTGCAATGTTCGGTGAAATGAAGATCTTTTCGGGTTCAAGCCATCCTGCCCTGGCGGCAGGAATCGCGGCACACATGGGCATGCAGCTCGGAAAGTCCAGGATCACGCGCTTCTCCAACGAGAACATCAAGGTCAAGATCGACGAGAACGTGCGCGAGTCCGACGTCTTCGTGATCCAGACCAGCGCCCCCCCGGTGAGCGACAACCTGGTGGAGATGCTCATCATGATCGACGCGCTGAAGTTCGCTTCGGCCGCCCGCATCACCGCCGTGCTGCCCTACTATCCCTACGCCCGCAGCGACAAGAAGGACGAGGCGCGCATCTCCATCACCGCGCGCCTGGTGGCCGACCTGCTGCACACCGCCGGCGCCGAGCGGGTCCTCACCATGACCCTGCACGCCCCCCAGATCCTGGGCTTCTTCCGCATCCCGGCCGACCAGCTCCTGGCCACGCCCGTGCTGGTGAACTACTTCCGCAATTCCGACCTGTCCAATTCCGCCGTGGTCGCCACCGACGCCGGCGCCGGCAAGATCGCCGGCCACTTCGCCAAGCGTCTCGGCCTGCCCATGGCCATCATCGACAAGCGCCGCTTCGACGACAGCGAGGAAGCCCACAGCACCGCCCTCATCGGCGAAGTGAAGGGCAAGGACGTCATCATCTTCGACGACGAGATCGCCACCGGCGGCTCCATCCGCGAAGCCGCGCGCATCCTGCGCACCTTCGGCGTGCGCCGGGTCCGGGTGGGCGCCACCCACGCCGTCTTCTCCGGCAACGCCCTGCAGAAGCTGCAGGAAGCCGACCTGGACGAGCTGGTGGTCACCGACACCGTGCCCATCTCCGAGCAGATCCAGCAGGGTGTGCCCAACCTCAAGATCCTCTCCACCGCCCCCATGTTCGGCGACGCCATCCTGCGCATCCACGGCGGCCGCAGCATCAGCGAGATGATGGAATAGCCCCCGTGCGAGCGCGGCCGTGACCCTGCGGGCCCTCCTGATCCAGCGCGCCGCGCGGCTCCAGGAGTGGCCTGCGCTCACCGCCCCAGGCTGGGACAGCCTGCGCTACCCCGCCTTCCGCAACCGGATCGAAGGCGTGGCCCTGGGCCTCATGGCCGGGTCCCCCGCCCTGGGCGCCCCCGTCTTCAGCGCCACCGGCGGCCCATGGGACTGGGCCTGCGAAGTGGCCGGCGCCTGCTGCGGCCTGGTCTGGTCCCCGGCCGGAGCCCCCGTCCCCCCGGCCATCCTGGGCGGCCCCCGGTTCAACGACGAGGCCGGCCGCCAGCCCTACCACGACCGCGACCACGACCTCAGCGATGCGACCCCGCTGGCCGGCGCCCTCGACCACGGCGAACTGCTGCGCCGGCTCCAGCGCCTGAACGGCAAGCTCGGCTGGGACCACGCCACCGCCGTCACCCTGCCGGTGGACCAGTTCGCCACCCCCGAGCTGCGGGGGGCGCTCTGGAGCGCGCTGTACGCCGGGAGCCACGCGATCCTGGTGCCGGGGAAGGTGAAGGCGTGGGAGCCAGGGCTGTTCACGGGCTTGCTTGCCTGAATCGGCCATAGGATCCGCGAGGGCTTCCTGGCTCTGCACCACCGGCCGATTCCAGCGTGCCACCGACCATGAAACGAGATTCAGTCCTCGAGCCGCACCACTCGCACCACATCCCGGCGCAGCCTGGATTCTACGCTCTCTCCCTCAGGTCGGCTCCAGGCAGCGAATTCCCAAGTCTGCAGAGTCAGCGGCCAGACCATTTCCACCCATTCCTCAGGAGTGCCGGGGGCCTTGCAATCCCCATGCTCATCTTCGAGGCGAAGCTTGCGAGTCGGGTAGTTGGATCGGTCCATGGTGCAGATTCCATCATGATTTTAGCGAATTATCCTGACTGTACTCGAATTTAATAACTAAATTTTAGGGCATAAAACCAATCGCCCCAAAAGCCTATCCCAGCCACCTGAGGTTGCGACTAGAAGTGGTTTCTCCAGGTTGGCTGCTATCGTTGGGGCGCCGCTGCCCCAACTTGCAGAGATCCTCGCTTGGATTTCAATTACTGCATAGTTTCCCGATTCTGTTGATTATGGAAGGAACTGAACCCATGGAGGGTGCTGACGAGGTAACCTTTCAGACAAGCCTCAAGAAGGGGCTCCCTAGTATTTCTATGAGGTAATTCATGGATAAGGCAGAATCCAACCGCCAGAACGCCACCCACTCCACCGGGCCGAAAACCCCCGAAGGAAAGGCTGCCGTTGCCATGAACGCCGTGAAGCATGGGGCCTATTCTGAAGCCATCACCATGCTGTTGGAAAACCCTGAGGACTTCGATACGCTTCGGGCCGGCATGGAGTTGACCTTCCAGCCCAAGGGGCCCATGGAAGATGGTCTGGTCGACCGAATGGCCTCGCTCTGGTGGCGTATGGACCGTGCCAAGGTCGCCGCCAACCAGGATCTCTTGGAGGCGGCCATGGCAAACCTGATAACGCCTCCTCCTCGCAATTCAGATGCCAATGCCCTCCAATTGAGGGAGCAGAAAAACCATTGCCGGGTGAATGGAGCGTGGAATTATGACAAGCAGGAACGCTTGCTTCGTCATGAGATGACCCTGGAGCGCAGTTTCTTCCATCTCCTCCATGAACTGGAACGGATTCAATCCCGCCGCCAAGGTCAGAACGTCCTTCCGCCCGCGGTCTTGGACGTCAACTTGAACCTCAACCAGGACTGATTTGGCTTTGTTTCGGCAAGGCTTGGGACCGGGCCTTCGGGAAACGGGTGGCGGAGGCATAGGGGTCGGGCAGTTCCTCCCGGAAGGTGGAGAACCTGGCTGAAACCAGCGTCCGCCTTCCATGAGGCGGCAACCTCCGGGCTGAAAAGGTGCGACCGGGTTCTCTGCTGTTCACATCCCAGTCAAGACCCAGGCTTCAGCCTCGAACGGACCCCAGAATGACCAAGCGGTGTGGTATAGCGGCCCCAAAGCCAAGGATCGTTGGAAACGATATTAATAAATAAATAATTATTCCATCAATAGGATATAAAGATATAATTCTTCATGTTCTGCTAGAATTTTCAGCAAGGCGTTAGTATATCCTAATTTTATATATTTATGCACGCGCGCTTGCAGCCTGAGCTCTTCCTCTGATGGTTTCGGCCGCATCCAGAATGTCCCTTCATTGATTGCCCGGCGCATGGTCTGGAAGGTATAGAGATCCAATACCGCTGCCGCCACAGCGGCGGCGTCAAGAACACCGTCCTGCCCTGCCGTGGTGAATCCCTTCCAGCTCCATTTGGGCATGGCTTGAGCCACCTCATCGATAAGAAGCTGGTCTCGCTGGCTGGGGAACGCCTTCCAGGAAGTCTCCACAAACTGAGACCGGACACGGTACGCCGGCATGATCCATCCCTTGGCTACCAGGTCAAAGGCAAGGCACATCAATGCGCTCCAACCCATCAAGCTTGGACCGATGAATACGCCCGGGGGTGGCTCAGCGGCAACCCCGCGCAGAAGGTCTGCCTTGCCATCGTTCTGAAACCTGAGCATGGGCACGCTCCAGTGGATCCTTTCGGAAGTGGTTTCTGGGCTCCCATCCTGGGGCAGGGGAAGCCCCGAAACAGTCGAAAACCATAGTGGGACCTGTTCCGGCGTGCCTGACGCGAACGCCGAGCAAAACTCCGTTGCCAGCCTGGCACTTAGTACTGCTGCGTCCACAGCCCATGGCGGCAGCTGTGCTTTCTCGGACTGCTTCGATCCATCCGGCTTTCCCGCTACCCTGAAAGCCTCTTTGGTATTTCCAGATCCCTGCCCCCAGAGCAGGAGGGAATAGGGATCCGTAATGGCGTGTAGCTTGAGCATGGATTGATTATGGCGGAATGATCCAATCAAGGTGCGCTTTCCCAGATCGTGGAACTGTCACTCCAGCCTTGCCGGGGAATCATTCCGCCCTTGCCCATGATGGGTATCGCCTCTGGCGTGTTCTACTCAACCTAGGACCAGACATTCTACCCGTGGCATGGGTGCAGCCAACGGCCTGAATCCGTGAAAGCTCATTCCCGTCGAGCGTTCCAAAATAAATCATTTCAGTGATAGGAATTCAGTTGGGTGGCTGCTTATTTTCACGGTTGCTGTGAAGGAGATCCCGAGAGCATACCGCTCGGCATCGGATCCCCTGCGGCGGAACGTGTCAATGACTTTGAGACAAAAAGCGGCCTGAGTTTAGGCTCCGACATAACTGCTGCGGAGAGCCGGCGGGGCTGTGGAAAATCCTACGGGTTTCCCACACCTCACCGCAGCGGGGGATAATCTTAGTGCAATTTTTTCCTTTTCTAATGATTCAGGCCGATTGATCCAGGCTGGCCCCGGCAGTGCCAGTGGCTTTGGGCGCCCCTTCGGGAAGCGCTCCGTGTGGTCCTGGAACGCCAGGTCGAATATGCCCTGGCGGGCCTCGCAGACCGCCTGCGCGCGGCCCTCATGAACGCTGGCCGGCGTCACCATCCCGATGCCGTTGTGGCGGTGAGTGTGGTTGGGGGTATTTGATATTTTGCAACCGTTCAGCCGGGTCCCAAACGTGGCGTCAGAGATTGTCGGGACCCGGCTGAACGGTTATGAATGGACGACGTGGCGCTGTGGATAAGCGCCGCTCAGCCCTTCAAAGCTTCCGCCACCACGGTCGCCATGGGGGTGGTCGGCCGGCCGATGAGCTTGCTCAACTGCCGGCCCTCGTCCAGAAGCGCACCCTTGGCCGCGCCGGCATCAGAATCCGCCAGTAGTTCGGCTAGGCTTTCCGGCAGGCCCGCGCCCACCAGAACGCCCTTGTAGTCCGCCATGGCCATATTCTGGTAGGCCAAGGCCTTCCCGGTTTGCCTGGCGATCTCCCCGGCGAATTCGGCCAGGGTGTAGGCGTTGTCCCCGGCCAGCTCGTAGACCCGGCCGGCCTGGCCCTCCCCCAGCAGCACCGCAGCGGCCGCCGCGGCGTAATCGGCCCGAGCGGCCGAGGCGATCCGGCCGGTCCCCGCGGAACCGAGGAAGACCCCGTGCTGTAGGGCCGCGGGGATGCTGGCGCTATAGTTCTCGGTGTACCAGCCGTTGCGCAGCACGACGAACGGCAGCCCGGAAGCCAGAAGATAGGCCTCGGTCTCCCGGTGTTCGCCGGCCAGTCCCAGGGGCGATCCTTCCGCGTGGAGCACGCTGGTGTATGCCAGCAGCTTCACACCCGCCCGGCTGGCGGCGTCGATGACGGCCCTGTGCTGTGGGGCCCGGCGGCCAAGTTCGTTGGAGGAGATCAACAGGACCTTGTCCACGCCCCGGAAGGCGAAATCCAGGGTTGCTGGACGCTCGTAGTCTCCCTGGCGGACCTGCACGCCGAGCTCGGCGAGATCGGCCAAGGCTTCCGGCTTGCGGACGACGGCGACCAGATCTGCGGCTGGAACCTGGGCGAGCAGGGACTGGATGACGAGCCGGCCGAGCTGGCCGGAGGCTCCGGTGATTGCGATCATGGGATGCTCCTTTTTTGTAACCTTAGTGGTTACGGTTTAGGGGGAAAAAAGTCAGAATGCCTGAAATTGCACATCCTTAACCAGTTGCGCGATGGTGGTGCGATCCAGCTGGGCTAGCATGGCTTGTTCGGCGCCCTGGAAGATCCTGGTCAGGGCCGCTTGGATGATGCGACCCACCGGGCACTGGGGATTGGGTTCGGAGGCGTGCATGGGGAACAAGGCTGAACCCTCCACTACCCTGAAGATCTGTCCCAGCGTGATCGCTCCGGGTTCCCGGAGCAGTTGCCAGCCGCCCCCAGGGCCCCCCTGGGAAGCGACCAGCCCCGCCGCCCGGAGGCTGGACAGCAAGCGGCGGATGACCACCGGGTTGGTGGTGACGCTGCCGGCGATGAACTCTGAGGTTTGCGGCTCAGGCCCGCAATAGGCAAGGAGGGTCAGGGTATGGATGGCGACGGTGAAACGGCTGCTGTGGGTCATGGGGTTCTCAATCCGTAACCATCTTGGTTTCGAATTGGTGGAGTGTCAAGGTAAAAGGTAGACGGTCGGCCGGGTCCCCCCAATCGCGGGGCAGTTCGCTTACGGGTTTCTGGAGCCTGGGGCGACCGGATATTTAAAAGGTGCGCCCCGGGCTCAAAAATCTGTCAGCGGAGAGTATGGTTCAGTTGGCACCGGCGGAATGCGAGACAAGCAGCCTTCGGGGATGAGGCAATGAACTCAATCTCTGTATTTATTAGAAGTGATAAATGGTTGTGTCGTACTTATAGCCAAGAGCAGTCAAACTTGGCAGATGGACGCACTGCTCGAGGAGATCAGGGACCTGAGATCAAAGCTCGAGGCGGCGATGACCCGCATTGCCGAGCTTGAGGCGCAGGGGAAGCAGCACTCCGGGAATAGCTACAAGTCCCCCAATTCTGACCTGGGCCGAAAGCGCAAACCGCCGGTGGAGCCCAGCGGTCGGAAGCGCGCCGGGCAATCGGAGCATGCCGGGCAGACTCGGTAGCTAGCTGCACCATCCGAAGAAGTGGACGAGGTTGTACACCAAGACCCCCCGGTTTGTGAAACTGCGGCGAATCGCTTGAGCAGGAGCCTCGGGTGGACACCTTCCTCCGCCAGGTGGCCGAGACGCCGTGGTACAAAGCCTTCGTGAGGGAATTCCGGCTCTGGCTGAAAGCCTGCCCGAAGTGCGGCAAGACCACTCGTGGCCAGATGCCAAAGGGCATGCCAGAGGGCGCCTTTGCGTAGGAGTGCGTTCCCAGCAGGAACCCGTCGACGCCCTGGAAGAGATTGCCGGTAAGGATTCGCGGCCTCATTCCGGACACGGCAGCCCAACTCGCCTTCACGGAGTGGAGCAAGCAGGCTCGGGTTGGCGGCGCCCAAGACTGCCAGCGCCCCCCTGCCCCAGCCCGCATCGGGGTTCGCTCCGGGAGAATCGAAAAATTGCACTCAATGGCTAAGCGAAGGGAAACCCCCTTCGCCTTCATTCATGCCGCCATGAACGGCCTGAACACCTCCCCCTTTCTCCGGGCGAGCTGGTCAAAGAAAGCCTTGACCTCCGAATTCCCGGCGTTCTGAAGGAAGGCCATGCATCGGTCCATGGCTTCGGGCGCCACGTTCGACTCCTGGCCAGCGCGCATCAGCCAGGCGGATCGTTTGGGGCTGAGTCCCAGGCCGACATCCACCCCAGCCAGGGTCTTGGTGATCAGCTTCCCAGGTAAGGCCTGCGGTAGGTCTATCGTTGCCTCGGGATTTGCCCTGTCCAGGGTCCTGGGGCTGGGCGCTGGAGGAATGGATTGCCCAGTGAGCAGTTCCGGAAAATCCTCAATGTCCTGGGTGAAGATGTCAGAGGCTCCGGTCGCCATGAGCACAGCCGACACGAAGGCGCGCTTTTCGGCCATTTTAAGAATCGTGTTCCGGATATCGAACAGCGGCAGGCCCCGGTAGCGGGCCTCCCGGTTGTTGCACCGGGCCGAGCAGCGGCTGAAGGTTTCCCGGCTGAATCCCTGGATGGTGCAAGCGGCCTCCACCTCGAAGAAGCCGACGCAGGTTCCGGTAACGCTGTCGCCGTTTTTCCTGGTTCCGCTGTAGGCCCACTCGACCTCGGGATCATCACTGGTGACCCGGCTTTCCAAAATGGGCGCCAGCCGGAAGGTCATGCACAAGACCTCGGCCCCGGCCTTCCAGAGGGAGGGCTTGGGCGATCCGTCAATCGTCCCGAAATGGGTCCCTACCTTCATCACCCCCTTCATCACCTCCTGGATCGCATGGGCCCGCTTGCGGATATCGGCCACACTGAAGGGTGGCATGGCGGAGGGAGGTGAGCCCAGTGGTGGCGCGGGCGGCATGGCTAGGAGGCAATGGTCAGGCATTTGCCGCCTCCCTGGTAGGTGATGCGCAGATTCACGCAGGTGGAAGTCTTCGCGTATTTCGCATAGAGCTCCGGTGCTTCCCGTTGCAGGGCCTTGCCTTCAAGGCTGGTGCGCGACGACTCTACGATCTGGACGGTGCTGTGCTCCAGCATGACCTTGTTGGCCCCGGCGTTGACCAGGGCGGTCTTCACCTGGTCGCGCAATTCGCTGACCCGTTCCTGCAGCGGCCCCAGCGTCGACTCCAGGCCAGCCAGTTCCTCAAGCTGGCATTCCAACTGCAGCCTGGTCACGTCCGGGACCTCACCGCGTTGGCCGGCCGCGCGCTGGGCCTGATGGGTGGCACACTGGGCCGAGTATGGGCAAGTGTGGCATGAGCCACGGTCAGGTTCGCCCGCCAACCGGCTGAGAAAATCTTCATCCCGGAGCGCGGTTGCCGCCAGGGTTGCCCGTCTTTCCAGCAGGGCATAGTGCTCGGGATCAAAGGCGATAAGGAAACTGGCCAGTTCCGCCAGGTTCTCCCGGGACACCAACACGACCAGAGCCCAGCACAATCCGCCAAGGCCCATCTGGGCTTGGACCTGGTCCAGGTATTGCTGGGGCAGGCCTTCACCCTGGTAGCGCTTGAAGGTGCTGGTGCTCGCGGTCTTCACTTCCAAGACGCCATCGCCCTCCAGCCCGTCGAAGCCACCCATGATGCGGCCGTCCGGGTGGGCATGGAAAGGCAGGGTGGGGTGCACCAGCCCAAGCTGGACCCGACCGGTGTTGCGCAGGCCATCCTTCAAGGCGAGCCGAATGAGTTGGACGACTTCGTTTTCCATGGCCTTGCCCGCCAGCATCCGCCCCATGGAGGCCCGGTCCAAAGGCTCGGGGTAAAGCTTCGAGCAGACCACCCGGCGCAGGCAGGAACCCACTTCCGAAGCGCCGAGGTACTGGGTCCGGTCGGCAAGGCGAGGGCTATGATCCAGCCTGGCTTGCAGGGCGTATTGCAGTTCCGTTTGAATGAGAATTGCGCTATCCATTTTCTTCTCCAAGAAAAATGCCGGTCCAGGGACCGGCATGCCTGATGGTGGGTTTCGGTTCCAGATTTCAGCGGTGGTGCGGGCTCCTGGGCGAGATAGTCTCCCGAAGCCTTGTTTCAACAGATCGATCGCTGGCTTAGTCCTGGTCTAAGATTCTTCCTCCAGCCACCATCTGAGGATGGCGCTGACCAGCAAGGCGACAGAGACTGCGATTTCTTCCATGGTGACCTCCCGAACGGGCAAAGCCCCGCAATGGCAGGGCTGACTTGTGGATGACGCTGCAGCGAAACTCCAGCCTGCTACCGGGAGACCATCGCCAACGCCGTATCGAAGGCCTGCTGCTTGAACTCTGCGGCGGTGCCGAACAGGACGCTCTGGGTCCGCCGGGTTTCGTCCAGCGCCTGTCCTTTGGCTTTCAGGTCGTAGTCGGCATACTCGACCAGGGCGTTCAGGGCCCACCAAGCGGTGCCGGCCACTCCGGGAAGATCGACCCCCATGCCGGTGTTCAGGCGCCCTTCGACCAGCCGGATCTTGTTCTCCATCATCGTGCGGGCCCTGCCATCGGGCACATTGAGCGGGTTGCCGATCACCCGCTCGAGATATTCGTCGATCCAGGCATCGTCGACCCGCACGCTGGCAAGCTTGCTGAACCTGTCGCTGACGATGTCGAAGTGTTCCTTGTAGCGCAGCAGGACCATCGCAGCCATTTCCAGCTTCTGCCGCATGTTGCTGGTGTGGCGGATGGAGATCACTCCGCGCGAGCCGTTCATCGCCAGGTTGAAGGTGTTCTGGCAGACCACCCGGATGTCGGTGAAGCGCACTTCGGTCTTGGTGCTGCCGTCATGGGAGGTGGTGCCGAGCAGAAATTTCTCCACCCCGTCACCGGCGAGCGGGTAGAACACCTCAGGCAGCTTGGCGAGCATCCAGACCTTCTCGCCCTTGCCGATCGCGCCGGCGGTCTGCAGCTTGCCGCCAGCCTCCTTGAGCAGGATGTCGAAGAAGTCGAAGGCTTCCTGGTTCTGCAGCACTTCGTAGACATCCCCGACGACGCCCAGCACATCCTGGGAATGGCCGTTGATGGTGGCCCAGGCGGCGATCGGTTCGGTCCGTTCAGGGCCGAGGTCGGGTCGCAGCCGGTAGAGCTGTTCCTTGAAGACCGGGTAGTCCAGGCGGGCAGCGGCGATGGCTTCGGCGCTGGTGAACTCCTGGTCGAACTGGACACCGAGCTGGTGCCAGGGGCGCTGGCCGACGAAGGCCATGGTGTTGCGATAGAGGTTGTGCATGGGATCTCCTTGAATGAAAAGGCCTCGCTGGTGCGAGGCTGGTCGTGGGGAAGGAAAGGCAGTCACCGCCATGGCGGCGGCGACAGTAATTTGTTCTGGAAACGCTGCACCGCTCCGCCTGAAGACGTCGACGGTCACTTCAGGTGGGGACGGGGGTTGGTCCCCGGGCCAAGCTGGCACCGGCATGAGGTTGCGGTAAACCATGGCCTTGATGATCAGCAGCGTTCTGATCAGGCAATGGCCTGGAATACGTTTCGGGCCGGCAGTTCGACAACCCAGGTCCGAGCGGGCTAGGTTGCTTCAGCAGCCATCCCAGCGCTCAGATGCGCGAAAGCTGTAGCTGCGGTCCGCTCCAATGATGATGTGGTCGGAAAGGGGAATTCCCAGTTGCTCGCCAGCCTGTCGCAGGCGGCTGGTGAGGAGGCAATCCTCCCCGGAAGGGGTTGGATCGCCGCTCGGGTGGTTATGCCAGGCCAGGGCCATGACCGCGCCATAGCGGAGCGCTTCACGAAAGAACTCACGGGGAGAGACGAGGGTCCCGGTCGCCGTGCCCCGGCTGATTTCCCGGTCTGCCAGCAGCTCGCCTTTGGCGTTGAGGGCAAGCATTCCGAAGCGCTCTTCGGTCCAACTGGTGCACCGCGGGCGCAAATAGGCCGTCGCCTGCAAGAGGGACAGGATCATGGGCCGCTTTGACCCGACCCGGGTGATCCTCCGGAGCAATTCCTGGATGGCGCCGAAGCGCGAGGCTTCGTGCTCGGACAAACTTAGGTCACGAAGCTCAGCAGGACCGAAATGAAGCAGATGCTTCAAATCGCCCGCTGAATGCAAGATGCTTTCAGCTCGGTATTGGGCCTGGATGCTGAGCAGCGTGCTGATCAGTTGGGCATCGGACAACGATTCAGCACCATAGGTGGATAGGATCCCGGTAACGCTGTCTTTGCTTGCGGGAGCCCTGGACCTCGGCCCGGGGAACATCTTCAGAACGGCGGCGGATTTGCTCGGCATGCTTGCTCCATACAGGAATAGGCCCTGCGCAGGCAGGGCGGGAAGTGGTAAACCTGTGGGTCGTCGGGCACTTGGTGCCCAAATCAGTCAACAACCTTCAATTCGGCTGCCTGCTCGCGGAACGGGCCAACCAAAGCGCTGGCGGTCAGGAGTCCCGCCAAACCTGGGAAAACCAGATGGAATAACGAGCTTTCCTTCCATCGTTCTTATAACAAAAAAGGATGCGGTTTTGCATGGGTAAGGTCGTACGGATCGTAAAGGACCTCCCCTCTACCATGAGAAATAGATCCGTTGCGGTTCCCTGCCCGATGTTTACCCTCGAGTTTGTCGAAGGGCGTTTTCGTCTAGAGGAATTGAACGGGTTTGCTGCCACTGAAGGCCAGGCTCAAATCCAGGACCGAGGAGGACAGACCGCCCGCCGGCGCCTTCACCCGCCCCCCCATGAACCGGACGCTCCAGAACCGGGAGAAGTCCCAACTCCATCCGGCCTGTCCCTGAACCAGGGCGCCGCCGTGGGTGACCACACCGCCTCCACCCCCGGCGCCAGCCAGCAGTTCCGCTCGCAGATGGCGCCCGTCCCAGCCGGGCGTTTGGGCTCCGAGCCCAAGGGGGGCCGTCGCCCAAGCGCCCGCGCCTCCCCAAGCGCCCCATCCAGTCTGGCCGGCAAGGTAGAGGGTATTGGTGGCCAGAATTTCGGCCTTGAGCACGAACTGCTCCAGCGGCGCGGGCGGGCCGTCCCTGCGCGCCGCCTCGCCATAGCACTGCACGCCCCCGGCTAGGCGCCAATCCAGAGTATAGGGATCCCGGGAAGGCACCTCCCGGCCCTGGCCCGGCAGGATGGAACCGAAAGTGAAGCCCGTGCCCAGGGCATAGGTGGTGGTGCGGTAGGCGGTGGAGGGCGCCTCCAGGCGCCCAGCCTCCAACACCAGGTGCGCCGCCGGAGTCGTCTGGATCTGCAGCCCGCCGGTGGAGATGATGATGAACGCGGCGACGATGCAGGTGAGTAGGGAGCCGACGAAGGTTTCGATCTTGCCGAACCGTATGCCGTGCCCATGAAACGCACCATCATCGCAGGCTTGCCCTTGGGGTAGGCTCAACGCCGAATTTCACGCGGGCAGGGTTCCCGGACCCCGAAGTTCTCCCGGCTTGACCCGCCCGAAATCCTCAACATTAAACGACATGCCCGTCCTCGACGATGCACTGGGGACGGGCTATTTCATTCAATTCAAGTAAAAACTCCGGCTGCGGTTCCTAATCCGGGAGGCCGTCGGCAAGCACCGGGAGGCTTAAACAATTGCCTTTCTTTCATCAGGGTTGGAAACAAAGCTTGTGACTTTCGTTCGGAAGCCCTGGCGATGCTTGGAGATGGTTTGGCAACTGACTTTCAGGCATGGGACACATCCACACCTCAAGGCGGTTCCCCGCTGGAGCGGAGAGGGGCCGTGCGCTTAGGCATTGATTACGTTTACCAAGCAATTGCCACCGTTAGCCCGGATTGTCCTTGGAAGTCAATCCAGGGCTTTATAGAATAGGTCACTTTCCCGATCTTCTCCGGCAAGGTGCCATGGAAAGTCTTGACTACGGTATGCCCGATGCCCATTCCCAGTAGCGTGCCGCCGGTCATGTCCGATACCCAATGCATGTGCCCGCGAATATCAGATCCGAGCCCGACCGCGGCAAAGGCGTAGGGAATCCAGGAATTGCCATATTCTTCATGAAACACTTGTGCTACCGCAAGGAAGATCGTGAAGTGGAAAGAAGGGAAGCTGGTGGGCTGGTCGGGGCGGGAACCCAGGTACGGCTTGTGAAATTCTCCCCACTTCCAGGGGTCGTCGGTCCGCCCAACTTCAGGCTGTCCGCTGGCCAGGTCATTTGAGGGTCGCACCCGGGCAAAGGCGGTCTTCAAGACCACGTTCCCGATAAACCATGAGTAAACTGCGGCTTTGGCGGCGAGCACGGCGGCTGTCTGCCCTTGACTACTTTCCCCTACCAGTGAGCCCAAGTACCAGACAGGGATTCCAGCTACCAGCCAGGTATCGACGCCGAAGACGACTCCCGAGGAGGGGGCCCTCCAGAGCGGCGCGATCTTGTAATGGACATTGGGTTCCACGTGCTGTTGAAAGGCGCGAGTGGAATATCGGTCCGTGGCCACCAGAAAAAGCAGGCTGCCCGTTACCAGGCCGGTTCCCCTGTGGTTGCGGAAGGGGGCCATAGTCAGGGTCGAGAAATCATCGGGAACGGTCCCGAAGGCGCGGTACAGGATTTCGCCCGGTTTAATGGAAACGGGAGGATATTCCTGTCCGAAGGCCAGACTGGAGATCAATGCGCCTAAGGCCAATTTCCTAATTTGAAGGTTCATGGCATTTTTTTCATCAAAAGGCCTTCTTAATATTGAAGCTAAATGATACTGGTTGTGGCCGTTGCCAAGGCAAGTTCATCATGAAGCCGCAGTGGTATCATGTAAATAGTCGGTCCTGAAAAATTTCCAAATAATTGATAATAAATGACTTGAACCGTAATTCTTGATATACTATCCACCAGAACCCCGGGCCACAGGCCCCGAAATCTGGTGGATTTCGATGAAACCCAAAGCCAAGCCTCAGACCAAAGAGCACCCCCTGTTCGGCGTCCGCCTGGAACTGATGCTCGACCCTGACCACGAGCTGGTGAAGTTGGCCCAGGTGATCGACTGGGACAGGCTCGCCGCGGAATTCGGCCCCCTTTACGCCGAGACTGGCCGGCCCGGGATCCCCATCCGGACTATGGCCGGTCTGGTTCTCCTTCAGCACACCTTCAAGGCCCGTCGCTGTTTTGTATGGGGGATCGCGCCTTGTAAGGGGTTGGACTCCGCGCCGAGTGGGCGGACTTGCTGGGTGCTGAAGGCATCCTGAATACCAGAAGGGCTCCCCGGAAAGAAAGGCT
>TBL_comb47_HYPODRAFT_10002746_pt1 | contig 21469 bp, 27 predicted proteins | sample TroBogypolimnion_40_FD_10682 | JGI IMG/M metagenome (IMG submission 10682) | reverse complement strand
GTACTATAATAATGAGAGGTACCAGTGGGATTTAAAAAAGATGACCCCGGCACAGTACCGAAATCATCTTTTACAACCCAGCTAGTCTTTTTACCCCGTGTCTACTTTTTGGGGTACAGTTCATAAATTACGCCTTTTTGGTCTTTATGCCTAGTTTAATGATTAGACCCGGGAAAATACCCCATCATTATAAGGGCTATTGCATAAATATTTAGCATTTGTTATAATAAAATCAATGATGGGGCCTAGGTTTCCTGGGATCAAGAATGGGCAAAGGAAACGAGAGAAAGCCTAATAAATTTCAAGGGATAAAAATCCACAGGCAACGCATTGAATCATTTAAAGTATTTAAATGGAAGACGTCGTAAGATCCCACCGACGTCTTTTCTTTAAATAGGCCTTTTACCCTTGACAAGCCCGGAACTTATCCCTATAATATTTTTATTAAGAATATTATTATAAAAAAGCTTAATATTTTATAAAGAAATTTTGATAAGGCGTAAAAGGTCTTTATCAAATTTTTTTGTGTTAATGTCAAATAATAACGAAAAAACCAGCGACAGCTCAGTCACGCTCAATGCCAAGGATTTTATTGAAATCCAGGGTGAAGTGGTGGAACTGATGCCCGCGGCCAGTTTCCGGGTCGTTCTGGAGAATGGCCACGAGATTCTGGCGCATTTATCGGGTAAGATGCGGATGAACAAGATCCGGCTTCTTCCCGGCGACAAAGTCAAATTGCAGATCAGCCCCTATGATTTAACCAAGGGTCGGATCATCTATCGTCTGTAATCAATAAATTAGATACATTATGAAAGTTAGAGCTAGCGCCAAACCAATCTGCAAAGACTGCAAAGTCGTGCGCCGCAAAGGACGGGTCCGCGTGATTTGCAAGAACCCTAAGCATAAGCAAAGACAGGGGTAATTTTATTATAAAGATATGGCAGTAAGAATCGCGGGAGTGAACATCCCGAATGACAAAAGAATAGAGATCGCTTTGACCTATATCCATGGGGTCGGCCGGACCCGGTCCAACCTGATTTTGGCTGAAGCCAAAGTGGATAAGAACATCCGCGTCAAGGATTTGAAAGAAGAAGACACTAACCGTCTGCGCGAAATTGTGGAAAAGAAATACACGGTGGAAGGCGATTTAAGACGCGAAGTGCAGTCCAATATCAAACGCTTGAAAGAAATTGGCAGTTATCGCGGTTTGCGGCATACTAAGCACCTGCCGGTGCGCGGCCAGAGAACCAAGACCAATAGCCGCACGGTGCGCGGCAATAAGCGCATGACCGCGGGCAGCGGCAAGTCCAAAGCCGGCTTGCAAAAGACCTAAACTTAATTAATCAGGGATTTTAATATGTCTGACGAAGTAAAAAAAGACGAATTAAAGAAAGAAACCGCGGAGGCGCCAAAAGCGGCCCCGGTGCTTGAAGAAGCGAAAGAAGAACGCGAAGGCGAATTCTCTTTTGATACCACGAGCGAAGAGTTGCCCGAGGAAATCAAGCAGAAACTGGAAAAGAACAAGCAGGCGAGAGCCAAGAAAAAACTTATTAAAAAGAAAAAGAAACGCGTGGCCAAGGTCGTGAAAGTCGGTCGCGCTTATATCCAAGCCACCTATAATAACACGATGATCACTCTGACCGATAATGGCGGCGACGTCATTTCTTGGGCCAGCGCCGGTTTAGCCGGCTTTAAAGGCGCTAAGAAAGCGACCCCTTATGCCGCTCAGATCATCACGAAAATCGCGACCCAAAAAGCGCGGGAGGAATACGGTTTGGAAGAAGTGAGCGTTTTTGTGTCCGGCGTGGGCACGGGCCGGGAAGCGGCCATCCGCGCCTTGAATGCCAACGGCTTGAACGTGAGCGCCATTAAGGACGTCACGCCCGTGCCGCATAACGGCTGCCGGCCGAAGAAACCGCGCCGCGTCTAATTAATCCGTTAAATAATACTATGGGCAGAAATATTGATAATAAATGCAAGCAGTGCCGCCGTTCCGGCGAAAAGCTTTTCCTGAAAGGGGAGCGCTGTTTAACGCCGAAATGCGCGATCATCAAGCGCAATTTCGCGCCGGGTTTCCACGGCCCGAAAGGCCATAAGCGCTTAAGCGACTACGGTTTGCAGTTGGCCGAAAAGCAGAAAGCCAAGAAATTCTATGGCTTATTTGAAAAACAATTCCGTTTGACTTTTGAAAAAGCGGCCAAGAAACAAGGCGATGCCGGCAAGAACTTCCTGCGCTTATTAGAAATGCGCTTGGATAATGTTGTTTATCGCTTGGGTTGGGCGCCGTCCCGGGCTTTAGCCAGACAGCTCGTGACCCATGGCCATTTCCAAATTAACGGCCGCAAGAATAATGTTCCGTCCGCGACGGTTAAAGCCGGCCAGACCATTAGCGTGAAGAAAACCAGCGCGAATAACCGTTATTTCAAGAGCGTGGCCGAAAAGATGAAGAAGACGGTCCGCCCGAGCTGGCTTAATTTTGAAGCCGCCGACTTAATGGCGAAAGCCCTGCATGAACCGCAGGACGCGGATTTGCCCCAGAACCTTAACGTGCAAATGATCATTGAGTATTACTCAAAATAAAAAATATGCAAAACATCGCTTTGGCAAAAAAAATTGAGTTCAAGCCGGGTCTTAATCCGAATGAAGGGATTATCACGGTTGAACCTTTATTCCCCGGTTACGGCATGACGCTGGGCAACGCCCTGCGCCGCGTGTTATTGTCTTCACTCCCGGGCGCGGCCGTCATTGGTGTGAAAATCAAAGGCGCCAGCCATGAATTTATGGCTCTGCCCCACATCAAAGAAGATGTTTTGGAACTGATTTTAAATTTTAAACAACTCCGCATGAAGGTCTTTACCGAAGAGGAAGTCCGCTTGGACCTCAAAGTCAAAGGCAAGAAGACCGTGACCGCGGCGGACATTACCAAGAATAGCCAGGTGGCCATTAAAAATCCGGAACTGGTTATCGGCCATATTACGGATGAAAGCGGCAGCTTGGAAGCGGAAATTTTCCTGAAAGAAGGCCGCGGCTATAAAATGTCCGAAGGCACCAAAAAAGAAAATCGCGAAATTGGTTATATTGAAATTGATTCTATTTTTTCTCCGGTTATCGTCGTGTCCATCAGCGTGGAAAATACCCGCGTCGGCAAGATGACCAACTGGGATAAATTGATTTTAGATGTTAAGACCGACGGCACGATTACGCCGGAAACCGCTTTCAATGAAGCGGTGGAAGTCTTGGTCAATCAATATAGCGCCCTGATTCCGAAAACGGAAACGGAAGTGGCCGCTGAGCTGGAAGAGGCCATAGAGCCTGAAGACGAAGTGTTCGGCGCCGCGCCGGAAGAAATGGAAGTAAAGGTTAAGGAAGAAAAGAAAGAGAAAAAAGAAAAAGTCAAAAAAGAAAAGAAAGCTAAAAAATAATTTTAGGCCGGATTAACGGCTGTTATCATCTGATATGCGCCACCGCAATAAAAACGTCATCTTGGATCGCCAGAAAGGGCCGCGCGAGCTTATGCTGCGCAACTTGGCCTCCAGCATTTTATTATATGAAAAAGTGAAGACCACGCGCGCTAAAGCCCGAGCCGTGCGCTCTTTAGTGGAACGCTGTATTACGTCCGCCAAAGTCGGCGATTTAAGCGCCCGCCGCGGTTTGATTAAGATTTTATTACAAAAGAACGCCGTGAAAAAAGCGATGGAAGTTTTGGGCGCGCGCTATAAAGATCGGAAAGGCGGCTATACCCGCATCGTCAAGCTTGGTAATCGCCAAGGCGATGGCGCGGAAATAGTGCAAATTGAATTAGTTTAACCCTTATGAAAAATATTGAAAGAAAATTACAGCGCGTGGACGCCACCGACCAAGCGGTCGGACGCATCGCCACTAAAATCGCCAACCTGCTCCGCGGCAAGCACAAGCCGGAATTTGAGCCGCATTTGGATTTGGGCGATATCGTGGAAGTCGTGAATATTGATAAGCTAAAATTCAGCGGCAAGAAGCTGGACCAGAAGCAGTACTATCATTATTCTGGCTATTTGGGCGGTTTGAAAACTAAGAAAATGTCGGAAATAAACGCTAAGAATCCGGGCGAGATTTTATACCGCGCCGTGCGCGAAATGCTCCCGGACACGAAACTCCGCGTCGGCATGCTGAAAAGATTAATTATCAAATAATATGGCTGATAAGAAAATAAAAACTCCAGCGCCCGTTAAGGCCAAAGAAGTCCCGGTAAAAATCAAACCGGAAATCGGCGAAGTGGCGATTACTGAGCTGGTGGAAGAAGAAAAAGACTGGGGTAAAAATGAAACCGTGGAATTTGTCGGCAAATATATTAAAGCCGTCGGCCGCCGCAAGCAGGCTGTGGCCCAGGTCCGCCTTTACGAAGGTGGCAAAGGCATTATCGTGATTAATGGTAAGCGCGCCGCCCAGTATTTCCCGGGCGAAGGCTTTAATCTAATTACTCAGCCTTTGAAAGTGACCGGCCGCAACCGCGACTTTAATTTTTCCATTCTCGTGAACGGGGGCGGGAAGTCCGGGCAAATCGGCGCCGTGCGCTTAGGCATCAGCCGCGCGATTCTCACGCTTGACCCGACGACCAAGGAAGCTTTGAAGGTCAATGACTTCTTGACACGCGATCCGCGCCAGGTGGAAAGAAAGAAGCCGGGTCTTAAAAAAGCCCGCAAGCGCCCGCAATGGAGCAAACGTTAATTTTCAATTGAGAGATATAAAAAGAGTCCGAAAATGGACTCTTTTTGGTATCCATAAATGGCCTTGACTTAAGCAATTATTTATGTTTAAATACCGGTATCGTTGGAGAAGCCGAAAAACAACGTAGTGAAAAGAGAGTAGGCAAAAAACATACCTTAATAATTTAAGTCATGAAAAAGTTTAATCTTGCCGCGATTGGCGTCATGGTATTGATGCTGGTCTACATTGTCTTGCTCATTGTGGTGGGACAAAAAAGTGAAACGGCTCTAATTTTTTGGAGCAAAATTCCACACCCACTGCCTTTCACCATTTCGCCCTGGTGGAATCTGCTGGTGTCATTTCCTTTGGCAATAATTGTGTTTTCCATCCAACCGCAAAGAGACGAGATTATCGGGCGTGGTTATCATGGCTCGGACGCAAAAAAAGTCGGCAGTTATGAAGCCAAATCATTAGTTTTTCAGGCGCAAGCGATTAGTTGGGTGGCCGCTTCTGGCTTTTATCTGTTATTCATTTTTTACCAGATGATTATTCCGAGCAAACTTGGTGGACCAATTAGCGCTTTGTTAACTTCTATCTCAGTGCTGATAATGTCTTATGTCGCGTTTGGATTTGGGGTCGACCTGTCCATCGGTCTATTCGTGGATCGCAAGAAAAAATGGATTGGAGAATTCTATATGTATTACCTAGTCAGTGGCGTTAAGCAAGGCTTTGTTAAAACCTTACCCATGACTATGGGGTTGACGATAGGAATTATTATCAGACTGCTCATCTATCCGATCAATAAGCTGTTTCGTGGCCAGCCTAGCTATCCCGAAAAATTGGATATTTATATTGATGGAATTGAATAAAAAAAAGAGGAGGTCAAAATGTTCATGAAAAGTTTGGGCGCTTTAGTTTTCGCCTGCTTGTTAACCTTCACTCTGTCCGCGAGCGCGCAATGCGACGGCCATTGTCCTTCGGCCTTGGCTTATGATTATTTATGCAAAGCTCAGTGGCCAGCTGATGTTATCCTTAATCCGGATGAAATGCCGGAACCGGCTTTTGGCTTAACTTCTTTCCATGATTATTTGCTGGATAATGTTAAATATCCGTCCAAGGCCGTGGAGTTGGGAGTTGAGGGTTTGGTCTTCACAGCCTTCATTGTGGAGAAAGATGGGTCTATCACCAATATCCGAACGCTTAGGGGAATTAAAATTTTTAATGACCTCCAGAGTGAGGCGGCTGAGGAATGCAATCAAGCCATTATAAAGGCAATTGAAAAAATGCCCAAATGCAGTCCCGGCTATCTTTGGGGCAGTCCAGTTCGGACGGCTGTTTGTTTGCCAGTTAATTTTCAAATACAGCAAAAGTTTTAAGAGTTAGCGTTTAAACCGGTGTTTTCCCAAACATCGGTTTTTTAAACCCCAAACCGCGCTCTATGGATTAAGCCCCTTTTTTGTTATAATTTATGATATGGAGAATCTCCTGAAAAAATTGGAAGATTTGCGGGAACGCTTTCTAAAAACGAAGGCTCTTTTGGAAATTAACCGTAAGGCAACGCGCGCTATGGAGCTGAAAGAAACCATGTCAGCGCCAGATTTCTGGCAGAACCGCGAAGAAGCCGTGAAAGTCGGGCAGGAAGCCGAGGAACTGGCCAAAGAAGTCCAAAAATGGGCGGATATGGAAAAGGATTTAAGAGAAACTGAAGAGATTTTAGCTTTGGCCGCCAAGGAAGGCGATTCGGGGATGGAGGCGGAGATGGAGCAGAAATTTTTGGCTTTAGAAAAAGCTTTTGCGGATTTGGAGTTTTTAGCGCTTTTTTCCGAAAAGTATGGCCGCGACAACGCGCTCCTGTCCATACATGCCGGTACCGGGGGCGTGGATGCCCAGGATTGGGCGCAAATGTTAGAAAGGATGTATTTGCGCTTTAGCGAGCGGCAGGGCTGGAAAGCCGAGATTTTGGACCGAGCGTATGGCAATGAGGCCGGGGTAAAGAATACGGTGCTGCGCGTGGCCGGGCCTTGGGCTTATGGCTATTTAAAAAGCGAGAACGGTGTCCATCGCCTCTTGCGCAATTCGCCTTTCAACGCCGACGGCCTACGGCAGACCTCTTTCGCCTTAGTGGAAGTGATTCCGGAGTTGAAAGACACCGACACGATTGTGATTAAAGAAGAGGATTTGCGGATTGATGTTTTTCGTTCCTCCGGCCCGGGCGGCCAAAGCGTGAACACGACGGATTCGGCCGTGCGGATTGTTCATCTGCCGACCGGCATCACGGTGTCCTGCCAGAGCGAACGATCCCAGCATCAGAACCGCGAGAATGCTTTGCGGATTTTGAAAAATAAATTATATCAGCTGGCTCTGGATAAAAAAGGCGAGGAAGAAAAAAAACTAAAAGGAGAGACCCAGAAAGCGGAGTGGGGCCGCCAAATCCGTTCCTATTTCCTCTATGGCAACCGCTTAGTCAAAGACCATCGCAGCGAATATGAAACCAGCAACGTGGACGCGGTTTTGGACGGCGATTTAGCCGCCTTTATGGAGGCTCATTTAAAGTGGTTGAAGAAATAGAGGGCGCTTGAATATTTTTGCAAGCCGTGCTAAATTAATGAAAATTTCTTTAGAATAAATTGAACCGATCATTAACAAAATCTTGAACCATGAAAACATTTAAGTTCTTTCACAGGCTGAATGTCCTGTTTCTTATAGTCTTGGGGCTGTTCTGTCTTATTTTCGTTCTCCAAAAGGAAGGAGCCCATATTGGGATAAATACCAATCTGTATTTGGTGATCACTTCTTTTCTTTGCCTGCCAACTGCCTCTATTTTGTATTGGGCTGGTGGCCAGGCTGAAAAATCTTCATATTACTACTATTTGATTGAATTTGTCATGTGTTGGCTGATGTTTATAGCCAAGGGCTATGAGGTTTATTTCAGTTTTGGCTGGCCTTTATTTTTTTGGCTCACTGTTTTATTCGCGCAAATCCTTATCGGCTCCTATATTTTAGAAAAACCAAAAAATTTCGCTATCCGTATTGGTGCTCTTTGTAAGAACGAAGCCCGGCCTAAAAGTTTATCTTTTTTTCATCTGGTTTTGGGTAAAATGTCGTTAGAAATCTAACGGCATTTTTTTTATGGCCTTAAGCCGGAAATTAAAGCGTCTTTGGCGTAGCCGTCGTCGCGCTCGCCAAGGAGAAAATAAGCCCGCCCGCCCCTTCAGCCCGGCGCGGATTTTCTTATATCTCAACTTGGCCGTCATCGCGATTATCTTTTTGCTCAGCCTCCGGCCGAATGCTTTCCAGAAAAAGATCGGGCCGTCGGACATCGCTTATTATAACGGCCGGACTTTAACCGTCACCGGCCGGATTTGCGCAGAAGCGGATATGGACATCAAAAGTCTAAAGCTTACGCTGTGCGTCAGCGGCCAAACTCAGGGCCGCATATTGCTCACCACTCCGCTGTATCCGCCCTATAATTATGGCGACTTCATCAGCGCGACCGGCCTTTTGCAAGCGCCGCCCACTTTTCCTGGTTTTGACTATGCCCAGTACTTGGCGCGCTATAATATTTATTCCGTGATGTATGCCCCGAAAACCACCTTGATTTCTGGACATTTAAGTCTGTTCCAAAAAGCCTTCCGCGCTTTAATGGAATTTAAATGGCGCTTGAAAATAATTATGGACAGCGCTTTGCCAGAGCCGGAGGCGGGTTTAGCCGCTGCCTTGCTTTTGGGTTATAACCATACCGTGGACAAAAGCGACCTGCTTATTTTTTCCCGCGTCGGCATCAGTCACATGATTGCGATTTCTGGTTCGCATATCACGGTGCTGAGCGCCATGATAATTAATTTTCTCCTGGTCCTGGGACTGAACCGGCGCCGCGCCTTGTGGGGCGTCTTCATTTTTCTATTCATCTATCCGCTCATGACTGGTCTCGCCGCCTCAGCTCTGCGCTCCGCTATTATGGCCGCTTTGGCCTTTTTGGCAATTTATCATAATCGGACCAGCTCGCTCATAAATGCTTTAATATTTTCCGCGGCCATCATGTTGTTATTCAACCCGCTTCTTTTAAGCGTGGATATCGGTTTCCAACTGTCTTTCGTGGCCATCTTAGGCATCATTTATATTTATCCCATCGGCGACAGCATCGTAAAAAATTATTTGGCGAAAAAACATTGGCGGACGCGGACAAAGAAAATGGTGAAAACTCTTTTGGAAACGATTAATCTGACTTTAGTGTCGCAGCTGGTCATTCTGCCCATCTCTTTAATTAGTTTTCAGCAATTGTCATTAATCGCGCCGATAACTAACCTGCTTATCCTTTGGACTTTTCCGACCCTTCTCGCCTCACTTATTATTGGTATTTTCGCGGCCGCGCTCCTGCCCGCGTTTAAAGTTTTCCTCTTCTTTCCGGCCAGTTTGCTTTTGAAATTTGTGTTCGGTGTTTCCGCATTGCTCGCCAAGCCGGCTTGGGCGGCGCTCGTCGTTACAAATTTCACTTGGCGCTGGGGCGCGCTATATTATTTGCTTTTGGGAGGGGTGGTTTGGGCGCTTAGGACCAGGATTGACAAGCGATAAATAATCATTTAGAATAATAAACATGGAAAATATTAATCGTTTTAATCAAATCCATCATAGCTCAACCCCTCTTAGCGAAAAGCGGTTGAGTTAATTTGCGTATATTGATTACTCTTCAAAACCCCTTCTCGCTAAGAGAAGGGGTTTTTGTGTTAAAAGACAAATATATGGATAAAGCCAAAAAATTAATACTAAAAATAGAGTGGCTTGACGCTAAAGGGGAAAATAATGAATTTAAAGAAAATATTTTCCGGATAGTATCAACCGCGGTTAGAGAAAATAAACCCCTTAATTTTGTTTGTTTCACTTGCTCTACGATTAATCCTCCGCATATGTTTGGCAATCAGCCTTGGAACTATGTTCGTAGCGACCCAAAGGGCAACAATCTGAGCCAGGATATTTCCCAGTTAGAAAATATTATGAGAGAACTAAGAGCCTGCTACTCTAATGTTCAGCTTAAAATAATAATCGGGAATACCGATCCCTATTATATTTATTTAGAACAATTCAAAGATTATCCGGGGCGAGAACAATTAATGTGGATAAAATTTATTGAACAATGGGAAAAATATCAAAAAGGATTTTCGGCTTGGCTAGAAAATACAGCGCCGAGTTTGAAAGTTGAAGTAATAAGTTGGTTTCATTTTGAAAGAAGTTTAGAAAAGAGAATGGGCCGAATTTTTGAAAAAGAATTCAATGAGTTTAGGAAAAATTTAGGTGATTATTTTAATGAAGATCAACTTGCCTGGGAACTTCGCAAGCTCAAAACTCAATTCAAAGCGGGCGCCTATTTTGACGGCCTAAGGAAGCCTGATGATAAAGTTTTAAAATCCTGGGTTAGCCGAAAATTTTCAGAGTATGCAATTCAAGCGCTTTGGATTTATGAAAATATTGATAACGCAATACTAATCCAAAATGAAAAGCCGAGCGACCTGCGTTCCCAAATGTATCAGCCAGCTATCAGAAATAAATATAATGATTCTTTGCCAATCGTATATTTTTTGGGTGTTGATAATGTTGGCTACCAGTAGGCGCTGGTCTTTTTTACGGGTTCCATTTTGAATAATGTGGGACGCCAGAAAAGAGTAGTTCCTTAATTAAATAAATAGCCATGATAACAACGCAAAAAATAATGGATTTGCTGCTTCGGTATGAGCAGCAGTCAGCTTTGGTTAACAAGAGAGTTCTTTATCAAACTTTGGCTCAAGCCAGGGAAGGAGAAAAAATCAATTTTATTATTTTTTCCTGTTTGGCGAGTAAAAAAGATAAGGAAGAATTAGTAATGGACTTTTTCAAAACGGCCTTTTTCTATGGGGGCACCAAGAAAGTAAGTAGAAAATTCAAGCGGACCACCGCAATAATCCAGGAATTAAGGGATCTAGGGGCGCCAAGTGAAGTAACTTTGATTTTGCCCAATACCGAGCCAGCCAGAACTTGGGGCTGGCAAACACCGCTGGACGAGCTTACTTTGGCCTGTGAAATTATGGCCGAAGAAGCTGAGGTCTCGGGCTTGTTTACTGGGAGTTGGCGGGTAAAGCTGTGGTCGGAAATAGAGACTAGTTATGGCGGCGAATGGAGCTTTCAAAGAGCGTTAGATTGGGCGAGAGGTTCTGGCCCGCACCAGTTTAAAGTGCGAGAACAGATAAATTGTCTAGCTAAATTTTCAGAGCGCTATCATTTTCCTTTGGGGTTAAAGGAAACGGCTCTTAGGCAGGTTGCCGCTTACGCTTTTGAGGGGGTCGTCCTAGGAGCCCAACTCCCTAGTGCGATTCTTCTCCAGTCAGAAAATCCCTACTCTGAAAAAGATCCACTTTACAATTGTCTACGCGACAAAAACAGTCCGTTACCCATTATTCATCCATTTTTAATTTAACGAGAGGAGGGAAGCAAATGTTTCGTTCATTGAATCGTCCCTGCGGAGGTTTGCCTCTGCACAAAAAAAGGCTGCCCGCTAAAAACCGGCAGCCTTTTCTTTTAGGTATAAAAAAAGCCACTATTGTGGCTTTTGATGTTTCTTGCCGGTAATCTTAATTAGAGGATGTTTTTTTTCAGTTAAAACTTTAAGACATTGTGTGAGCCAGGGAACCGCCTTATAGCTCGCCATCTGATTTAGATTAATCCATTTGAAAGCGTCATGTTCTCTTCGATTGATAATTACCTTATACGGATTGCCTTTGCATTCAGCTAAAAATATCAAAGTTATAAACTGTTTATTTTTGGCTTTATCAATTTTAGAATTATAATAAAATAGAATTAAATTGAAAATGTCTAATCCTGTCTCTTCTTTAGCCTCTCGAACCGCGCCGTCAACAGGATCTTCTCCGTCCTCTAGGGTTCCTCCTGGGGAATCCCAGTAAGTTCCTAGATAAGTATTTTTCACTCTTTTTAATATCAATATTTTCCCGTGGTAGACGATAAGCGAATGGATTATTATTCCTTTGTCCATAAATTTTAGCCTATTAAAGCTTTAATTATCATATAACAACCAGTATCTGAAGTAAAGCTATGAAAAATACCAACGGTGTAAAAATCTTGTTGACTTTACCTAATCTAAGTGCTAAAGTTTAACGTTAATGTCCTTTAAAAACTAAAAATCAGATATATGCTACAAGTAAAAAATGTTTATTATTCACTTGGAGAAAGACAAATCTTAAATGGTGTGTCATTTTCTTTATCGCCTGGAGCCAAGGCAGCGCTAGTAGGCGCAAATGGGGCTGGTAAAACAACGTTGGTTAGAATTATTGTTGAGGAAATTTCCGCCGAAGAAGGAGAAGTCGTTAAACCGACCACGTGGTCTTATGTGCCGCAAGTTATCAATTATTCGAATATTGCCGATAACTGTGGTGTTGAGGAGTTTATGATGGAGGCCAGGGGACTAGGGACTCAGGCCAATCGGTTAAAAACTATCTTAAACTTAATGGAGCATGAGCCTGAAGGAGTTGATAAACTCCTGGAGGAGTATTCTACGGTAGAAGAAAATTTTTCTAACAACGGCGGGTACGAAGCCGAAGCAGAAATTGGAGTTATCTTTAATGGGATAGGTCTAAAAGTAGAGCTTGACCGCAAAGTTTATTCTCTCAGTGGGGGAGAAAAGACTAAATTATTGTTCGCCAGAAGCCTCTTTGAAAAAGGAGAAATTCTGATCCTTGATGAGCCGACCAACCATATTGATAGACAATATTATGGTTGGCTCGGTTTGTACTTAAAAAATTTAAAGAAGACTGTCCTTGTTGTCAGTCATCATCCAGACTTTATTGATCCTTTTACCAACCGGATAATTGAGATAGAGAAGTTCACGGGGCGCTCCAGGGAATATCGGGGAAACTACTCTGATTATCTAATGCAAAGTAAGGAGAATGAAAAGGCCTTACAGACTAAAATCGAGTGGCTGGAGAAAGAGATATCTCGCTTGATGGAGTCGGCGCTCAGATTACAGCACGGCGGCCCCAATAAAGCGAAAGCCGCTCAGAATATGTTCGGCCTAGTCCATCGTCTCGAAAAACAAAGAAATGAGTTAGCAGAAGAAATGCCGGTGCATGAAAAAAAATTGAGATTGAAATTTTTACCTGCGTTTTCATCTGGAATTCAAGTTTTGTCTGCCTTTGGGCTTGCAAAGAGATTTAATGGGAGATGTCTCTTCAAGAATCTAAGTTTCCAGATAAACCGTGGAGAAAAAATTGTTATCTTGGGTCCAAATGGCTCTGGAAAATCCACCTTGATAAAAATCATACTTGGTTTAACAGGTTGTGACGAAGGAAGTTTCCAGTGGGGACATAAAGTTAACATCGGTTATTACGCCCAAGAGCATGAGAATCTCAATCCAAAAAACTCAGTCTTAGAAGAGGTGCAGGAAGCCAATAAACAAAGCAACATAAGTCTGCGTGGACTATTAGGTAGCTTTTTATTTTTTGGTGACAAAGTTTTCCAGCCAGTGGAAACTCTAAGCCAGGGAGAAAAAGCGCGCTTATCTTTGTGTAAGTTGATAATTGGTGGACATAATTTATTAATTTTAGATGAACCGACTAATTATCTTGATCCAAATTCTGTCGTTGCTACTTCTGAAGCTCTTCAGGATTATACCGGAACGCTCATTCTTATAAGCCATGATCGATCTTTTGTTGAAAATATTGTTCCTGATCGAGCAATCGTTTTTGGCAGAGGGATTGTGGACTATGATCTTAAATTATTAAACCTTCTAAATTTGGACTGATGAAAAATGTACTATTCTGGACAGCCAGTCATCTCCCGGAAATTGGAGGTTTCCAACAGAGTACGTATCGTCTGGCCAAAAGCTTAAAAACTTTTGGCTGGACACCTGTTTTTTTAACAAGAGAAACGGGCGCTACATTCTACTCTGACATCGAAACAATCCGGTTAAGCGGAGATACGGTTCAAGATTGGGTAAGGCAGTCTTCCTCGTGGTTACTGTCTCACGCCAACAAATTTGACCTTATCCACACTATTGATTTATTCTATGATGCGATCAACATTGAGCTGAGAACACTTAAAGAGGCCGGTCCGCCAAACATCCTAAAAATACCTACTGCCGGTTGCTTGCCAAGAATAATAAACCAATCTAATCGCAATGATTTGTTAGTCTCTGCTAATTGTTTTTCTGTGCTAAATTCTCAGAGCGAGAAGGAGCTACTTTCACTAGGAATTGGCCCGGATCGCATCCGCTATATCCCGAATGGTATTAACTCTAATGATTTTTTACCTGGAGATACAGACCGGAATATAAAGTTAAAGCTCAAATTGCCAGAGGGTGTCCCAATAATTCTTTTCGCTGGCCGCTTTGTCGCTCGGAAGAGACTAGATATACTCTTAGAGTCAGCAAGGCGTATCGGGGATAGAGCTTTATTTGTTCTGGTTGGAGCAGGTTTGAATCAGGATATGACAACTGAAAATTTAGTCAGAGAAAAATCTAAGCAAATGACCAATGTCAGAATAGTGAAAGCGCGTGCCGAATTAATTGATTTTTATCACGCAAGCGATGTACACATTCTGCTAGCTGAAAGAGAAGGAATGCCTAACAGCATTCTAGAAAGCATGTCCTGTGCTATTCCGACAATCGGAACAGATATCCCGGGCATAAATGATTTGATTAGCCATCGAAAGGATGGCTTGCTTGTCCCAGTAGCTGATGTTCAATCGACTACAGACTCTATTACTGCGTTAATTAATGATAAAGAATTAAGGAAAAAAATGGGCTCAAAAGCAAGAGCAAAAGTTCTTAATTACTTTGATGTTAAGATTATCGCGGGTGTATATGACAAACTTTATCAGGATTTAATATCAGGAGCAAAATGAAAATCGCCTTAATAATACCGTACAATCCTTTGGAAGAGGTTGGCGGTTTGGAAATCGGAGCGCTTAGGCTAGCTAAATCATTCATAGATCTCGGCCATGAGGCGCTAATAATCAGCAAAGGCATAAACGGCCAAATTGGTCGTATCAAAATTATTGGCTTTAAATCAATGTCAAGAATATGCTCTTGGCTTATCAGCGAAACAACTTATGACGTATTCCATTGGTTGGAGATTTTCCCTGGCGAAGGGGAGCTGGAACAGCAGATCGCTGTTTCAGAAACCCTAAAATTATCAGGTAAAATAGTTAGCCTAATGGTGGCCACATCGGGCAACCTTCGCAATCGTGGCAAAAAATTATTACATTTGCCAGTTGCTCAGGCTTCGTTTAACTTCTATATCATCTCTAATCCCGACCAGCAGAATGAATTCCAAGAATGTGGCCTATCTGTTAATATTCATGAAATAGGTTTTGGAGTAGAACTTGAAAAGTTTTGCCCCGTTGATGAAGCCAGAAAGGCAAGATTAAGAAGCTTGCTCGATTTGCCCATTAATAAGACTCTTTGTTTGTTCATGGGCAGATTCGTTGAGAGGAAAAGACCGGATTTCTTGTTAAATTCTTGGAATAGATTGACTGATATTCATCAAAAAGCTGAGCTGATTATCGTTGGATCTGGAATGGAACAGCACGATTCTATTGAAAGTCAAGTTAAAGAGCTTATCGCCCAAACGAAGGCGGTTAGATTCTTTGACATAACTTCCGAGCCGGAAAGATATTACCAAGCCTGTGATATTTTACTACTGCCTAGTAATCGCGAAGGTCAACCGAATGTGCTGATGGAAATGTTAGCTTGCGCTAATCCGGTTATCGGATCCGATATTGCCGGAATTAGAGAGCTTGTGACTAATGGCGTTAACGGCTATACGTTTGCCGTAGAAGATGAGTCCGCGTTTGCCGACTGTATTAAGAAATTAGTCGCCGACCCTAAGTTAAGAAGTTTTTTGGGAGAGAATGGTCGTCGAGAAATTGCAAGAATAAAGTCAGCTAGTACAGTGGCTCAACAATATATTGATTTATTTCAAGAAGAAAAAAAGAAAGGAGCGCAAAGTGTTTACGAAAGTTAGAGTTGCCATGAATAAGGACTGCCAATTGAAATGCATTTACTGCCCGCACAATAAGAACATTTTGATGGAAAACTATGATAATGAAGATAATTATCGCCTCAAAGACGCTGAGTTTCTGGGGATTATCAAAGTCATGGTGGACTGCGGTGTGACAAATGTCCATTTTACCGGCGGTGAGCCGACGATTAAGTCAAATATTGCTCAAATAGTTAAGACGGTAAAATCATTTGGGGCGGCCGTAGAATTAAATACCAACGGCATAGGCTTGACCCAAGGTTTGACTCGAGAACTGAAAGGCGCGGGTATTGAGTTCCTGAAAATTTCGTTGGATACTCCGTATTCTCAAGACTTTTTTCATATTACCGGAGGCGATTGTTTTGACTCGGTCATAATTGGAATAAAAAATGCGTTGCAGGTTATGCCTGTCAGGCTTAATTGCGTGGTCATGAGGGCCAATCAGGAATCCATAATTGATTTATTGAGAATTTCCAATGATTTGGGGGTCCAGCAAATTCATTTATTGGATTTAACTTATTATCCTTCGTGCGCTGATCAAAAAGAGTTCTGGGAGAAGGAATTCGTCTATCTGACAAAAGAAGTATTGCCGGAAATAGAGAATGAATTTAATTGTATCTTCAAGGTAACTGATATTTTTGGCTGCCGCTTTTACCAGGCTCAATTGTCCCCGGGAGGAATTACGGCGGTCTTGAAAGAGGCCCAGCCTACGATGAGATCTCCTCTCTGCACAAGTTGTCCCGAATATTGTCATGAAGGAATTTTTACCCTCAGGCTTTCGTGTAATGGCTATTTAAATTTTTGCCCTGCCAAGAATAGCCTAGGGATAAATGCCCTAAAAGCTTGGCAAGAAGGTAATCTCACAGACGCTCTCAGACGTTATTCGGAGATTTTTGACTCAGCAATAGAGACAAATTCGTTTGAAAAGTTTCTTAATGTTAACCAACTAAATTTTAGACAATGAAAATTTGTTTCATTAATTTTGTTGGTATCCCGACCAGGACAGAGGCCGCCAAGAATAATTTAATTGGCGGCCTTAATACTATCCTAATTAATCTCTGTGAGAATTTGGTCAAATATCCGAATGTTTCGGTGGACTGTATTTTTCGCCACCAAGAGGATTATATACCATATAGTAATAGAGATTATCAGATGATCGGAGTCCAAATTGGCCCTCCGGGGCCGTTGCCAAGGAACGAACTTATGGAGCTTTTAGACTCAAATAGTGCAGAAGTTTTCAAAGCCATAAGTTTAAGTAAGCCAGACATCATACACACGGCTGGCGTAGAGGCGGCGATAGTAATGTTAAAACTTAGGAATGAAGGTTTTGATACTCCATGGGTTCATACAAATTTTGCCACCATCGGAGTTAGGCGGTTCTTATTAGAGAAAGTGGATAAGTCAAGGCTCTGTCTCGACCCTTTGTTTAGAAGAGAACTTGCTTGTTTGCAGGCCTGTGACCACATTGTAGCTCTGAGCCACGATGACAAAAGTGAAATATGTGCCACCTACGATGTTAGGGAAGAAAAAGTCTCGGTAATCTGTCCTGGAGTCGAAAAAAACATATTTTATTTTGACGGCCGGTATGATAGGAAGCCGATAATTATAACCGCTGGCCGAATGAGTCCAATAAAAGATTTTCCCTTTTTGATTCGTTCATTCGGGGTATTCAAGGATAGCCATTCTCGCCCGGAAAAGCTTGTTATAGTCGGAGGAAGTCGGACCGAAAAAGAATCGTTAAATTTGGAGGGTCTTATTAAGGATCTGAATTTGCAAGATAGCGTGGTTTTGGTTGATGGTGTCTCTCAGGAACAATTGGCGCAAATGTTTCGTTCTTCTAAAATTTTTGTTGGTTCTTCAAAACATGAGACATTCGGCTTGCTACCTGTTGAAGCAATGGCCTGTGGTTTGCCGGCTATCGTCAGGAACGTTAGCGGTTATCGTGAAACGGCTCTTGATTCTTCTTGGGTTGTCGAGAATGAATGGGAAATGGCTGACAAAATGTATTCCACCCTAAGCTTAAGTCGCTCGGCCTATAATAATCTGTGTGACAGGTCGGTGGCCTGTTCAAATAAGCATTCCTGGGCAGCTAGTGCTAATAGGCATCTGGTTCTTTATGAAAAATTAATAGTTAAAGTTTCTAAAAAGAGTCGTCTATGACGACTCTTTTTCTAAAGATTTCAAATATGCCAGACTTTCCTCTATATCCTTGACTTCATTTTCCAGCTCCAGGTAATTTTGGTAATTTATTTTTTTTAGCTTATTAATAAGTGCTCCCCAGTCTATCACTCCTTGGCCGAGAGGGAGGTGCGGGTCTACTCGCCCGCATTTTTCAAGATTTATGGCCGGTCCGCCAAAATTATCGTGCGCGTGGATATGAAAAAGCTTGTCGCCCATTTTCTCTATCGCCGACAAATAATCTTCGCCGCTGACATTAGCGTGTCCGACATCAAGCGTGAAGCCAAAATTATCCATATTTACAGTGTTAACAGTTTCCATTAGTTGGCTGAATTTACAAGCCCGATCAGGAAACCAAAAACAAGTTTGCGCCTCATTTTCAAGGCCAATAAGAATTTTTTTTCTGGCCGCATATTTAGCAATTTTTTTATAGTTCTTAATTTCCCAGTCCAAGCTGTCCGGTATTTTTAGTCCATAGGGCTGAAGGGCGGGGTGCATGGTGACGATAGAAGCATTTAGATAGGAAGCACGGTCAATGGCATAAAAAATTTGTTTTAAAGTTTCTTTACGGATTCTCTCGCTGACATCGTTCAGGCCGCCGCTCAAGTATTGAGCATGGACTTTATATGAAAGGCCTTTCTTAGCTGCCAGTTTTTTTAAGAACTTTAACTCCGTCCCAAAATTTTTATCATGAGGATAATTAAAATCAATCTCTAGGTTTTTTACGAAATTTGATAAAAAGTTTGATTCCTCGTAAAAGTCATCTTTAATTTTTCTTGAGCCTTTAGCGGCTATTTTTATATTACCCATATAAGTTAATTATAGAATTATTTTAGAAAAAACAAAAGATAGAGGCGATTTCCAAAAACCGCCCCTTTCATAAGAGGCGGTTTTTTACTTTGTCGTTTCAAAATTTATTTTTTCGCTTTGACGGTTTTGGTTTTCTTGGCCTTCACGACTTTTAAAGCTTTCTCGCCTGCCTTCAGAGCCGGTTTTCTTTTGGCCTTGACCCGCTTCGGTTTTTCCAGAGTCCGGAGACAGGAGGTGCAGGCCTTGATTTTGATGCCTTCAATCGTCACGCTTTGCAAATTGATATTCTGACGTCTCAGAGTTCTAATTTTAGAATGAGAACGGCTGGCGCCCCGAGTCGCTCCGCGTCCGCACAGATCGCATTTTTTCGCCATAGTAGTAGAATTTGACTTATTTTTTAATGACTTCATATTAACAGGCTTTTAAAAATTAATCAAGTTATGCTAAGATAAGGCCAGCGCCCGGCTGAAGCCGGCTAAAAATACGTATTAAATTTATATGATCCAATTCCAAATATTTGAAATTATCGTCCTGATTTTTTCGGCCGTGGCTCATGAGTACATGCACGGCTTCGCCGCTTTTCAAATGGGAGACTCAACCGCCAAAGACGCCGGACGCCTGACCCTTAACCCTTTGGCCCATTTAGAGTGGTTTGGCTCGGTTATCCTGCCCTTACTGCTCATTATCTCTAATGTCGGCTTTGTTTTTGGCTGGGCTAAACCCGTGCCTTATAACCCCAACAATTTGCGCGACCAGAAATATGGCGACGCTAAGGTGGCGGCGGCCGGGCCTTTGACCAATCTGGTGATTGCCTTGTTTTTTGGCTTATTTTTAAGGTTTTTTCCTATAAATAGCCCGGTTTTCGCCGCGCTGATCAGCCTAATCGTCCTGATTAACTTGGTTTTAATGGTTTTTAATCTGGTGCCCATTCCTCCTCTTGACGGTTCTAAGATTTTGTCTTGTCTTTTACCGCCCCGCGCCAAAGAGCGCTTTTTGAGCCTAAATCGGGCCGGTTTTATCCTAGTCATCTTGGTTTTGATCTTTTTTGGCAACTTGATCATGCCTCTGGTCAGTTTCTTGTTTCAGGGGATAGTTGGCCAATCGCTGGGCTATTTTTTGGGCTGAGCGGTACTATTGCCTTATTTTGCATAAAATGTCATGGCCTTTTTAAGAGCCATGTCTTGACTTATATTTTTGATTTTGTTAAATTTAACTAGTATAAAAACTTAATTTAACCCCATCCTGAATAATCAGGATATTTTATTATTAAATATGCCAACCATTAACCAATTGGTCCGTCAGGGCCGTAAATCAATCGGCAAAAGACGCAACGCCCTGGCTCTGCATACCAGCCTTGATTCTTTGCATCGCAAGAAGAATGACACGGCTAAAGGTGCGCCTTTTAAACAGGGCGTGTGCTTGAAGGTAACGACCACGACGCCGAAAAAACCGAATTCCGCTTTACGGAAAATCGCCCGCGTCCGTTTGTCTAACGGCATGGAAGTGACCGCGTATATTCCGGGCATGGGCCATAATCTCCAGGAACACTCCATCGTTTTGGTTAAAGGCGGCAAGACTAAAGATTTGCCTGGCGTCCGCTATAAAGTCGTGCGCGGCGTGTTTGATGCCTCTGGCGTTGAAGCCAGACGCCAAGGCCGCAGCTGCTATGGCGCTAAGAAACCTAAAAAAGCTTAATTAAAATTCTATGAGAGGCAAACCAGCTCCTAAAAGAAGCATTGAAGGCGACGCGAAATATAATGATATCAATATCGCCAAGTTCATGAACTATGTCATGGAACGCGGTAAGAAAAGCGCGGCCGAGAAAATCGTCTACGGCGCTTTTGAAATCCTGAAAGAGAAGACGAAGCAGGATCCGCGCCATATTTTCAATAAAGCGATTAAGAAAGTTTCTCCTTTGGTGGAAGTGCGCGGCAAGCGCGTCGGCGGTGCCAACTATCAGGTTCCGTTCCAGGTCAGAGGCGAACGCCGCTATTTCTTAGCTTGCAATTGGATCATCAATGCCGCTAATGAGCGCAAAGGCCGCGGTACCGCAGAAAAATTGGCCGCCGAAATTTTGGATGCCTCTAACGGCGAAGGAACGGCCGCGAAAAAGCGCGAAGCGGTCCACAAGATGGCCGAAGCGAATAAAGCTTTTGCCCATTTCTCCCGTTAATTAATTTTTTAAATCTCACATATTACTATGGCTCGCGATTATTCATTGGAAGACACCAGAAATATCGGCATCATGGCGCACATTGATGCCGGAAAAACGACTTTTACCGAGCGTGTTTTGTTTTATACCGGCAAGAAGCATAAAATCGGCGAAGTGCATGAAGGCGCGGCCGAAATGGACTGGATGGAACAGGAAAAAGAACGCGGCATCACCATTACTTCCGCGGCCACCACTTGTTTTTGGAAAAATAAAAAGATCAATATCATTGATACTCCCGGGCACGTTGATTTCACGGTGGAAGTGGAACGCTCGCTTCGCGTTTTGGACGGCGCGGTGGCGGTTTTTGACGGCCAAGCCGGCGTGGAACCGCAGTCCGAAACCGTTTGGCGCCAAGCTGATAAATATAATGTGCCTCGCCTTTGTTTCGTAAATAAGATGGATAAGATGGGCGCGGATTTTTATATGAGCCTTGATTCCATCAGAACCCGCCTCAATCAGAAAGCGGTGGCGATTCAGTTGCCGATCGGTGCGGAAAGCAACCTCTCCGGCGTGATTGATGTTTTAGAAAAGAAAGCTTTTACTTTCTCCGGCTTTAACGGCATGGATG
>TBL_comb47_HYPODRAFT_10002743_pt1 | contig 21479 bp, 17 predicted proteins | sample TroBogypolimnion_40_FD_10682 | JGI IMG/M metagenome (IMG submission 10682) | reverse complement strand
ATCAACAAGCACCTGTCTATTTCTCTATCATTCAAATACTTAATATTATTTTTTCTATTGGCACTATAATTGAGTTAAGGTTATCGTAAAATAATAATGGGAAATCATGAAAACCAGGATCTTTTTAATCATCGGAATTATACTGCTTAATTACAGTATCGTTCTTAGTCAGGAATTGGGAAAAGCTACAATCCATACTCAAAAGGGTAATTTAAAAGTGTTTTCCTCTCCTGAATTATTCCCGCTTACGACAAAATGGATCAGTGAATACAATAAATTAAATCCCGGATTGAAAATTGAGCTGAAAACAACCACAGAAATGAATCTTAAGGAATCTGACAACTCCGGAGAAACCCTAGGCTTTGTTTCTGATCAGTCTATCACTCAGGTAAAAAATCAATTCTCCTGGAATATGGTAGTTGCAAGGGATATTATTGTACCCGTCATGAATGAATCCAATCCACTCATGGCCGAGATCTGCAGGCGGGGGATCACCTCCGAAGGATTTGCCCGAGTTCTGGACAATCCATTAAAACCAAATTGGGGCATGCTCTTCGCAAACGCTCAAAATATCAATGAGCAACCGGTGCACTACTATTTTGTGAATGATCCCGAGTTAACTGCTGCTGCTTCAAATTTCACCAGAACCAAACAGACTGCCCCGGCCGGCATTAAGGTTGCCAGCGAAGCTGAACTCATTGCCGCTATCCAAAATGATCCAAACGGATTTGGTATCTGCAGACTGACGCAAGCTACAGATCCACAAAACAAAAATCTGGCTGCTCACATTAAGCTTATCCCTATTGATAAAAACGGAAATGGCCGGATTGATTATACCGAAGCTATCTATTACAATCTCCAGGAGTTTTCACGCGGGGTATGGATCGGAAGATATCCACAGGCCTTATCCGGTAAAATCTACTCCGTTTCTTCAGTCAAGCCAAAAGCTGCAATCCAACTCTCATTTTTAAATTGGGTACTGACTGATGGACAGCGATTCTTAAGCAGTAATGGTTATAATGATTTGGTTCTCAATGAAAGACAATCTCAGCTTGATAAAATTACTGAGCCTCAGGTATACGCAAGTGCACCAACTGAAACTAATCCGTTTATGATCATCAGAATTTTAATCATTCTGGCCATCGCGGTGTTCGTTGTAGTATTGGAATTAGTATTCCGTCGTGTCAGGGCTCAGGAAAAAGCCGGAGCCAGGTTCACCTCAACTCTTTTACAGGTGGTTAATGAGGAAAATATTTCAATTCCGCGGGGACTCTACTTTGATCAAACTCATACATGGGCTTTCATGAAAAAGGATGGTCTTGTGAAAATCGGAATAGATGACTTTCTGCAACATGTAACGGGACCGCTTACCCGGGTTGAAATGAAAAATACGGGTGATAAAATTAAAAAAGGAGATCACCTGCTTACCATCATCCAAAACGGGAAACATTTGAAAATATATTCCCCTGTTACCGGAACAATAACCGCACAAAACAAGGAATTAATCGATAATTCAAGGCTGATTAATTCCGCCCCTTTTACAGATGGTTGGATTTATACGATTGAGCCTGCAAACTGGTTACTCGAAATCCAGTTCATGAATATGGCCGAAAAGTACTCAACCTGGTTAAAAGACGAATATTTAAGGTTAAGGGAATTCTTTGAAGCGGCAGTCAGGGTTCATGTTCCTGCATTCATCATGGTTTTGCAGGATGGCGGAGTGCTGAGAGATGGAATACTCGGAGAACTTGGTCCGGAAGTGTGGGAAGACTTTCAGACCAAATTTATAGATGTCAGCAAATAAAACAGCAAGCATGATTTTTCGGATAAAAATCCGCTGATAAAGAAATTATAGAAATAGCGGACCATTGCGCCACTAAATAATCTACCGGAAAACTCAAATTTTATTTTGACAATTGATCTTTTATTTAGAATTGGTTCATTTTAAAAAACTGTTGTCTTTGCAACAGTTTTTTTTTGTAACTTGCAGATTAATAGCAACACTTGCCGACAAGCTGAACAGATGTTCTTCAGAAAAAAAAACACCACCAAAACGGGGAATGTAATTCTTGAAAATTACGTTAAATTCAGGTCTTCCATTTACGGAAGAGTAGTATTGATCATTACCTACTTATCTCTGTTCCTTTTTGTATCATTCAGTCTGATTTTTAAATCGGTGAATGAGCACTACCTCAATACCCTCATACGCCAGAACGGAAACAACATCGGATCAATCGTTGAAGGGGCATTATATCACTCAATGCTCGAAAACGACAAAAGTTCGCTGCGTAATACACTTGATATTATTAATACGTTACCCGGCATAGATGAAGTGAACATGTATGACAGTGACGAAGACCTGGTCTATTCCTCTTTTGCTTCCGATACAGACAATAAGCACAGTGATCCAAATTGTAAAAGTTGCCACCCTAATATAAAATCGATGTTTTCACAAAAAGAAAAATCGTATAAAATCATCAATGTCAACAGCGATTGCGAGATGAATGTCAATGATAATGGCAGCAGGCATTTACTGATTAAATCCCCTATTTTAAATGAAAAATCGTGTTCAGTAAGCTCTTGCCACGCTCATAAGGAGTCGGACGAATTACTTGGTTCTTTGGTTATTAAAATCCCGTTGGAAGCTCAGGATGCGGCTATCCAGAAATCTTCCATAGAGTTCTTTTTGCTTGCCATCTTTGCAACAGGAGTGTTCGTTCTGGTTTTATTATTCTTTACCAGGAAAAAAATTAAAGATCCCCTGAATGCCTTAATAAAGGTCAGCATTGCCGTTGCAAGCGGGGATAAGAGTACCCGGGTAGAGATCAAACCCAATCAGTTGGACGATATGAGGATGGTGTCCCAGGCTTTTAATGACATGCTGGATAATCTGCAAACGGCAACCGTTGAATTGAAAAACTGGTCACAACAACTGGAATATAAAGTACGGAAAAAATCAGAGGAACTCGGGGCTGCACAACATGAATTGATGCATGTTGAGCGTCTTGCCTCCCTGGGAAAATTATCATCTTCTGTTGCTCACGAAATAAACAACCCATTGTCAGGAATCCTGATTTATGCCAAATTACTGCAAAAACAGGTAAGTAATCCCGAATTATATGCATCCAAAAGGGAATCAATACTCAAACATCTGAAATTGATTGAAAATGAAACGAAGAGATGTGGTGATATCGTCAAGGGTTTGCTAGACTTTTCCAGAAAGGATCAGAATGATTTTGAACCAAAGAACCTGCACGAAATTCTTGAGGGTACTTACGAACTGATGATGCATCCCATCAAGATAGCTAATATCAGATTTACAACTGAATTTACCGCCCAATCAGATTTGATTTATTGCAGTCCCAACCAGATCAAACAAGCCTGTATAGCAATGTTGGTGAATGCTTCTGAAGCAGTGGCTGAAAACGGAGAGATTACTATCAGAACAAAAAATCCGGATGAAGAATCCATCACCTTTGAGATTATCGATAACGGACAAGGGATTGATCCGGCAGATATCCCCCATATTTTTGAACCTTTTTTTTCGACCAAAACCAATGTCAGCGGTATTGGTTTAGGGTTAGCTATTGTTCACGGAATAATTCAGAATCATAAAGGAAAAATCCAGGTAAAATCTGAGCCCGGACATGGTACCACCTTTAGTGTGACATTACCTTTAATTAAATCTTAATGCTAAATAGTTCATGGCGAAAAAAATTTCCATACTAATCGTTGATGATGAAGAATCTGTTCGTGATTCTCTGTACAACTGGTTTATAGAAGACGGATATCGGGTAGAAACAGCAGAAAATGCACAAAAAGCACTCCACCTTCTTGAATCTGACCGGTTTGACATAATCCTGGCAGATATCAAAATGCCCGGCATGGACGGACTGGAAATGCTCAGAAGGATAAAATCGATTAAACCTGATTCTATCATCATCGTTATGACGGCCTTTGCCACGGTTGATACGGCGGTTAAGGCACTCAAAGACGGAGCATTTGATTATGTAACCAAACCTTTTGATCCGGATGATCTGACTCACCTTATCCGAAACGCAACCAAACAAATTTCGCTTGAAAACGAAAATGAAACCCTGAAAAAGAAGGTAATCACGTTGGAGAATATAGAAGACCTGATTGGAGAAAGCGATGCGATGAAAAAACTGCTTAGAGAGGTTGAAAGTGTCGCACAAACCAATTCCTCAGTGATTATCACAGGCGAAAGCGGAACAGGCAAAGAATTGGTAGCCAGGGCAATACACGCCAATTCACCCCGAAGATTCTTCCCTTTTGTGAGTGTTCATTGCGGTGCGCTGACAGAGAGCCTGCTTGAAAGCGAATTATTTGGCCATGAAAAAGGGGCTTTTACAGGGGCCATGTACAATCGTAAAGGCCGGTTTGAAATGGCAGACAGTGGCTCAATCTTTCTGGATGAAATTGCCACCATTTCTGCCAAAATGCAGGTTGAATTATTGCGGGTCCTCGAATCCAAAACCTTTATCCGTGTCGGTGGAAATAAGGAGATCTCCTCCGATTTCAGGGTAATCTGTGCTACCAACAAGGACCTGAAAAGCATGGTGGAACAAGGCACTTTCAGAGAGGATCTCTATTACAGGCTGAATGTTGTAAACATCCAAATCCCACCACTCCGTGATCGAATTGCAGATATTCCTCTCCTGGTTGACTATTTCATCAAAAAGTATTGCATGTCGATGAACAAGCCACCTGCCTCTATTGATCCAACAGCTTTAAAAAGGTTACAGGAGTTTAATTACCCGGGGAATATCCGCGAACTTGAAAATATGATTGAACGGGCTATTGTCATTGGTGATGGAAAAAGAATTAGTCTAAAAGATCTTCCCCTTGAAAAATCAATCGTAAATAGTTCAACAGAAAGTCTTGATGATTTTGAACGGGCATTTATTCTGCAGATTCTCCATAAATACAATTGGAATATTTCGCGGACAGCAAAAGCACTAAAAGTAGACAGGGTAACACTTTACAATAAAATTAAGAAATACGATTTAAAACCTTCAGATCTGTAAAGTTTCAGATTTAGCCAGGATTAGGAGGTCCGGGATTAGATCTGTATGACCGTTCTATCGAGCCCTTTAAACAATTTATTTATCCATGAGTCTGCCAACTATTACGTTACTCTCTTTTGGTTTTCCGCAACAGGATTTTCTGGAGGAAATAGCCAAAGCGGTACAATCGGAACTTGGTTTTTCGGTAAATCTCAGAGAAGGACGGATTGATTTGGGAGAATATTATGATCCGTCAAGAAATCAATACAATGGAAATACCCTCCTGAAACTTGTTGATTCGCTACACGTTACAGAATCATTTAAAACTCTTGGAATATTTAATGTAGACCTGTTTATACCAATTCTCACTTTTATTTTCGGACAGGCATTCTTAAACGGGAATTGCGGAATCGCTTCATTTTACCGGCTGAATAATGAACGATATGGCATGCCCCGGAATGATCTGCTATTAATGGAGCGGGCAAAAAAAGAGGTCATCCATGAATTAGGCCACACCCTCGGTCTGCTCCACTGCTCTAATCCAATTTGTGTCATGAGATCAAGCACTTACCTGGAAGATGTAGACCAAAAAAAAATACATCTTTGCCATAATTGCAGAGGAAAGCTCGTTGAATGACTAAAGGATAGTCAATGAAGATATTAATAAAATTCTAAACATAAATAATTACTTTAGTCCAAATTTTAACTGATGAAGCCGGAACGGATTAAATAAAATATCCTGAATCAGAAGAAAAGTCAGATTATACAAGCTTTCTTTATGTTAAATTCTTTAAATAAGCAATAAGTTGTCGTTCATTTAAATAGATCCTGCCACCCACGCAATAAATTCGGAAGATGGAATAAAAATAAATTGGGCTATGATTGTGCCAATTATTCTTGCAAATACCATATAAACAATATATTTCCTGAAAACACTCTCCTTTGTCTTTCCCAAAACAACATCATCAGTCATGATAGACAAGAAAGGATCAATGAAGATGAACATCAAAATAGTGGAAACTCCATTTATCACTGCCGATAAACTACTTGCGGTTGTTCTGAAATGCGGATTAAGGTATCCTGCATATAGTGAGGATAATACCCCTACTGTTATTATAGCTACTGCAATAACGTTCATAATAAAAACTCTCCATGGGAAATTGTCTCCTATGTTGATACCTGTAACATTTTTAGTGCTTGGAATTACCAGGTTATCTTTAATTGACGCAATTCCGCTTTTTGTAAAACTATGAATTAGAAGCTTTGGAACCGATTGATAAATACTGAATTTATCCACTGCAATTGATAATAACCTTTGAAATGTAGGAATCATGAACCCACCTGCAATTGTGGCTATCGTGCAGAATATTATTATCAACCGAAATTCGAATAAGTTTTCACCCGCGCCTGTATTAATATTGTTTTCAATCGTTTTGGCTAATAATGGTGCCTGAAATCCATAGGCTGTACGTGATATTAGCACCAAAATATTAAACAGTGCAAATGACACAGCAATCCGTCCAGTTCTGATTCCGACTATTCTAACTGAATAAGATAAAGTTGTAATCAGGTTTATCAAGAATGTCAGTATTAATACTAAAATTATCTGGTTACTCATAGTTTGGATCATATTTTTGAATCGCCCTTAACTTGAATTAACTCTTATCAAAGGAGTTTATATAAGCCATTTTTATATTTCCGTTCCGAAACTTATTGTAAAATATTTTCTAAAAGTAATTATTCCATTTATAATTATTCACTCTAATTGTTTTGATTGAAAAAACCGGGGAAATAATCGGGAAATGGAATTCCTATTCGGAACAGAATTAAAAAGAACAGGATAAAATGATGGCTGAATTATTCAGGAATTAACAACGTATTAAAATAAAAGCAGTATATTTATAACTTGAGATTTTTTATTCAAAATTTTGAATGTTTTGGCTGTTATCAATCTCTATACCTGATAAATAGATAAGACCAACCGCATTCATAGAATACGTTTATAACCATTATGCGTCTTTCGAATTATCAAAATCAATCATCCTGATGAATTACACTGATCTGTCGAATAAGGAGCTTATTAACGAGATAATGGACTTAAAGACACAACTTGAAGTATCGAAATCAGTACGAAATAACCTCTTAAGTAATCTGAATAATGTAGATAATAGTACTGGCAATTTAGAGGAACTTTGGAAAAAGGAATTCCGGTATCGCCTGCTTTTTGAAAACATGGAAGAGGGTTTTGCCTTGCAGGAGATCATTACTGATGAGATCGGCAATCCGGTTGATTTCCGTTTTCTTGAAGTCAATGCAGCCTATGAGCGCCATACCGGGCTGAAACCTGACGAATGTATTGGCAAAACGATCCGTGAAGTGATGCCTCTTGCGGATATTGAACAAATCAAAAAATATGGCAAAGTTGCCCAGACAGGAGAACCCCTATTATTTGAATATTTTTCGAAAACCTTCAACAGGCATTTTCGTGTAAGGGCCTTCTCCCCGCAATTAACACTATTTGCCACCATTTTTGAGGATATTACTGAAAGTAAAACAGATGAACAAAAATTAATTGAGAGCGAATCACGTTTTAAAAACATGTTTGCGAAACACGATTCGATTATGTTGTTAATTGATCCGGATACAGGACAGATCATTGACGCAAACGCCTCTGCTTCTAAATTCTATGGATATTCTGTTTCGGAGTTATGCTCCATGAAAATTGATAATATCAATAAATTTGCGCACGGACAGGTTGAATATGAATACAAGCATGCGGCAGATCAGCAGAAAAATTACTTCATTTTCCCACACAAGCTGGCAAATGGAGAAGATCGTCTGGTTGAAGTTCATTCATCTCCAATTGAATATGAAGGGAAAAAGATCCTGTTCTCCATTATCAATGACATTACCGAACGCAGGCAGCTGGAAGAGCAATTGAAATCAAAATCTTCCCTCCTGGAAGCCCAAATCAACTCTACCCTTGAAGGTGTAGTAGTCGTTGATAAGGACACGAAAAGGATTCTTGTTAATCAGCAAATCATTGATATGTTTCAGGTTCCCCGGGATATTGTGGATAACGAAGACAGTACCGTAATGCTGAATCATATTGTCGGACTGACAAATAACCCGGATACTTTTCTGGCCAAAGTAAAGCACATTTACCAAAATCGAAACGAAATAAGCAGGGATGAGATTGAGCTTAAAAATGGTCAGGTCCTCGATCGCTATTCAGCCCCGGTTTTGGGGAAAAATGGGGAGAACTATGGGCGGATCTGGTCATTTCGTGATATTACCGCAATAAAGAAGGCTGAGTCTGAATTGACTTCACTGGCCTCCCGCTATCAGACTCTGCTTCATGCCGCCTCTGACGGTATTCATGTATTGGATTTCAAAGGCAATCTGATAGAGACTAATGAGGCATTTTGCGTTATGCTGGGGTATACAAGGGAAGAGATGTTGAAACTCAATATCGCCGATTGGGACGTACAATGGAAAGGTGCCGAATTAATATCAAAGATGGAAGAACAAACACGTAATCCATCCATATTTGAGACAAAGCATCGCCGTAAAGATGGCACTATAATAGATGTGGAAATTCACACTTCCGGGGTTGTTTTGGATGGAAGGATGTACCAGTATGCCGGAATACGCGACATTAGCGGTAGGAAACAGACTGAAAACGAACTACGGATTAAAAACGAAGAACTTAAAAAAGTAAATGTAGAGAAAGATAAATTATTTTCAGTTATAGCTCATGATTTGCGAGGCCCTCTGGGCGGTATTATGGGGCTTACTGAAATGCTGGCAGATAAAACCAAATATTTTTCTGATTCTCAAAGACATGATCTGACTCTGGAATTAAGTCATTCGGCACTTAATACCTTTAATTTGCTCGAGCAGCTTCTGGAATGGTCAAGGATGGAACGGGGTCTTACCGAGTACGATCCCCGGTTACTGGATCTGCAGAAAATGGTAAATGAGAGTTTAAACCTGGTTGCCGAAACAGCCCGGGCTAAATCGATCAACCTGGTCCTTGATATGCCTCACGAACAGGTCGTTTTTGCAGACCAGAATATGTTAAAAACAATCCTCCGTAATTTAGCATCAAATGCCATCAAGTTTACACGACCGGGAGGCATGGTGACCATTTCGGTTCAACCTGAAAACGAGAATTTTACCACAATTACAATCAAAGACACGGGCATTGGAATGACCACTCAAATGGTGGAAAACCTATTTCGTCCTGATACCAATAACAGACGGCCCGGGACTAACGGAGAACAGAGTACCGGGCTGGGGCTTCTGATTTGTAAAGAGTTTATTGAAAAACACGAAGGTTACATCAAGGTGGAAAGTGAAGAAGGGAAAGGGTCAGTATTCAGCTTTACCATTCGAAACCACGGTCCGGAAGAAGAAAACAGCATTCTGGAGGTGATACCAAGTGAAAATATGGAAGATGGTAAATTGAACGGACTTAAAGTGTTAATTGCTGAGGATGACGAACTGACTGTAAGGGTTATTTCAGCAATGATTCAGGATTTCTGCAGAGAGCTAATCATTGTCAGAACAGGCCGGGAAGCAATTGAAGTAAGTCGCTTAAATCCAGATATTGACCTGATATTAATGGATATTGCAATGCCACAAATTAACGGATATGAAGCAACCCGTCAGATCAGGGAATTTAACCCCAGCGTTGTCATTATTGCACAAACCACATTTTCGTATCCGGAGGACAGACGAAGGGCAATTGACTCAGGATGTACCGATTATATCTCAAAACCTTATAAAATACAGGAATTAACCAGTAAAATTCAAAAATATTTTTAATTATAACCACCCACAGCCATACGTCTCTGCAATAAATCGGCCAATAAAAGTAAAGACGCACAAATATACGTCTTTACATACTGGTCAATTATTAATATTTAAATACTTTACCTCCGGCTATAACCTGTTGCGTTTTCTCATCAAAAGTAGCCTTCTGACCAGTACGAAGTGCAGCCGTGGTCATAATATTGGCAATCGAATGACTATAACCCGCTTCCACAGGAGCATTGGTTTTTGGATTATTTGCCCTGACACAATCCATCCAATTCTTCATATGAGCATTAGTCAGACTGTCTGCACCAGTATTTGAGTTGGTTTCCACTTTTTCCTGTGGAAGGATATATTCAGCCAGTAAATTCTCTTTCATCCCCATCTCTTTGGCATATTTTTCCTTTAGTCCCCCTTCGGAAGTCACTTTATTCGTATCCAGATCAAGTTTTCCTCCATTTGAGAAATACCACTCCTTTGTACCACCGGATTCATTAGTTTGGCGGGAAGAGTAAATCACCTGGAAACCCTCTTCCTTATTGTCCAGGGGACCATAATCAAAAATTGCACTCATCGTATCAAAATTCTTCCGGCCATCTTTCCAAACATAAATTCCACCATTGGCAGCTACCGATCTTGGATGAGGCAAATGTGAAAACCAATGAACTGTATCGATTTGATGTGACATCCATTGTCCCGGAATCCCTGAGGAGTAAGGCCAGAACAACCTGAATTCCAAATATTTGCGAGGATCCCAATTTTCAAAGGGTCTGTTCAGCAAAAAACGTTTCCAGTCAGTATCCGATTCCCTGATTGAAGCGACCTCCTTAACCCGACGCCAACGGCCAGGTTGGTTTACATTCCATGTCATTTCAACGGCACAAATTTTGCCAAATTTTCCCTGTTGGATAAAATCATGGGCAGCCTGGTAATTGGGACCAGATCGGCGTTGAGACCCAATCTGCACCACTTTTCCACTCTTATGAACGGAATTTTTTGCAAAAATTGCATCATCCATGGTCTCTGCAAATGGTTTCTCACAGTATACATCCAAACCTGCCTGAACAGAACGGCCGCATAATACAGCATGTTGAAAGTCGGCTGTTGAAATGATCACAGCATCCAACTTTTGATTATAAAATTCATCGGTATTCCTGGCTTCAAGAGGAGTTGTTCCGTTATGCTTTTTGACCCATTCTATTCCCTCTCCGCGACGTTTATTCCAGATATCGCAAACCGAGGCAAATTCAAAATTCATCTCTTTTGCATATTTCTGAAAAGCCGGCCCCAAAGCTCCCTGAAAACGACCTGAAAAGCCCAGAATCCCAACCTGAACTCGATCGTTGGCACCAACGATACGACCATAGCTCTTTGAGCTCATTCCTAATCCCCCTAAAGTCAATCCTGCTGCGCCAAGTGCAGATTTCTGAATAAATTCTCTCCTGTTTGACATAGTTTAAAACTTAAATATTTATAACAGTAATCTTTTATATTTTTACCGTGTGCGATAACGCCACGAATATAAATAAATACTTTCAGAGCTGGAAGATGTTTAAAAACATATCTGGTCGACCCGCACCAGCCGGCAGCCATCTTTCAAATTATAAATATACAAAAACCTTAGGTTGACAGCATCCAGCTGACCGCCTAAGGTTCTTACTTATGGAAAATTTCCTGGTATTTTGTCCGGAATCTTACTCAGATGTGACTACAAAAATCTACATTAAAAATCAAGCCAGAAGCTATTCTCTTCATATTCAGTAACTACTATTGCATTATTTGGGAACCGGAAGGTGTTCAGCATGGTATGAATTTCCTGTCTTAAAACGATCAGTGCATTATCAATGAGGTCTTTGCGAAACCCCTTTTCCTCAAGGTAAAGAACAAGGTCCATTGAAACTATCCGACTGATTACCTGTCCGAATTCCACCAGTTTGCGTTGTGCAAACGGAGCTTCCAGGTCAAAGCTTACGATCTCCTGAATACGAACAGCAGCCCTGCCGGCATACCCCTTTAGAAACTGAAACAGACTCTTCTCCTTGGCCGTTTTCATCAGTTTAAGAACTGACTCGGCGATCTGATTGTAGAGAATATCATTTGATCCCTCAAAAATCTGAAAAGGACGACTATCCACCACTGATCTTCCGGCTATATGATTCAATTTATAACCTTTAGCACCAACTAATTGAAGCAATGATTGAGCAGATTCCTGCATCATGTCTGAGGTGACACTCTTGGTAATATTGGCTTCAAGACCGAGTGTTGATAAATCATGCTCAACACCGGCTATCTCTCCTGATTTGAGACAAAATGCGGAACAGATTGTGAAATTAGCCTGGATTCGTGAAAGACGATTCTGAACCTGGTCATAATCAAATAAATGCCTATTACTCACCAATCTTGATTTGGTATGAGTAATCGCTTCATCGAGTATCCGCTTAATAAATCCGAGCCCCATACCGGGAAACTGAAACCTGCTGCGGTGAAGCAGGTCAAGCATCATCTGAATCCCGTTTGTCTTGGGAATCAGCTTTTTCTCTTCGGGAATATAAACATCAAGATGATTTCTCCCATAAGGGATTTGGTAAAGGCCAAGGTTTTCGAAATACTCTTCAACCACAATATTCTGGCCGGGTGCATGCACATCACAGACAAACATCTCAATATCGCGCATTAAACTTCCCGATTCAGATCTTCTGCGTGCAGTCAGCAACCAAAAATCAGCCATCCCGGTTAATCCTGCCCAATGTTTTTTCCCTTTAAGATGGTAAATCCCGTCTTTTTCAGTGCATGAAGTATTCATACTCAGGGCATCACTACCGAAATCCGGTTCAGTAATCATCAAACCTCCCATACATTCATGATTAAGGAATTGCTCAAAGACTTTTACCTTGGCAGGTTCCTGACCATATTTGGCCACCGGCTGAATGAAGAGTGCATTGTTAATTCCAAGAGTCAGTGACAAAGCGAGTGATTCGTAGGAAGCAGCGGAAACAAATGCAATATTTTCTTTGACATTACCATTAAATCCACCGTATTGGCTCGGTATACAAAGCGCCATTGGATTTCCAGACATCAATTCTTTCAAAACGGCTGGTGGCAGTCCTCGTGTGCTACAAAACTGATCAATCTTATCTTCCTGATGAAAGGCACGCTTCATACTAGCTTTAAAATCTTCCAGCAACTGACGGAAAGCTCCTTCATTAGACTGATAATTAACTGCTTGGTTTTCTTTTGATGGTTGTTGCGACATTTTTTAATCTAAAGTTTAATTGAATGAATTGACAAAGTTGCCTTTTAAATTATACAATCTAACAATTCATTTATACTTTTGTTCTTGGAATCTGATATTTAATGATCGATATATTTTTTACCACTTTATCCAGTAACCTCCTGGCATTGATTCAGGTATTGCTGATCGCCCTGGCCGGAGCGATATTGGTTCGCACCCAGGTTTTCAAGTCAAGTGATGTCAAAGGGCTAACGATGATCGTAATTAATGTCCTGCTCCCTTCCATGATCTTATCGAAGATCGTTAGTTCACTTAATCCTCAGACATTCCCGTTATGGTGGATCCTTCCCCTGGTTGGGATAGGTCTGATCCTTGCCGGAGTGGTTTTTGCAGGTCTGTTCTTTTTGGGTGATCTGAAGGTCAAAAAAAGCCTTTTGCCTATTGCCAGCATGCAGAACGCAGGATATCTGGCGCTTCCGCTTGGTCAGGCTATTTATCCAGAGCAATTTAATCTTTATGCACTTTACACTTTTTTAATTATTATGGGACTCAATCCGATTCTTTGGAGCGTCGGAAAGTTCCTGAGTACGGGTGGCCGGTTCCTTGAGTTCTCGTGGAAACAATTTATTACTCCCCCTTTCATTGCAAATTTGTTGGGAATTACTTTTGTTTTGTCGGGGCTGAATCACTCTATTCCTAAAATTGTATTCAATGCCATTGAACTAACAGGAACTGCAACGGTTCCAATCGCAAATTTCATTCTGGGGGCAGTTTTGGGAGGAATCTCCTTAAAGCAATGGCCATCCCTGGCAGACACCATCCGGGTTTTAGGTGTGAAATTTCTGATTATCCCGCTCATCGCAGTTTTATTTATGCTTGCTCTGCATGTCAAGGAAGCTAACTCCTTAATGAGCGATGTTATATTAATCCAGGCAGTCTCTCCCCCCGCCATTGCTATTTTAATCCAGATCAAAAACTATGGAGGTGACGCCCAGAAAAGCGGCAGCCTGATGCTGATCGCCTATGCCGCATGTATTATCGTTATTCCTGTTTGGATGGCTCTTTGGAGTGTAATCTGACAAATAAGACCTATTCACCTATTACAGGTAATTTCTGAAAATAGAAATTATTAAAAATCGACCTTTTTTACTGTAAATTTCCTATTAAATATAGGGTGCAACTATAATTCCGTTAATTTTGACCTGACAAATTTTAAGGGTTAATAATACCCTTTATTAATCGAATAAATTGAAATGACAACAAGAAATTTTCTGGCCTTCGATTTGGGAGCATCCAGTGGGCGTGCGATTTTGGGAACAATCTCTAAGGATCAATTAAGCCTTCAGGAAATCCATAGATTTGACAATCAAATGGTTGAAATCAGTGGATCATTCTTTTGGAATATTTTCAGCCTGTTTGGTGAACTCAAAACAGGGTTGAAGAAATGTATTCATGATTTTGGAATCCAACCCGAGTCGATCGGTGTGGATACCTGGGGAGTTGATATTACCCTCCTCGACAGGAATGGAATGATTGTTGGATTGCCCTATGCCTACCGCGATCCAAGAACAGATAGCGCCATGGAGGAGGTTTTCAAAATCGTGCCCAAAAAAGAGTTATACCTGATGACAGGCATTCAGTTTATGCAATTCAATACACTTTTCCAACTTCATGCCTATAAGAGGGACCGTTCACCTCAGTTGGAAATAACTGAAGACATTCTTTTCATGCCCGATGCTTTATGTTATCTTTTTAGCGGAATAAAGAAAAATGAATTTTCCATCGCCTCAACTTCCCAGTTTTTAAAACCTGGTAAACTTGAATACGAACAACGGTTGTTTGATGCCATCAATTTTGACAGCAGCCTGATGCAAGAGCTTGTTTTGCCCGGAACCATTCTGGGAACTCTCAAACCTGAAATTCAGACAGAGACAGGAAGTACAGCAATTCCGGTTGTTGCGGTCGCTGCGCATGATACCGCTTCAGCTATTGCTTCTGTCCCGGCGACCGGGAGAAATTGGGCCTACATCAGTTCGGGCACCTGGTCGTTAATGGGAATTGAAAGTGATCATCCGCTTATATCGGAGGAGATCCAGCAGATGAATTTTACAAATGAAGGCGGAGTTGAGGGAACAACCCGTTTTTTAAAGAATATCATGGGTCTGTGGTTGCTTCAGGAGTGCCGCCGTAACTGGAGTTCGGAGCGAAATTATTCGTGGCCCGAAATGGTTGAAATGAGCATGAAGGCGCACCCGTTTAAATGCCTGATCGATCCGGATGCCCGTGAGTTTTTGAATCCCGGCGATATGCCGGCGGCAATTGCTGCATTTTGCGTCAAAACTGGTCAGCAAGTTCCCGAAAATCAAGGTGAAATTATCCGTACTATTTTTGAAAGTCTTGCCTTAAAATACCGTTCAACATTAGATTCCATAAGGGCTGTATCTCCCGTTGAAATTGAGAAAATCCATATTATCGGGGGTGGAGCAAATAACGAACTACTGTGCCAGTATACCTCAAATGCGACAAATCTTCCCGTCTATGCCGGTCCTGCTGAGGCCACTGCTATTGGTAATATCATGTTGCAGGCCAAAGCATTAGATGTTGTCTCTTCACTTGAAGAGATTCGCAGGATAGTTTTAAATTCATTCGAGACGAAGATCTTTTATCCACAGAATGCAGATACCTGGAATACTCAATATCAGAGATTTAAATCTTTTTGTAACCAATAGTATAGCAATTCCTGTCTTTACATTTTGGCAGACGCATCATCTGGCATAATTATTGAGTATATCAAAAGTTAGTTATAAATTTAAAAAGTTAGAAAATTATGAGAAGATTATATTTTGTTCTTGCCATTCTGTTAACAGCCAATTTGGTTAACGCTCAAGTATCAGATAACGCAATTGGTTTAAGATTTGGTGGAGGCAACGGATTTGGGACTGAAATCTCTTTTCAGCATGGACTGTCCGATTTAAACCGTCTGGAATTTGATCTTGGATTAATTTCCGGAACGAATTACTCTGCCTGGAGTCTTGCAGGGATCTATCAATGGGTATGGAAGATCGACGATGGATTTAACTGGTTTGCCGGTGCCGGAGGCAGAATTGGAACATGGAGTTGGGATCACAGTTATACGGGGAATAATAGTGGGGGCTTATTGCTTGGTGTCGCGGGGAATGTTGGTATCGAATATACTTTCCCTGTCGGAGTCCAGCTTGGTCTCGATTACAGGCCCGAAATTGGTCTGATCAGCCATGGTGATGCTTTCGGAAATAATATTGCCTTAAGTGTACGTTACCGGTTTTAATTCTGGTAGCTCTAATGTGAACAGAATGGTTTAAAGTAAACCTCTGTTCACATTAACTTAATTAACTCATTAACAACATTTTGTGCCCCTTCAGCAATTTGCAGAATATGAGCATCAAGCATATAACAGGGTGTTGTTACTAATTTGTATTTTTTATCAGTAATCACTTGCGAAAGATCTGCTTCATGGTGATTCCCTCCCATCTTTTCAATAACTTTAACTGTTTCGGGGTCATTTCCAATCGTGACTTCGGCACCGGGAAGAATCTTTACGATGAGCGCCGGGGCAATGCACAATGCACCAATCGGAATTGAAGCCTCAACGGAGGCAATTACAGCCAGTTCAACTTCCGGATCAACCGTACAATCACTCCCTTCAAAAGCGAGTGAACACAAGTTCTTGGCTACGCCAAACCCACCGGGAAAAATCACGGCGTCAAAAACCTCAGGTTCATAAAGATAGAGTGGCTTTATTTTACCTCTTGCGATCCTGGCTGATTCCACCAATACATTTCGCACCTCATTTGCCGGCTCTCCGGTCAAATGATTTATGACCTGCGCCTGTTCTTTATCGGGGGCAAAGCACTCATAACTAGCTCCGGCTTTGGCAATTGCCAGTAAAGTAAGGGTCGCCTCGTGAATCTCAGCTCCATCCAATACTCCACAACCAGCCAGTATTACGGCAAAACGTTTTTGTTTATTCATAAATTCAATTGGTTTTTAACAGGTTTCATTCGGTTAACCAGAAAAAAGAAATTCAATTAACACCTTGTTTGGCAAATAGACTCTAAGTTTGGCTTTCAAATAATTCTAAATATACCTATAAAAAGCAATATTAATTTATTTTTGGTGAAAAAAAAGACTTTTAAGGAGATTCAATACAAAAAAAAGTAAAATAAAAATCAGATTCGCTAAAAAGGAGAGGATGAGTAAAAAATAAAATACAGAGATATAAGTCATCGTCTTACCCTGGGTTAAAAATCGGGTTGCAAAATCTCCGATCCACAGAGTTAACAGGTTAAATATCAATACAAAAACTACAATCCACAGAAATCCTGCAAACGCCCCTTTTACATCCGGTTTACTCAGTGTCATCGAACTTCCAATTGAATATAGCACATAAATTAATAAGGCCGACTTCCATAATGCTTCTGAATTTCCAAAAGATATCAGGTTTCTATAGATTAATAAACCCGACCAGGTTGCAACAGCTATTTGTTTGAATATCTGAAAATTAAAAAAAGCATCAGAAGAAATCCTGAATTTGCTGAATTCTGTCATATTGATCCGGTAAAGCATCAGATTGATCAGCAGCAAAACAAGTCCGCCGGCAAGCAGTGGACCGATACCGATAAAAAAATTCCCGATTTTTTGATATATACTTTTTTTATTGTAGCTATGGCTTACATGTCCCAGTGACTCTCCCTTACTGTTAGGCTCAAACAAGACCATCTCCTTAATCTTGTGCCCAAAGATTAAGGCGAAAAATGCATGGCTCAACTCATGGATGGAGCAACCCAACCAGCCAAAACCAAAAAGAAAGATACTCCGGCCCCAAAAACGGAGACTTAACCGGGCCGTTAGGATGGCCGAAAAATTCAAGATCAAAACCAAAACCAGCAGCGGACCTAAAAGGACAAATAACTGATTATATGATGATTGAATTACCTTAATAAGATAGTCTATAATTTGATGGAAGTATTTTTCCATAATAAACAGCTAATGGGTGACTAAAATTATATATCATGGAATCGCTTCTGCAACGATAAATGTACTGCCGCCAATAAAAATCAGATCATCTTTATCTGCATTCAGCTTTGCTGACCCGACGGCCTCCGCTACCGAAGGGAAACTTTTCCCTTTAAGATTAAAAAACGCAGCCATCTTCATAAGCTGATTTTCGTCCAGCGCACGGGGAATTGCCGCCCTGGTAAAATAATAAACCGCATCACGTGGCAATAAATTCAGGATTCCGGCGATATCTTTATCACTGACCATTCCGATAACGAAGTGAAGCTTTTTGTATGGAGTCTGACTGATTTGGGTGACTACCTCACGCATTCCCCCTTCGTTATGACCTGTATCACAAATAATTCTGGGATTTGCACCAATCACCTGCCACCGTCCTGTTAACCCGGTATTTTCGCATACCTTCTCTAACCCGTTCCTCAGGGCACTTTCCGGAATGATCCAACCCTGGTGGCGAAGTTGCTCTACCGCAGCGATCACCGTGCAAATATTTTTCGCCTGATAAATACCCAGTAACTCGAGCCTTAAATTTTGGTAAACCACCTTCTCACCCTTTCTGATTGTGAATATTTGTCGGTTATCTTTCGATAGGAGCCCGACTCCAACCTTGAAATTCTGATCGGCAAAATCGAGCGGCGCTGAAAGCTCTGAAGCCACTCCATGAAATATCATCCCTGTTTGGGGATGGCTTTCCCCGATAATGACCGGAACTTTTTTCTTAATTATCCCGGCTTTCTCCAGGGCTATCTTCCCTAGGGTATCCCCAAGCAAATAAGTATGATCCAGACTGATATTGGTGATGACCGACAACTCCGGCTTAATAATATTGGTGGAATCAAGCCTTCCTCCCAGTCCAACCTCTATGATTGCAATATCGACCTTGTTTTTGGAAAAATAATCAAAGGCCATCATTACAGTGAGTTCAAAAAAAGAGGGTTCGAGTGCTTTGAAAGTATTCATACCAAGAAATTCTGACACAAATTCAACAACAAAATCCGGATCAATTTTTTCACCGTTGATCCTTATTCGCTCCCTGAAATCCTTAAGATGAGGCGAAGTGTAAAGCCCTGTCTTATAGCCACATTCCATTAAAATACTCGCCAGCATATGCGATACAGACCCCTTACCATTGGTGCCGGCTACATGAACGGTCTTAAAATTTTGATGAGGATGATCAAACATTATATCCAGAGCAATTGTATTATCCAGGTTATCCTTGTAAGCTGCCTGTCCTGATCGCTGATAATAAGGAAGATGATCGTATAGATAGTTAATTACTTCTTCGTAGGTTTGCATTATTTCGGACTTAATTGACAAAATCGTAAACAAAGATGACAAATTCCGGAAGGTAAAAGCCCTTTGGGCCTGTTTTTTTTCTAATTTTAGGGTGAAATAAAAGTATAAAAAATAATGACAAAGTCGAAAGTATTCGTTATTGATACCAATGTCATCCTTCATGACCATGAATGCATCTATCATTTTAATGATAATGATGTTGTGCTGCCAATCACGGTTTTGGAGGAACTCGATCGTTTTAAACGGGGAAATGACCAGATCAATTTTCAGGCCAGACAATTCGTCCGAATACTCGATGAAATTGTTGGAAATGAACTATTTAATGGAGGAATCTCTTTGGGTGTTGATAAGGGAAAATTAACCATCGAAACGGGGAAGCCATTTTCTGAAAAACTCAAGGAGTCATTTCGCGAGGATATCCCAGATCACCGGATCCTGGCGATTACCGAATATCTGAGGGAGAAATATAAAGAACGGAAAGTTATCCTGGTTACCAAAGATGTGAACCTTCGGATGAAGGCAAAATCACTCCATATCGAATCAGAAGATTACAAAAACGATAAGGTGCAGGATATTAATGTATTATACCAGGGAATCCGTGAAAATAAAGCCTATAACGATCAATTGATAGCCCAGTTATATGAAAATAATTACCTCACCTTAGAGGAAGCTGGGCTGGAAAAACCACCGTTTGCTAACGAATTTTTTATCCTTAAAAGTGCCCGGTCAAGTGTATTGGCCCATTATACCCCATTTCGCCAGCGATTTGAACGGGTAGACAAAAAAATTGCCTATGGGATCAAGCCCCGGAATGCGGAGCAGACTTTTTCAATTCATGCATTGCTCGATCCTGATATTAAGCTGATCAGTCTTACCGGTAAAGCGGGAACCGGAAAAACGTTACTTGCCCTTGCCACTGCTATCGCCCAGCACACCATTTATGAACAGATTCTCCTTGCCAGACCAATCGTGGCGTTAAGCAACAGGGACATCGGTTTCCTGCCAGGCGATGCAGAAGAGAAAGTATCTCCGTATATGCAACCTCTTTTCGATAACCTGGCTGTGATTAAACGGTGCTTTAGTCCTGTCAGCCAGGAATACCGGCTGATTGAGGAGTTGAAAAAGGACGAGCGTCTGGTAATTAGTCCTCTGGCATTTATCCGTGGGCGCAGTCTTTCCAATTGTTTTTTCATCATCGATGAGGCGCAAAACCTTACACCTCACGAAGTTAAAACCATTATTACCAGGGCAGGAGAAGGGACAAAAATGGTCTTTACCGGTGATATTCAGCAAATCGATTCTCCCTACCTCGATATGCAGTCCAATGGACTGGCATATCTCACAGACAGGATGAAAGGTCAGGACATCTTTGCGCACATTAATCTGGTGAAAGGGGAACGGAGCTACCTTGCTGAACTGGCAAGCGACCTGTTATGAGGAATGAAGAAAAGAATGAATGAAATAATTAAATTAAAGTAGATATGTTAAAAGTAAACGAGTATTTTGGAGGAAGTGTAAAATCGATTGCAGTCGAAAATGAAGAAGGGGTTGCAACGGTGGGAGTTATGGAAGCAGGCGAATATGAATTTGGCACCTCTACGATAGAGATTATGACCATCACCGGAGGAACCCTGGAAGTTCTCCTTCCGGGCGAAGATGGATGGAAAACCTTTTTTAAAGGGGAAAATTTCAGAGTTGAACAGCATGTAAAATTCAGAGTAAAAGCGGCTTCTCCGGTAGCTTATCATTGCCAGTATATCTAAAAAATATACATCTTTTCTCAGCGAAATCTGCAGTCCGATTTGCCTTGCAGATTTCGCTGATTTGTGTTTCGGAAGCCCCGGTTACTTTTCGAGCAGCTCTTTGAGTTTGGCTAATCCTTCCTGCAAATCCTTTCCCAACAAACTATCCATATACCGTTACTCCCTAACCATCACCGGATCTTTTTGGGCCCAAACACTGAACTGATCCTGGTTCTTCAGAATTTTCACAAACCCAAACACGTGTTCGATTGGTTTATTGATGATTACATCACGTTCAACTCTCAATTG
>TBL_comb47_HYPODRAFT_10002742_pt1 | contig 21484 bp, 13 predicted proteins | sample TroBogypolimnion_40_FD_10682 | JGI IMG/M metagenome (IMG submission 10682) | reverse complement strand
GATCGTCAGCAAGGCCGCGATGAACGACTGGTCAACTTCCATGCTGAATGGCAGAAGGCCATGGAACAAAGTGAACGCGGTGATGATGATCAGCGTGTCATGGAACAGCGAGATCACACCTCCCAGTCCATACTGCCAGTTCTTGAACCGGATTGCGATGTAAATAAAGATGATGATCAGGGAGAAGAAGACAGCAAAGAATGCCTGCCTGATCAATGAGTATGAGATGGTCGCGTCAACACGCTGTGAGCTCAGTTCCCCGATGATCTTCTTGGGATCATTGGATTTGAAATCCTTATAGGAGATCGGAGATTTATAGGTTCCTTTCACACCCTGGAACAACCGGGCATCAACGATCGAATCGGCTTTCTGCGTCCGTTCATTGATCATCAGCTTGGTGGTGATCTTGACCTGGTTGTTCGGACCGAATGTCTTGACTTCCGGAGCTTCACCCATCACTTTTGCGAGGGAAAGGCGCAGTTCACTGGTGTTTACTTTCTGGTCAAACCGCACAACGTAACTTCTTCCTCCCGTGAAATCAATTCCCGGATCAAGTCCTCTTACGAAAATACTGATGATACCAGGGACAATGATGGCCAGTGAAAGGATGTACATCTTTTTCCTGAGGCCGATGAAGTTGATGTGCGTGTTCTGGAATGCATTGAATGTGTATTTATTTCCGGTCGTGATCTTCATGTTCCGGTCAAGCATGAATTCAAAGCAAAGACGTGCAATGAAGATGGATGAGAAGAGCGACAACAGTAAACCAAGGACGAGGGTTGTTGCAAAACCCTGAACAGGACCTGATCCGAAGATGTAAAGTACAATACCGGTAAGGATTGTCGTAACGTGACCGTCGATAATAGCGGATAAAGCATGATGGAAACCATCCTTGACCACAAGCCTCAGGCCTTTCCCCGCCCGGATCTCCTCCCGCATACGCTCGTAGATAATAACGTTCGAGTCGACTGCCATGGCAAGTGTTAACACAACACCGGCAATACCGGGAAGCGTAAGTACGGCACCGATGGATGCCAGTACACCGAAGAGGAAGAATACGTTTGCAAACAGTGCAATGTCAGCAACGTGACCGGCACCGTTATAATAAAGCGACATATAAAGAAGGATGCCGATGAAAGCGATGATGAAAGAGAGCTTGCCTGCATCGATGGATTCCTGTCCGAGTGATGGTCCTACAACTTCTTCAGATACGATTCTGGCCGGGGCCGGGAGCTTACCTGCTTTCAGGATATTCCCGAGGTCCTGGGCTTCCTCAACGGTCATGTTACCGCCTGTAATGGATGAACTCCCGTTTGGAATTTCACCGTTGACGTTTGGATAGGAATAAACATACCCGTCAAGAACGATTGCTATTTGTTTGCCAACATTGTCGCCGGTGAGTCTTTTCCAGATCCTGGCGCCTTCCGAGTTCATCGACATGGAAACTTCAACCCTGCCGTTCTGGTCATAATCCTGCCGCGCGTTGGTGATAACATCCCCGCCGAGTGCAGGTGAACCATCGCGTGACGTAATTTTCAATGCCACGAGTTCCAGCACTTCCGGAGATTCGGCGCGTGGTTTTACCGACCATGCAAGTTTCAGGTCACGCGGGAAAATGCTTTTTACCTGGCGAAGCATGTTGTTGACGCGTGCGGTATCCTTGATCAGTGCACGTCCTGCCATTGCAGTCTGGCCGGTTACATACTGTCCGTCTTTATTCTGGTAAACCGAGGGTTGCAGATAGGCAAACAAAGGATTCGTTTTTGCATATTCTTCAACCGATTGCTGTTTCTTCTGTGCGAGGGCTTTTGCTGAAGTGTCTTTTCCCAGTTGTTTCAGAAGGGCATTTCCTTTTTTGCTGGTATCTGCGGCTTTTGCAATATCTTTTTTGATATTTTCACCTTTTTTCAGCTCCTCTTTTTTCGTTGTTGTCTTCTTCTCGGCAATAGCTGCCTTGTTCTCAACCGTATTTTTCAAACCGGTTGTGTCTTTCAGACCGGCATTAAGCTTTGCAGAATCCTCGGAAAAGTTCATGATGGAAACGAGTTTCTTGTTGGCTTCAGCAAAGTAGGAGTGAAGTGCAGGATACTGGTAGGTTTCCCAGAATTCAAGCTGGGCAGTTCCCTGCAAAAGTTTTCTTACGCGTTCGGGATCTTTGATGCCCGGGAGTTCGATGAGGATACGGCCGGCAGTCTGCAGTTTCTGGATGTTCGGCTGGGTGACTCCAAAACGGTCGATACGTGTACGGAGAATATTGAATGTACGGTCAATGGCGGCGTTTGATTCATCGCGGATGACCTTGATCACTTCATCGTTCGTGGTGTTGTAATTGATCTTGTCTTTCAGTTCAACGGTGTTGAAGATCGAAGCAAGTTTTGCGTTGGGATCTGTTTTCTTGAAAGACGCATAGAAGAGGGATACAAAATCAGCTGTGCTGTTTTTCTCCTGCTCGATGGCATCCTTCAGGGCTTTGTTGAAGATCGGATTCTGGCTGTATCCTGAAAGCGCACGGATGATATCTGGTACCGATACTTCCATGGTTACGTTCATCCCGCCTTTAAGGTCAAGACCAAGGTTGATCTCTCTCTCCCTGACATCCTTCAATGTGTATTTCTTCAGGAGGATGTTATAGACCGGGATGTTGGCCATGGAGTCGTTAAAATATTCCATCCGCCTTTTGGAGATTGAGTCGTAGAGGAACTCCTTACGCAGGGGATCGCCTTTCGACATCTTCCTCGACAGCTCGGTCACCTTCGGATCATTTGCATAATCGTATGCCTTGTTGGAATACCGATAGCTTATAAACGTAAAGGAAAGTTGGAATATACATACCAAAGCAAACGTGATCGCAAAAAATTTAACAACGCCTTTATTCTGCATGAGTCTTTGATTTTAAATACATTATGAAGATTTATAGATCCTCTTTTTTTTAGAGTGTGCAAAAATAGGAATTTCTTTGCAATTAAACAACAGGACATTTTAATATTATCGGGGCAATCGTTCTCTGTTATGCCCTGTGTGCCTTTTGTGGTAAGATAGATTTTTTACCTGAGCTACCCTTTTCCATCGTTAAATTTTTATTTTGGTAGATTCTATTGTGATACATCTGCGAAACACTGCGATCTACTCAGCGAAACTCCGCGAGAAATTTTGCGCGAAACAAAAAGCCCCGGGCAGATTTTCGCCCAAGGCTTTCTTCAAATGAACTTCAACAACAACACAGTATCATGTCAAACCATTAGCTATGTGTTTGCTGTTAAAGAAAATAAAAGAAATCCCAATGCCCTCTACAAAGGGATTTCTTATACGATTACATCGGAACATGTGCGAAAACATAGAGGGCAGCATTGTTCCCAACGATATTGATATCGGCAGATTCCACCTGTGCATCAGGAACAATATCCGTCGGTCCGAAACCCAGAACATAATCAGCGGCATCATTTCCAACTGCATTTATGTCATCTGATTCTATTTGTCCATCCTGGTTGGTATCTCCACCGAAAATCAAGGGTGGTGACATGGTTACACCGTCGGCTTCGAGTTCTTGCGTCATATTCCCGTCATAAGCCTGGGTTAATGCATCAAATGCATAATTAATAGTGGACCCTGCAAAGCTGACAGGCAGTGCCGAAACAGTTTCAAGGTGATTGCGCTGTTTGATCGTCAGATAGTATGAACCATTATACACACCCGGTATTGTAACCGTAGCTGTTCCGGTTGTACTCAATGGAACATTTGTTGAAGCATAAATTACCGTGGCATAATCACCGGGAGTATGAAGTTCAACTTTGATATGATCCGCCGATCCGTCTGTCCAATAGGGCCCCCAAACGTCACCCGGAAACAACTGCTGTGCCTGCATCATCGTGCCATACCCCGTGTAGAATCCTTCAAGGAACAGTGATGACAGGTTCAGTGTTTTGACCGGGGCTGTAGGTGTGGCAAAAGTCATATCTGATCCGTAAACGGTGAGACCTCCGGCAGTGAGACCTCGCGCCCGGAAATGGTAAGTAGTTCCTGGCGTCAGGGAGGAAATGTATGCAGACATTGAAGTTAATGAGCTTCCTGTTGCAGTTGCAGGAGTTGCAGACACAACAGAACCATAAGATGGCGTCAATCCATAGTCAAAGAAGAGGCTGAAAGTAGAACCGGAGGCATTTGCATTTCCATTCAATGTTGCGTAACTGTCGTTTAAACCTGAGGCAGCCAGTGTGCTGATCAGCGGGTTGGGTGAAAATTCATACGCTCCGATATCNGGGGGATTGGTCCGGTTGATATTGAGAATATCAGTGGGTACCAGGGATACATAGGATCCTGCATGCGGCATCTGATTAGTCAACGGGTAGAGGTACGTATCGGAAGTAAAGGAAGGATTTACGACCACAGAACTGGCTTCCTTGCCGGTATAATTTTGCCAGGATAAGAGATTTCCGTAAACAACAATATTGCCGGTTCCGTTTGTATACTGCTCTGCAACTGATCCTCTCTGGCCATCAATAAAATAATCGTTATTGTCGATGGTTGAGAACATCAGAGAAGGGTCAAGACTGATCATGATCCCGAAAGCTCTGCCATAAACATTTCCAGTCCCGGTCGGAAACAGGGTTTGTCCGTTACGGAAGATGTTGTTACGCACTTCAAAGTTGCCACCTGTTGCCTGGTAATAAAAGCCGATACAGGCAGATGAGGCGTCGAATTGTTGTGAAAGCCAGGCCCCGGTAAGGTTGACACTGTTATGCAGAATTTTTACATTGCCACCGGATCTGAAGAACATTCCATACGCAATATTTTGCCCCACCCCGGCATTTATCCCCGGAGCTTTGATATTATAGATGGCATTATCGGAGATCTCCGTTAATGATGTGGCATCTGATGAATAATTTATTCCGCATGCGCCCCAACCGTCATCGGCATAATGGAAGAGATCATGGATCATATTCTTCCTGATCTTGGTGTTGGTCGAGCCTGTACCAATGTATATACCCGTCGGAGGACTCGCCAGATCAATGCCGTTGGTTGTAACTCCCATGATATCATTGTTGCTTATCAGCGTATTATCTGCATAAGAGAGGTAGAGATTGGTCGATATGATTGCCTCGTTGTCGTGTGTTGACCCGATGGTGTTGTTGATTACCTGGCAATTGGTTGCAATGTTCGTGCTGGCTCCGGTCAGGTATATGCCATATTGACCTCCTGTAATTGTGTTATTGTCAAAAATGAAATTCTGATAGCCCCCTCCGGTGCTTGAAAATCTGACAACGGTACCGCCAATTAATGCTAAAGGAGTGCATTTGAGGACGCTGTTTTTTATTGTGATGTTGGTTGCAGGGTCTGAGCCGCCATTGTTGGTAATGCTGAAGACATAAGCGTTGGCATTACCTGTTCCTGTGTTTACGAAAGTAAGATCCCGGCTGCCGCTCCCGTTATTCGACCCGTCGATGGTCAGGTAGTCGAATCCGTTCACATTAAGAATTCCTGACGATGGCAGGGCATAGGAAATAGCAGGAGTATTCCCGGTATTCGGCCTGATCGTCAGGGTGTTTGTCGGACTTGATCCCGGGTTTGGATTCAATGTCATCGGGCAGGTTTCGCCGGGATACGTTGGATCGTCCAGCAACAAGGTGACGGGGCCCCCGATGTATTTTGCATTGATATCAGCAATAGCGGCGGTCAATGTGCTATAATCCTTACCTGTTCCTACATGGAAAATACCTGTGATATTAGCCAGAACGGTGTATGTTGAAGGAGAAGTCGGAGGTGTGGAGCAAGCAGGAGGTGAGGATGAAAATCCGCTGGCACCGACAGAAGGAAATGCACCGGCATTCGGAGGAGAAACATTATCCTGTGCAACAATATAGTAAGAGACAACATCACCAATGGAGGTTCCTGCACCAAAAGTAAACGTATAAGTTGATCCGCTGACCCATGTGCCCTGTGCCGGCAGATAAGCACCGGAATTTTTTTTCCAGTAAAGCACAGGCAAAGCTGACCCGGCAATAGGAACACCAGTACCATCAGTGATTGTAGCCGTTAATGTCCGGTTACTTGTATTGTTGATATTCCCGAACGGTGTATAAGTTATTGCCGGGGCGGTGAGATCGTTGGGAATTCCGCCTATTTCGTCTGCACCGATATCGGGGGCATTCGGAAAATTAGTTTCATTTACCGGATAACCCAGGTTTGGGTATCTCCAGTCGTTGTCGAAATCTGTCGTAATTGAGACAGGCGTGGAAACAACGAACGCACCGGACTCACATTGCGTGGCAACATTTGTTTTTAAATGTACATTCATGGCTGCCGGGGTTGTACTGACAAAAGGCGGTAATTCCGTAACTGACTGCAGTTCGCGGGGGAACACCCTGTTCTTGTAGTCGCTGAGGTTCTGATCTCCGTTTGTACCGTTATAATAGATCAGGTTTGAAGCGCCAGGTGAACCTGCATAGAGATCATTGTAATTGGATGTCGATAAAAAGTTTGTCAGTGTTGTGGAACTGAAACGGATTGCGCTGGTCTTACCGGTCCCTTTCGGAGTAATGGCATTGACCAGGATGTTGTTGCGCAAGTCAATCGTATACGAGGATGTACCTACATAAACAGCAGTGGTGCCAAAATTTGTATTCGTAGATGTGCCGGTCAGGTAGACGGTATTATAATATAACCCAAGCGTGGCTGAACTGTTGTAAATTCCCGTAATACAGAATGATGAGGTCGTGGCGCCCGGAGCCCTGAGGTCACTGATCATGTTGTTATAACAATATGCTAAGTTACCCGATGTAGAAAGATACATCCCATAAATATTGACTGTTCCTGACACACCTTCAATATCACTGACGGTGTTCTGGTAGGCATTGGTAGTGCCGCTATTGGAAGTCACATAATACAGGTAGAGACAGTATGATGTTCCTTCCGATTTGGAGTTATGCGTGATGGTGTTGTTATAAACATTCTTTGCCCCGATGTCAAATGATGCATTGATATAATAAGTTGTACCAGTGGCTCCGGCGATCGTATTGCTCGAAATGGTGTTGTTATAAACATTATTCAATGTTGATTTTCCATTCATATAAAGGAAGTATGTATAACCACTGCCTCCTGCAACAGATTGCTGGCGCACATTGCCGGTAAGTGTATTGTCATGCACATCACAGGGCCCGTTGTTGGTCGGGCTGTGCTGGATGTAAAGATACCTGATGTTACCAACTGCAGTCACAGCTAGTGACCCGGTCAGATTGTTCGTAATTACATTACCATATACATTTGCATTAACCCCGAGGTTCAGAAGATTGATGAAGTAAGTATTTGCCGATGTGACCTTTGTGTTTGTACACGCAGTCACTGTATTATTATAGACATTTGTAGTATTTGTAGTGCCATTTGCCCCCATTTCACTCCAGATTGCATAGAAAGGAGTCGTTCCGGTACTAGCGGAAAACTGCATGCTTACGTAATTTCCGTATAGTTCATAACTGGCATTGTTGGCAGTGGTAAGGAAGATTCCATAAGGTGTTCCCGCACCTGTCATGGTGCTGGTTATCCTGTTGTTGGCAACCTTCAGGTTGTTCTGGTTTATTGCATAGATCCCATATCCTGTGGAAGCCTGGCCGGCAACATTGGTTATGGTATTCTGACCGTCTTTTCCTATCTCGTTGTTCTGGTCATAAAAAGCATAGGGTGCTGTAACATCAGCATAACCCGCGATGTATATTCCTGTGTAACAATTCTGAATGGTGTTGCTATAGATCTTCAGGTTGGAATTCAATCCTGAAGCATCCATGATAGTGAGCTGGGTCGTGGATGATATAGTATGATTGTTGGAATAAATCCCAATGGTGGATACATATCCAACAGTGAGACTGATGGTGCAGTTTTTAATCGTAATGTTCTGCGAGCCATTATTCATTATAGTTGCGTCTTTAAGGATTGCATATCCCCATTCCATCTGAGTGGCGGTGGTTAAGTTGGCAGGATTTTCCATCAGGTTGATCCCATCGAAAGTGACATAATCACAACCATCAAAAGTGATGATTGCATCCATCGACCCGGTACCTGTGCCAGCAGTTATCACGGGATTTGATCCTGTCCCTGATTTTCTGAAGATAATCTGGTTTCCTGAAGAACCAGCAGTTGTTGTGATCAAACCATCTGACGTATTGGTAAATGTTTCGTTATAACCTGCTGCCACGTTGAAAGTGACACCGCCAGTTGCACCCTGGGAATTCAATGCAGCAATGGCGTCCCTGACTGTAGGAAATCCTGTTGGAAGTGCTCCTGGTATTGCATAAATTCCTGAAAGCGGATCGGCTAAAACCAATTTGCTCAATAACAGGAACATTAAAAAAGATAGAACGTACTTTTTCATAGATTTAATTTTTAAGGGGTTAATGCATTAATAAGTTGCTATTTGGTTGTTTGATTTTCAAGCGATGTGGATTACGTTTGATTCAATCTTCAGTTCTTTTATCTTTGAGTTCCGATTGATTCAGTGTAATTGTGATTTTTTTCAGGATGCGGTTCTGAAGCTTGGTTCTCTTGATAAATTTATCAATCGAATCAGTTTCTTCGCCAGATTCTGTTTTATTCACTGAATCAACTGTTTCACCTGAATTTGTTTTTTCAACTGACGAATTCTTTTCTCCAGCCTGTTTGTTCTCCAGGATATCATTATCGCCGGAATTAGATTTTTTAGCCATTCTAGTGTGGTTGTTAAAATTTCCCTGTTTATTTTCATGGGACAAATATCGTCGGTGAAATTCCTCATTCAAAAAAAAGAACCCATACAATACCTTGTTTGGGGCTGATTTTTACCCATATAATACCTTGATTAACGGGTGTTATTAAAATTTAATTAAATGAATACCAGGAATGTAGAAGTTTTTCTACAATTGAGATAGGAAGGTGACAAGGTTAACCTCGGAATTTGAGATACCGAGTTTCTGTCTGAGCCGGTGACGGGCAATTTCAGTTGTGCTGATGCTTTTCCCGGTGAGTTCAGAAATTTCCTTTGTCGTCATATTCAGGCGGAGAAAAGCGCATAATTTCTGTTCGTTGGGGGTCAGATCAGGAAATTTAGTCAGCAGGGAAGTGTAGAATTCGCTATGAACCTCTTTAAACCGGACTGTGAACTCTTTCCAAAGCTCATCCTCCTGGCTCTTCTGGAGCTCACGTCCCAATTTTTTTATGGCGGATTTTGTCTCGGCCGATGTTTCTTCCCTGGCAGTCTTCATGAGTTTTTCTGAGATTGTTGCCAATAGCTCATTCTTCTTCATGAGCGACATGACATTCAGGGTGAGTTCCTTCTTCTTGAAAGTCAACTCCTTTTCAAGGCCTTTTTTCTCAAGATGTGTTTTTTTTGCTTTTAATCTTATGTGATTCAGGATAAAAGCAAAGATGATTATGCTGAAAACAAGGCATAGAATTACAATCGCAATGATCACGGTCTTCCGCTGTTGCCTGATCTTTTCCTTTTGTTCATTTTTTTCAAATTGATACTGCAACTCCAGTTTTGTAAGTGTCTTTTGATTCTCCCCGTATGAAAGACTGTCTTTCCATTTGTTTTCGAGCAGGTAGAACTGATATGCAGAGCCTGTATCCTGCTTGACAAGATAGATTTCATGGAGAATTTTTGCAGCGTCATAAATCACTTCATGATAACCCTGTTCCCGGGCTAATTTTAAAGCTGCAGTCGCATTCTGAATCCCGTCTTTGAATTGGCTGGTCTTCAGACATATCTCTGCAATCCTGATTTGACATTTTGCTATCCGTAACTGATTCCCGATTTGTACGAAGACCTGATATGCCTTTTGAACATAGGAAAGCGCCATGGGAAAATTTTCCTTCCTGGAATAGACATTGGCGATGTTGAGATAATTGGTCCCTTCCAGTTGAAGATTCCCCATTTCCTTATTAATCTGAAGCGCCTCTGAATAGTTCTGCAGGGCTTTATCAAATTCCTTTTTTTCGGTGTACACTTTTGCCAGGTTATTGAGGTTACTGGCAATTCCTTCACGGCTTTTTATTTCTTTAGCAAGTTTTACAGATCTGGTATAATACTCCAATGCCTTATCATAATCAAATTGGTCAAAATATAAAGTACCGATCCGGCAAAAGGTTTGTCCCAGTCCGTTTTTATTATTCAGCTTCTCATAGATCTTCAGACTCTGAAAGAAATATTCAGAACTCCTCTTTTTGTCACCAATCTCGTAATAGATGACTCCGATGGCATCCATTGATACCGCCAGATTCTCTTCAAGTCCAAGATGTTCTGCAATGCTTTTTGCTTCTGTGGCATATTGCATTGCTTTGCCAAGGTCTGATTTTATATAATAAATCAGGGCAAGGCTCATGCAGGAGGATTGTTTCCCTTTGCTGTAACCATCCTGATTGGAAATATTGTACGCCCTGATTGCGTTGGAGAGGCTCCTGGCAGGATCCGTGTTGACATACCACGAAGAAAGTCCATTTAATGCATCGACTTTGGTTTTTAAGTTGGTTGTAGTGTTGACCACCTGTTCCAGACTATCCGCTTTTCTTGTTTGCTGTGCTGCTGAAATTTGAACACAGCCGGCAAACATTATCACCAGAAAAAAGGTTCGGAAATGATTCATGCCATGCGGAATAATAATTCCTCTTCGCTAATATACGTAATTGAACAAAATGATCTTTGCATAGAATACTTTTATATCCTCAGATCAGTTTTGGTATCAGTTTGAAAGATTGTAGGTTTTAAGCTATAAAACAAAGATACAAAATAAAGTTAAGTATGCGATCGTTTGCGCATCATCTGCTCGGGTTCCATTTGCCGGAGATTTTTTCATAAAACCTTTTCTGAGTAACCTGATTATGGTGTTTGAAACGCAAAGATGAATGAAAATGATATTTCCTGTCCGGCCGTTGATAATTTTCTGCCCGGCCGATCATCGCTGGCTGCCCGGAAATTTTTTTTATCCGCCCGGCCATTTTTCTGCAGAATTTAACTGATCCGACTTTGATGTCAATACCAACCTGAATATCCTCATAACCATCGTCAAATCTGCGGAAATCAACGAGAAACTAAAAAATTTACGCCGGATAATCCTGCCTGTGGCTTTTATTGATGACGGATTATGCTCCTTTTCTTTGATCAACACAGTTTTATGCCGGCTTATCATCCGTTGATCATGCAGGCTAAGTATAGTTACATTATAGAAATCCAGGAGAATATCTTATTTTTACGTTTATTTGCAAAACAATTGTTAAGTACCAATACAAGGAGGCATATGAAAAAGTCAGTAAATACTCTCAAGAAAGCAAAATTGGTAATTCCCAGGGTTGGGCAGGCAATGAAGAATGAATTTTTCCTGGAATCTTTGTGGCTTATATCCTTGATTATTGAAGCAAGGCTCAGGTCGCTCATTGCAAAAAATGACAAGACACATCCCGGCGCAGGATTCACTTTTGAGCAGTGCCTCAAGCGGATGAAGTTTTTGCTGCTGAAGAACCAGGAAACTACCCTTTCCAAACATATCCCGGTTGAACTGGTCGATGAAATTAGAGTTTGGAAAAATCAACGGAACCTGATCTTTAAAGCAATTGAGGCTACCCATGTATCCAGGAAACGCATAAAAACATTAGCAGAAGAAGGTATCCAATTGATGCACAGGATGAATTATGCTTACAAAAATTATAAAACTGAATGGAGAAGATCATTGTTAATAATTCCGCAAAAAGCTTACTTTGAAATGAATGCAGAAACTCCATCTCAGTAGCAACGATACAATACCTCACCAGAAGTCTGTCTGCGTTAATATTAAATTAACCTAAACGTAACCTTGGGGAAACAATCATAAAAAGTCATCAATTTATCTTTGCCCTGAACCAAAACCCAGGAGCAAATGAAAAAAAATGTACTTTTTATTATTGTTACCGGGCTCATCATTTCGCTGAGTTCTGTGACAAAGAATGCAATCGCCCAGGCAAACCTGGATACACTCAGAAGTGAAACATCAACACTCAGGGACAAAATTTCCGGAGTTGAAGAGAGAATCGCCACAGCTGAGGGAGATCTTGCCAAATTAACAAAGATCAAATTGTCTGGCTACATCCAGGCCCAGTGGCAGCAATTTGAAAATCCTTCAATCTACCCGAACAACTATTTTTCAGTCAGAAGGGCAAGAGTTAAAGTTACGTATGAACCATTGACAGGCGTGGCTTTTGTTTTACAACCTGATTTTTCTCCAGGTGCGCTGGCCTTAAAAGATGCTTATGCACAGGCCAATGATCCATGGTTAAAGACATTCTCACTCTGGGCTGGTCAGTTCAATCGACCGAATTATGAAGTTGAGTATTCTTCCAGCAGTCGCGAAGTGGCTGAGCGTTCCCTCGTGATCCGTACTCTTTATCCCGGTGAACGCGCAATCGGTGCGAAACTTGAAATCGCTCCGCCAAGTATTCCATTAAAAGTACAGCTGGCATTATTTAATGGCAATGATGCTTTAGTAATCAATGATGCCACAAATACGAACATCAACCCGACCAACAAAGACTACGACAATGGAAAAGATTTTATGGGACGGGCTAATTATTGCTTCAAACTTGGAAGCATGGGTGGACTAACCGTCGGTGCCAATTACTATTATGGCATCATGAAAGCTTCATCATCAACAACCCTGGCGTCAGATTATACGGTAAAAGACGGAAGTGTGAAAATCGGTTCAAATCTTAACAGGAGCTGGTTTGGCGTCGAAATGCAGCTGTATCTGGACGTTCTGGGAGGACTCGCCATTAAAGGTGAATACCTGGCCGGAACAAACAGTTATACGGGCGCTTATGGAACATCTGCCGCAACGGGTGCAACAGCCTACTCCCTTCACAACGACACGCTGACCATGTCGACAACAACAACGAACACAACCACCATCCGGCCGAATATCATTAAAAATTTCCAGGGTTACTACATTTACCTTGTTAAGAACATAGGCAAGCGTAACCAGATCGCTATTCGGTATGATTATTATGATCCAAACACGAAGTTAAAAGGAACAGACATTGCTTCTCTTGATAGCAAAGGAAATCCGATATTTGGATACAATGGAAACGCTTCAAGTACCGCGACAAAGATTGTTTATTCAGGTTCAAACCCTGTTGTTGCCACAAAAACAATCAATAAAACCGTCATCAGTAATGCACTATACAGTGATGTCTCGGATCTTGCCACACAGACGATCACTCTTGCCTACAGTTATTTCTTCTCTGATAACATCAAATTAATGATTGATTACGATTTCGTGATGAATGAGAAAGTAGGGATGAGCACAAAGACAAATCCGGCTGATAGCGGGGACCCGGTTGGGAACATTTATAAAAAGTACACTGTGAACAATGTTGATGGCTGGCTGGATTACAGTAAAATTGTTCCTCAAAACATGTTAACCCTGAGACTTCAGGTGAAATTCTAATATCTTTGTCATTAATAAAAACCACAATAAAATGAAAAGAAGAATGAAATTATCAGCAGTTTTAAGCATTATCATGATTTCCATCCTGGGAGTTGCATTCATGCCTGCTCCTAAGAAGATAACTATAAAGGGATCGGATACGATGGTCATCCTTTCACAAAGGTGGGCTGAAGTATATATGAAATCTCATCAGGAAGTTGTTTTGCAGGTTACAGGAGGTGGATCAGGTACGGGAATATCCGCTTTGATTAATGGTTCGACAGATATTTGTAATTCCAGCAGACCGTTGAAGCCCTCGGAAATGGATAAATTAAAAGACCGGTACGGTTCAATGGGGATTGAAATTCCCTGTGCGAAAGACGGCATCACAATTTTCCTGAATGAATCCAATCCCGTGAAAGATCTTACTTTAAAGCAATTAAGCGGTATTTTTTCAGGAAGGATCAGGAACTGGAAAGAAGTAGGCGGTCCTGATAATGATATAAAACTTTATGGCCGTGAAAACAGTTCAGGCACCTATTCTTTTTTCAAGGACAATGTTGTAAAGACAGATTATGCTCCAAGTTGTCAGACACTTCCGGGAACTGCTGCCGTTGTAAACGCTGTTAAGAGCGACAAATATGGCATCGGCTACGGAGGCGCAGCTTATGCAGTGGGTGTAAGGCATTGCAATGTAAAAAAAGATGATAAAAGTGCCGGTATCGCCCCAACGCCGGAGGCCATTAAGTCCGGTTCATATCCCATCACCCGTTACCTGTATATGTATCTGACAAACAGACCAACCGGCGACGTAAAGAAATTTATTGATTGGGTATTGAGTCCCGAAGGTCAAAAACTTGTTGTGGAAATTGGTTATTTCCCTGTTAAGTAATGAAAATTATTTCGTAAGAATCCGTGGGTAGCACTGTTCTTTTGGTGCTACCTTTTTTTGATTATCATAAAGACCTGATCGCATTGGAAGATAAAAAGGAGAAGAGTCCTGATCCCCCCGAAACAGAATTGAATCCCGTCAACCCCGGCGGAAATCAAAAGGATCCGGTCCACAATGGTTTTTACTTTAGTGAGGAGAGCCTGAAGAAAAAATTCAGACTCAGCGAATTTTTGTCTGAGAAGCTGATCTCGGGTGTTGCTTTCCTGACTATTGCAGTCATCATTCTGATCTTTCTTTTTGTATTCAAGGAAGCGGTGCCGATTTTTTATCATAAGGCCCTGAAAAAAACGGAGCAGACAAGCTCCATTAAAGCCCCGGAGCGATATGGTGAAACGACCTCCAGTCAACCCGCGCAGCAACCCGAAAGATATACCGGGAGCGAAGAACAAAAACCGGAGCGATACGGGGTTGCAGAGGATTCAGTACAAACGCAGGCTGCCCATGACCAGGATTCAGTTCTTACAGGTGTCGCAGCAGTTCCTACGGGTGCCGACAAGGCAACCTTTAAAGGACTGATGGGAAGAGAATGGTACCCGGTATCAGATAATCCAAGGTATGGATTGGTCCCGTTATTCTGGGGAACATTAAAGATCACCGTGATTGCTATTCTGTTTGCGGCGCCTGTTGCAATTCTTGCAGCTTTGTTTTGCGCTGCTTTTGCAACCGGGTGGTTCAGGGAAATCGTGAAACCTGCAATAGAACTTCTTGCCGGATTTCCATCCGTGGTTATCGGCTTCTTCGCCTTAATGGTCATGGCTACATTCTTCCAGAACCTGTTTGGTTATGATACACGGTTGAATGCTTTTGTAGGAGGAGTTGCCATGGCGCTTGCGGCAATCCCGATCATCTTCACCATTACGGAAGATGTCATGTCTTCTGTCCCTTCGTCATACAAAGAAGCAAGCCTTGCCCTCGGAGCATCAAAATGGCAGACGGCTTTCTATGTAACCCTGCCTGCGGCTACACCCGGCATCTTTGCTGCAGTCCTGCTGGGAATAGGCAGGATCTTCGGAGAGACAATGATCGCCCTGATGGCAACCGGGAATGCAGCCATGATGGGGTTAAACCCATTTGAATCCGTAAGAACACTTGCTGCCACAATCGGTGCCGAGATGGCAGAAGTGGTTTTCGGTGACACTCATTATAGCGTATTATTCCTTATCGGGGCATTGCTGTTCATTTTTACTTTTATCATCAATGCCGTAGCAGAGTTTTATGTAAAAGGGAAATTAATGACACATTTCCAGGGTAAGACATCATGAAGAAACTGAAGAAACTTGAGGGGGGATTGATGATGGGCGCAACAGCACTGGCGGTTGTGCTCATCATTGCTGTAATTGTGATCATCCTTACCGTAATTATCATTGGTGGGAAAGACCAGATTTCATGGAAATTCCTGACCACATTCCCAACCGATGGTATGACGAAAGGCGGGATATTTCCTGCCCTGTTCGGAACAGCACTGATGGTAATCATCATGTCGGTTGCGGCAGTTCCATTCGGCACCATCACGGCAATCTACCTTTCTGAATATGCGCACGAGAAGTCGATCATCGCTAAAACCGTCAGGTTTGCAACAAAAACGCTGGCTATGGTTCCATCCATCATCTTCGGATTATTTGGGCTCGGGTTCTTTATTAAATTTGTCGGAGGAGGAATGGATCACTTTTTCATGGACGGGAAACTGAGATGGGCACAGCCAAACATCCTCTGGGCAAGTCTTACCATGGCTCTGCTCACATTGCCTGTGATCATCGTTTCAGTTGAAGAAGCCATCCGCACCGTACCCCGTGAATTACGGGAAGCCAGTCTTGCACTGGGTGCAACCAAATGGCAAACCATCCTTCGGGTTGTAATCCCCGGTTCACGTTCAGGAATTCTGACCGGGACGATCCTTGCTATTTCCAGAGGTGCCGGTGAAGTTGCTCCCATTCTTTTTACCGGTGCAGCCTATTACCTGGCAACACTTCCCAGTTCACTCAGCGATCAATTTATGTCGCTGGGATATCATATCTACATCATGTCAACGCAATCTTCGAATGTAGATCAGACTTTGCCGATTCAATTTGCCACAACACTCGTTTTGCTCATGCTTACTTTTATCCTGAATTTTACTGCGGTGATTATCCGGTCAAGATTGAGAAGGGCTCATTAACCCGGAGAATTTACAACTTTGAATTATTATTCTCCTTCTTTACTACCAACGATCAATGAAAGACACAAAAATAAAAACAAATGATGTGACACTCTATTATGGGGCCAAAATGGCTTTGAATAGTGTGTCAATCGAAATACCGGCCAAACAGGTCACTGCATTCATCGGACCTTCCGGCTGCGGAAAGTCCACCTTCCTGCGTACGCTGAACCGGATGAATGACCTGATCCCTGGCGTAAAAATCACAGGTGAAGTAATGATTGACGGGTTCGATATCTATAACAAGCAGGTTGATGTCGTAAATTTGCGGAAGATGATCGGGATGATCTTTCAGAAATCAAACCCGTTTGCAAAATCAATTTTTGAGAATGTTGCCTATGGGCCGAGGATCAACGGGATTAAGGAAAAAGCACGGCTGCAGGAGATTGTAGAAATATCTTTAAAACGGGCCGCGATCTGGGATGAGGTGAAGGATCGTCTGCATGATTCAGCGCTTGGCTTATCAGGCGGACAACAACAAAGGCTGTGCATAGCCAGGACATTGGCTGTGAATCCGGAGATCATTCTCATGGATGAACCGGCCAGCGCACTTGACCCGATATCAACCTCCAAGATTGAAGAGCTGATATTCCAGTTAAAAGATTTGTACACCATCATTATCGTTACTCATAATATGCAACAGGCTGCCCGTGTAAGTGATTTTACGGCTTTCTTTTACATCGGTGAACTGGTGGAATATGGTAAGACAAAAAAGATCTTCACCAATCCTGACAAGAAACATACAGAAGAGTATATTACGGGAAGGTTTGGATAAAAATGCGAAACTCGAAAGTCGAAAACAAACCAATAATTTAATAAAGCAATAAATGGAACGTCATTTTGAACAGGAACTCGAGAAGCTAAATAAACGGTTATCCAAAATGGGAAATCTTGTTGCCTCCCAGGTCCACCAGACGATGAATGCATTGATAGAATGCAATGCTGAACTGGCACAGGAAATTGTTGATAAGGATAACCTTGTTGACGATCTTGATGTCAAGATTGACAAGTTGTGCCAGCGGATCTTCGCGCTTACTCAACCCGTGGCAACCGATCTGAGGCTGATCATGGCATCACTCAAGATCAACAATGACCTCGAAAGGATGGGAGATCACGCGGTAGGGATCGCAAAAAAAATCGAAGGGTTGAGCGATTTTAAAGAAATCGTGAAGGAATTGAAAGTTGATGAACTTGCTGGTTTGACTGACCTTATTGTGAGAGATGTGACAAACATCCTGAATACCCGGAATACGGTTTTTGTCAAGGATATATTTGATGCCAGCATTTTAATCAAGGAAAAAGCGCATGCCATTTCATCCAACATCCTGGAAGCCATGACGCAAAAGACAGATGTTATCGTTGTAGCCACAAACCTGATCATGATTCTTGCACAGGTTGAGCGGATTGCAGGGTATTCAACAAACATTGCAGAGTCTGTTATTTTCCTGGTTGAAGGAAGAATGATTAAGCATTCCAGGAAAAATCATGACCAGGATCAGGATCCAGGGATCAGCTTGACTTCGGAAGTGTAAAGGCAAAAGTGCTACCCACTCCCGGTTTGCTCCGAACATTGATTGCCTGACCATGGGCTTCGAGTATGTGTTTGACGATGGCCAAACCAAGCCCTGACCCTCCCTGCGCGCGGGAGCGGCTTTTATCCACCCTGAAAAAACGTTCAAACAACCGCGGAATATCTTTCGGCTCTATGCCGATGCCGTCATCGGTGATCTCAATGAGCAGGTTCTCATCCATATCAAAAAAACTGATCTTCGTCGAACCGTCACTCTCTTTCCCATATTTGATGGAGTTGTCGACAAGGTTGATCAGCACCTGCCTGATCCTTTCCTTATCGGCCCTGACCATGAATGGCCTGCTGTACTCTTCGCGGAAATGAAGTTTTATCCCTCTTTTTCCCGCTTTGGTTTCAAGCAGATCCATGACTTCCTTCGATAGAGGAAGGAAGTCGAACCTTACCAGATTGAGTTTCAACTCTCCCGATTCATATTGTGAAATGGCCTCAAGATCTTCGATGATCGCAATCATCCGGTCGATGTTTTTTTCTGTCCGTGAAAGATATTCACGGTTGATCGAATTATCAGCCAGTCCGCCTTCAAGTAAGGTCATCGTATAGCCCTGAATATTGAACAACGGCGTCTTGAGTTCATGGGATACATTCCCAAGGAATTCACGACGATAGTTCTCAAGCTTCTGCAAATCTTCGATCTCTTTTTTTCGATCTTCTACCCAGTGTAAAACTTCTTCGTTGACATCTGAAATGATATCCTTGTTGAGGTCGATCTCCTTCCCTTTACCACCCTTTTGTGATTTTGTTGTACGGATAGTTTTATAGATCAGCCGTATCTTCTGGTAGATGAACTTTTCAAGGATGAAACGGTAAATAAAGAAGGAGAGAAAGAATACGCCTGTGCAGGTTAATAATAACGGAATGATCTGGATCTCTTTTTCAAGGATAACTGCTGAGCAGATATAGATAATGAAAAGGGCCAGTACAATGGAAATCGAATTGACCAGTGTCCATGCGTTGGGACTGATGTTCCCTTTAGATTTCAATTTTATAGCCAACGCCTTTTATTGTTTTTATGCATTCAAGACCCAGCTTTTCCCTGAGTCTTCTGATGTGAACATCAATGGTACGCTCACCAACAACTACATCATTACCCCATACTTTTTCAAAGATCTCTTCCCTTGAGAAGACTTTGTTTGGCCGCGAAGCAAGTATTGAGAGCAATTCAAATTCCTTTCTGGGAATGGAATATTCATGACCGGATTTCAGGATCGTATATCGTTCACGGTCAATAGTAATATCACCAACCACTATCTGTCCTTCCGTTTCTTCGTTCTCCGGGGTTCTGCGAAGCAAAGCGTTAATCCTGCTCATGAGGATTTTAGGTTTCACCGGTTTGGTGATATAGTCATCACCTCCCGCATCAAGTCCCGCGATCTGAGAGAAATCTTCGCTGCGGGCGGTCAGAAACGCAATGAGCGTGGATTTTAGTTCAGGGATTTTTCTCAACTCCTGGCATACTTCAATCCCATCCATCCCCGGCATCATGATGTCGAGAATGATCAGGTGCGGTATCATCTCACGGGCATTGACAATCGCATCTTTGCCATTTTCACAGGTCCGGAGGTTGTATCCTTCTTTCCTGATATTGTATCCGACAAACTCGAGAATATCGGGCTCATCATCAACCAGGAGTATTTTAAAATCGGTTTTCTCCATGTCTTTTTCTTCCATTCAAAATTACTAAGAAAACAGGAACGGCATGTTAATAAATTGTTAATTAGGTCTGTTCACAAACCTGTTACCTTGCTTAAGAATGACGATTATACTGGTCGAAGGAAGATTTAAGAATTTGTTAATCCTGATAGTGTAGCCATTCAAAAGGCATTTCCTATTTTCACAACATTAATTCCACATCTGATTGTAAAGATGAACAAATACTCGCGGATCGGCCAGGTTTTATTCTATTATTTGATTGCAGTTGGGTTATCAATGTTTTTCAGGGTTCCAAAGCTAAATCCTGAGTGGTACCTAAACCTGGTAAATTATCAGTTCGGCTGGGTTCTGATCTCTTTGCTAAGGGCTTCAGGACCATTGGTTGGCGGGATCCTGAGCATATGGTTATTCAGAAACCTGGTTAAAAGGACCATCACACTATCCGGGACCTCACTGGCCGCAAGTCTGTTGTATTTTGGCGCCCCGGTTTTCATGGTAACAATCCTTGGAATCAGCGGTAATTCAGGTGTCAGCACTCATCTTTTCGGACTTGAATCCGGCCTTACAATCATGGTCTATTGTCTTTTTGAAGAAACAGGATGGCGTGGCTTCCTGCTGGATGCGATGAGGCATATGGCAAATCCACTTCGTTTTATCATCATCGGTATCCTTTGGTATGTGTGGCATCTCAACTTCCTTTCCGGTACTATGGCATCCCTGAAGTTCGGGCTAATGATTCACCTTCCAGCCTGTATTTTTGGGAGCTGGATCATTAGTTTTATGGCCGACAAATACAAATCAATTCTGGTTGCGGCCGGGGTTCATTCTGTTTTTAATGTGTTTTTTGATCTGCAGACTGACCTGCTGTCAAAGCTGATCATTGAGGCAGGAGTTTTCCTTATCTGGATTGCGACTTCATACTTCGTGGATAAAAAAAAGAATAAGGCTGTACAAATTACATGATCATTTTCCCAAAACTGTTTTTACCTTCGGGAAAATATTATTTCATGGATACTATCCTAATACCCCGACTAGGCCTTTATGGTATAAAGCCTTATCATCCCGGACTTGCAATCACATTAATGTTGCTCTTTATGACCTTTTCCCCTCAGGCACAAGTAAAAAGTGGGAACGAGAACAAGGTCATGCTGCCAAACGGCTGGAGCCTGGCTCCTGCAGGATTACAGATCATGGTTGGCGATCTTCCTCTCAACATCGCTGTGACACATGATCTGAAATATGCAGCAATCACAAACAACGGGGAAGGGAAGCAATCCATTCAGCTTATCAGCATCCTTAATCATAAATTACTTGATACGCGTGATGTAGGAAAATCCTGGTTCGGACTTGTTTTCAGTGATGACGGTAAAAGCCTTTATGCATCCGGGGGAAATGACAACTGGATCCTGCATTTCCTGATTCAGAAAAAAAAGCTGGTTTGTGCAGATACCATTAAACTTGGGAAGCCCTGGCCTGAAAAAATTTCCATCGCTGGAATAGCAGTGGATGAAGCAAGGCATCGTATCTATGCGGTAACGAAGGAAAATAATTCACTTTACGTGGCCGATATCAACACAAAGGAAATTCTCAAACAACTGCCTCTTGGGGGTGAAGGCTATTCCTGCCTGCTATCACCGGATAAAAAGAACCTTTACTGCAGTTGCTGGGGGTGCGATAAAATTGTT
>TBL_comb47_HYPODRAFT_10002741_pt1 | contig 21484 bp, 10 predicted proteins | sample TroBogypolimnion_40_FD_10682 | JGI IMG/M metagenome (IMG submission 10682) | reverse complement strand
ATACTATTATATCAAATACAATTGTTTTAAGTTTACCAACAAATTCTTTTTCGAAATTTTTAATTGATAAACATCTTAAAGGATCAGATGGACTTGTATTATCGTCATTAAAATTTAATTCAATTGTTATATCAGTTGGTAGAGAATTTAGAACTGATTTAAAATATACTAAAGAATCTTTATTACTTTTACAACATCATGTTGAACGTTATATTCTAACTATATTTTCTAATTCTATTTTTTGTATGAAATCACATGATAGAAATATTTTATCTGTATTTGATCTTTATTTTTCTAACAGAGATAATGTAAATTCAATAAAATTATATTGTGGTATATATGAACATGATTTGAAATATTATATTAAAAATGTATTAAACCAAGTACATCCATCAACTAATATATCTGATGATGCTGTAAGTCAACTTAATCAATTTATACATGTAATTTCAAAAACTATAATTGATAAATCATTATTTCTATCTTCTTTAAATTTTAGAACTAATATTACACTTAAAGATATTAAATTTTCATTAAGATTAATATTACCACCAGATTCAGATTTATATAAATATTCATCATCTGAAGGTTGTAAAGCAATAGAAAAATATTCTAAACGTAATATTCCCAATGTTTATATAAATTCAACATCTATTAGACATGAATTATATTGTTCAAAAGAATTTAAACATCATTTAAACGATGAATATACTCTATATCTTTCAATAATTTTTAGTAATATTTTAAAAAGTGAAAGATCAAAAATTTGTAAAGAAATGAATAAAATTTCTAGTGATTTGATTACAATTGAAAAAATTAATACTATTGTAGTTTCAATTTTAAAACCAGAAAAATCAACTGAAGTTCTATCAATTGCTTATTATGATCTCAAAAATTATCAAGATTTAATTGAAATTAAAAAAAATGAACCTATTAAAGTAACTGGTACTAGAAGTCAAAAATCAGGTTTACAATTTTCAGTAAAGCAAATTAAATCATTTGATTATAGATTATCTAATACTTCTACAATATTTTTAACTGCAGTATTAGAATATTTAATTGCTGAATTATTAGAAAATTCAGGTAATTTAGCTCGCGATTCAAGATCATCTATAATAAAATCAAAAAATTTATTCAATGCAACAATGAAAGATGAAGAAATGAATAAATTAATTAAAAAAATCGGATTTGAATTTATATGTGGATTACCTTTAATTTCTAAAGATTTAAAACAAAATTATTTAAAACAAAGTTGTACTCTTTCAATTATGAAAGAAAGTGATTATAAAATTGATACAATTATATATTCAACTATTAAAAATTATAATATTGTTACTGAATCTGAAGTTATTACAAATTCTGAAATAGATCTTGATGTTGATGATTTTGATGAACCAGAAGCGTTGAGAATTTTAGAAGATGCAGCTGAATTACAGTTAATTCAAGACGATGAAGAAGATGAAGGAGTTGAAGGAATTGAAGATTATAAAGAGGAAGATGAAGAAGATGAAGGAGTTGAAGATTATAAAGAAGAAGATACTGAAGAAAGTAAAGATGAAGAAGATGAAGATTATAAAGAAGAAGATACTGAAGAAAGTAAAGAAGAAGATATTGAAGAAAGTAAAGATGAATATCAAGAGATTTTGAGATTACTTAAAATTGTAATGAATAGGAAAGGTTTAATTGTATAAATATTATTAAAATAATATACTCTATTGAGTATATTTAAATTTTTATTATAATAATAAAGTTATTTTATTATTTTCATTAATCTACATTTTATATTTTTAAGAAATTATAAAATAAAAAGAAGTTTAATTAATTCTTTAATTTTATAAAATCAGATTTATAAAATATACTCAATTGAGTATATTAATTTATATTTGCAATGCAGAACACCAATGAACTGTCCTATCTTTAGAATCTTTAAATGTTGTTATTGAAAGACCATTCATATCACTAGTTTTACCATAACAATAACATTCATATGTACCTTTAATACCATAAGGATCTTCATAATCTTGAATAGTTAAACCATTTCGTTCATAAGATTCTTTTAATACAAATTTTATAAAATAAAATAAACATTGTAAATTATATTCACTTAATAAATTTAAAGGTCGTAAAGGATGAATTTTTGATAGATACATTACTTCAGCTCTTATATAATTTCCAATAGATGATAGTCTCTCTTGTTCCATCAAGAATTCACATAATGGTTTATTTTTTATTCTTTTATTTATTATAGCATTTTTAAATATTTCATACGTTGTAGAATCTAAACTTAAATCGGGGCCTATTTCTTTCATTATATGAATATGATCTTCTGAATTTCTATATACTATACTAAAATTACCTTTTTTACTATTATCATCATAATAAATGTCATTACCGTTTTGAAATCTTAAAATTAATCCAGAAAAATTTTTTTCTTTAAAACCATAATATAGATTTTATTTATTATTAAATTAAAACTTCATATGCTTAAAAAATTTATTAATTATATATGATATTTCCAAATAAATCCACATGATTTATTTTGTATTCCATTACAACAGTTATAAATTCCATTTTTAAGAATTTTTAATTCTATTGAAATTTCTTTACATGAATTCCAAGTTTTAATAAATTTATTATTTAAATCAAATTGATCAATACTTTTAATATGTCCATTAAATTTAAAAATTTTTATATTATGTGCAAATTGAATATTCTCTGCATGCGTACACCATCTTAAATTAGAAAATTTATTATTATTTTTTATTCCATCTTTATGATCTACATCATAATCTTTATGATCTATTCTAAATTCAAATGCTAGCATTACAAGTCTATGAATAAGAAAATAATTAAAAACACCGTTATTATTTGGACTATATTTCATATATCCTCCAGAAGTTTTAGATCCATATGTGATTTTATTTCTTTGATTAATTATTCTTCCATTATTTGAAACATTAATATTAATACCATTAATAAAAATACTTTTCCATAATTCATTATCAATTTTTTCTAATTTAATTCTTTCCCAATAACAATTTTTATATAATATATTAGTATCTAAATGTTTTTTTATAGATGGATATTTTATATTATTTTCAATATCTTTTATAGATCTCCATATTTTAATTTGTTCTCTATTAGAATTATATTGTATTACTTTAATAGCGCAATTAGTAGTTATAGATTTAAATATTTTACGAGTATTATTTTCACTTTCAGTACACCATTCTAAATTATTTTTATTATTATTACTTCTATTACCATCAATATGATTAACTTGTGATTTATTTTCTAAATTTTTTATAAATGTTGTAGCAACTATACGATGTAAATATCTATTAACTTCTTTATCATTAATTTTAATAGATGATTGTATATAATTATCATCTCTCGGAAAAGATTTTGAAATTTTTCCAGTAGGTGTTAATAATCTTCCAAAAGATGAAATTCTATACCCTGGAATTTCAAAAGCATCTCTCCATTCTTCAATATTATTTTCATTTGTTAATTCACCTAATTTTAAATTATTAATATTATTATTAAATCTATTAAAATCTATATGATGAATTTCTCTCATATTTTTATCTTTATGAAGAAATACACCTGCAACTATTATATGAACAAAATAAGAAAATCCAAGTAAATCTACTTTCCAATAATCATCAACTTTATACTGATTTATAATAAATTTACAATTACTAATTTTACCATAAGAACTTACGTAAAATTCTGTTAAAATTTCATTATATGTAAAATTAATCCATATTTCTTCATTTAAAATATTCCCCGTGTTTTCTAAAATGTTCATTTATATTTTTTTTATAATTTATTTTCAATTAAGATTTGTTTTCCAATAAATATTTTATTTTTAAATTTTTTTATTAAAAAATAATTTATAAATACATTATATTTAAATAATAATTTAAATAATTGAAAAATTTAAACATTTTTATCTTAAAATGCCAGAAAAAGTAGAAATATGTATTATGAGTGATTGTTTATCAGAAAAATTAAATGGTAAATTTTGTAATAGTATTATAATATTACCTAAATATTCAAAAGCATATAATAATGGATTTTATTCTTCAACTCCATTAAATTATCAAGAAATTAATCAAGATATAATTCATAAACGTGTAGATATAAATTCTAAATTAAATAAAATTACATCTAGAGGAAAAAAAATAATATTCGAATTTAATGAAAATAATCCATTTAGATTTATTTCATCATGTGGATTAGATGGTAGATGGTCTTGGGAATTTGGAAAATATACAGCGATTATTATCGTGTTTGAAAATATTTGTGCATATTATGAAGAAATAAGAATAGGAGGAAATTTTTCAGTTTGTTATTTTTCTAGTCCAGAATACAATCATATATTTAAAGATGTTGGCCCTGATTTAATGACTGATGAAGTAACGCATCAAATTTATTATAATATAATAAAAGGTAATAGAATTAAACATTTAAAAATAGCAGAATTTATGATGGAACAAAAATATATGTCTGGAATTGGAACATATTTACGTGCTGAAATACTTTATAAATCTAGAATAAATCCTCATAGAATTCTTAGTTCTTTAACTGATGAGAATATTTATCATCTTTTTTATTTTTGTAAAGAAACAATTTTTCAATCTTATAGATGTAATGGATTAACAATTCAAACATATAAAAATCCAAATGGTATATTGGGTACTTATAATTGTTTATGTTATGGTAGATCTTTTGATAATTATGGTAATAAAATAATTACAGAAAAAGATAGAAATAATAGAACTATTCATTTTAGCCCAGTTATTCAACTATAAAATATAATTTTTTTACCATATGAAAATACACTATTACATATTTTTCCAACATTCAAATAAGACAAATTTTCATTTATTGGACTAAAAATAAAAGGTGATCTATGAAATTTTCCCTCTTTATGGAATTTATTTTTATACGTAATAAAAATACATTCACAATTTAAATTTTGAATTCTTTCATTCAAACAAAAAGCCATTCGTTTTACTTCAGGTCCTTCCGGCATAACGTTTTATTATCAATAAATTATACTTATTTTTCAATTTTTATTTAAATATTTAAATCGAAATTGAAAAATAAATGTATTATATTTATTAAAATGTATAATGAAGAAAATATAGAATATTCAAATGATGAAAATGAAGAAGAAAATGAAGAAGAAAATGAAGAAGAAAATGAAGAAGAAAATGAAGAAGAAAATGAAGAAGAATATGAAGATAATAGTGAAAAATCAAATGATGAAAATGAAGAAATTAAAAGAGAAGAATTAAATAATAAAGAATATATTGGTATGAGGACATATCGTGAATTAAATCATCAATATAATTCTTATCCATATATGTCACATGGTGATAATCCATTATGGATTAAATTTTATAACGAACAGCAAATACGAAAATCTAAACGAACTAAAGAAAAATTCTTGGAATTAATTAATATATTAAGATTAAAGTATAAAATGTTAATGAGTCAAATCTGTGAAATGGCTGGTTATACTAAACGCACTGAATCTAATTCACTTGTATGGTTTAATAAAATTATAAATTTTAAAAGTGCTATTGATTATAAGGATCAATGGAATATGATAGATGTATATTTACAAAGAAATAATATTCCATCAAGCTGGAAATTATTAAATATTTAAAAATTGAAATTTTTATTAAATTTTTTATAAAAATGGAAACAAATAGATGTATTAAATGTGGTAAATTTGGGGTTAATCTTCAACATATTCTAACGGATGATTCAGAATATAAATTTCTTTTTCAATGTCAAGGTAATTGTTCATTACAAAATCCTTTATTTTCATTTTCACATGTAAATAGTATTCAAAATCCTTTTCCTCAATTAAGTTCTTCTTATGATCCAAATTCTTCATTTTCACACGTAAATAGTATTCAAAATCCGTCTCCTCAATTAAATTCTTCTTATAATCCAAATTCTTCATTTTCAAATATAAATAATACTCAAAATCCTTTTCCTCAATCAAGTTCTTCTTATAATCCAAATTCTTCATTTTCACATGTAAATAGTATTCAAAATCCTTTTCCTCAATTAAATTCTTCTTATAAATCAAATTCTTTAGTTTCACACGTAAATAATACTCAAAATCCTTTTCCTCAATTAAATTCTTCTTATGATCCAAATTCTTCATTTTCAAATATAAATAGTATTCAAAATCCGTCTCCTCAATCAAGTTCTTCTTATAATCCAAATTCTTCATTTTCACATGTAAATAGTATTCAAAATCCTTTTCATCAATTAAATTCTTCTTATAATCCAAATTTTTCATTTTCACATGTAAATAATACTCAAAATTCGTCTTCTCAATCAAGTTCTTCTTATGATCCACAACGAAAAATTAATTCAATACCTTCATCTAATTTATTTTTAGATGCGCCTATGGTACAACCTCATTCTGATATTCAAACAAAATATGTACCTACATTATCAAAATCGTTAAATGTACCTAAATCAAGCACTAAATTAAATAAATCAGAACAAAATAATATAATATATATCAATTCAAAAAAATATTGGATAGGACCATATGGTTGTATTGTACCTTTTGAAATAAAATCATGTGTAGCAGCCGATGGTGAAAATTCATTAAATATTGACGGTTCTCAAAGTGAAATGAATGTTATTGATCCAATTTCTGAAAATGAATGGTTAGAACTTTATACTAAACAATATGGTGATTTTAGATTATATAATTTATATTAAAATTCATTCAATAAAAAATAATCTTTATATTCTATTATTAATTTATACTTTAATTAAAGTATAAAAAATTTTACAATAAATTTATCCCCATGATTTAAAATAAGATTCAAAATATTTTTAATTTTATTTTAAATCATGATTTTTCTATTTTATTTTTAAGTGTTAAATTATAAAAATTTAAAAATGAAAATTTTTCGTTTATTTTTGTAATAAAACTATGAGTAATAATTATTTATCAATTGATGAAATAAATTCACTTGCTGAAGCCTTGAAGACTTCTCCTGAGATATCATATGTTAACATTGGTGTTGACATGGGTAATGGGGTAGTTGAAATATTTAATGAAGAGAATTTTACAGGACTTTATGATCGTTTTATGAAATCAGCCGAAATGAATATTCAAGATGCAAAAGTTCAAGATATGAGAGGAAAGTTTATAACTGCATTTACCAAATTACAAAATGATGGATCGTCAAATAAAATGAAAATTGGAAAATTATGTAGCGCATTTATTTTTATGAAAAGGTCTAACGCAACTCCAAATTGGTTATTTTACAAAGTTCCTCCTATGTATAGATCAACTGGAATTCTTAACTATCATATAATACCTCAAACTGCATCACCTATGATTAAAATGAATGCATCACCTATGGTTATGTTTGAATCTAATACATCAAGCCAACAAAAAAGTCAAACTAAACAAGGTTCAGGCACTAAAAATAAACTTCCATATGGAAGTCAAGATAAAAGTAAACAAAAATTACCACCACAAAATGAAAAACAAATAACTCCTAATGTAGTAAAACAACTTTTTGGTGGACCAATTTCTTTTATTAATTCTAATGAATCACTTATTGTATCAAAATATGCATCACCAACTATTAGAGAATCAAAACTTGATATGATTAGAAGTGAAAAATCAAAGTTGGTTCAATTGATTACTGGAACTATTAAATCTGTTCCACATGTTAAAATTTTGTGTAATAAAGAAACAGGTCAATGTACATTCAGTAAAATTGATGATGATGAAAGATTTGAAACTGCATCATATCAATATTGTCCATTTCATACTGGTAGAAATTTTGATGCATTTGGAATTATTCCAGAAAATATAAGAAATAAAATTACTGGTCCATATGGTTATCTTACTAAATCATCAGAATGTTATGATTTTTGTTATTTATCATCTTCAACAACTCTTAACACTGAAGAAACTGATGAAATTGAATCTAAAAGATTATCTATTAATAAAATTTTATCAAGTATTGAAACTGATATTAATGATTTTAATACTTTAGTATCATCTAATGATGCATTTGTTCGTGAAGAAATTAATGAAAAACAAAATGAACATGTTATTTCTTCAGAATTTATTAGTTCTTTAGGAGATAATGCTGATAAAAATGTTCAATCACTTCAAGTTATTATTAATAACCCTCTTTTACAAAAAGAAAGACGTGAAACTATAACTAGACGAAAACCAATAATTACACATGAATTCACTGATCTTCAAATTATGCATCATAAATCATTAAGTCCATTCTTTGGTACTCTGGATAATGTTGTAAAATCTATTGATATTGTTGATTTGACTATGACAATTAAATTTGAAGGATTAAATGGTAAACAACTTGTAGATATTGTGATACCAACTGTCGCAAAAACACTTATTCTTAAAAATGCTCTTGATGTTAGATATAAGATTACTGAATTAGGAGCTGAATTATCTAATGTTGGTGATAGATTACAAATTAAATTCAATAATTATCCTATATCATTTGAATTGCAAAATGAATCACGTATTATTACAAATATGGTTAAAGGAAATTCTAATGTTTCTAAATTTGGAAAACTCATTTCAACTGTTATTATTACACCTAAATATGAACCTGAAAGTTATCGAGGAGCTATATTTAATATTGGAATGAGTCTTTGTGAATCAATGGGTATTACTAATCTTGTTAAAAATTATTATGAAATAATTCTTAATTTAGGTGCGTGTTTTATATCAAAGTTTAATAATATTGTAGAATTTATTAATTATAATATTGATACTATTGATACACATAAATATTCATTAATTAATCCAAATATTAATTCAACAATAAAACCAAATGTGAATAAATATGATATTATGTTGAATAACATTGTTGAAACAGTAGAATTATTAAAAGATAAAATTTTAAAATCTACTAAACATGATTTAATAGATTTTAAATTAGATAAATCATATGAACTTACTTTAGATTATAACACAGCTAATAATCTATTGAAACAACTTACTAATATTCCTGAAATTATTGATGATAATATGATTTTTGAAGGATTTAATGAAAAATATATTGTACCTATTTCTAAAATACGTGAATTTTTTAAATTAATGAATAAGAAATTATCTGAATTATCAAGTAAAGCAAAAACAGAAGATGCACTTGATGCCAAGAAAAAAGATCATAAAATTCTTACTGAATCAAATTTGAAAGATAAAAGTAATGGTGATGGTTGGACTACTTTTTCATCATATAAAGAAGAAATTGTAGATGAAAAAGAAACTCTTTTTGAATCTATGTCAATGTTTGGTGGTCATGCATCATTAAAAAGTTCAAATAAATTAGAAGGTTCGATTAAATCACCAAGTTCTAGCAAAATTAAAGCTGCAAAAAAAACTTTAAAGAAAAATGAAGATATTTCAGAAACTGGAACTGTTGTATCAGGTGTAACAGATATTGATGAATTCGATGAAATAATAGATAGTTATAATTCTAGATATTTCGATACTGTATTTGAAATTTTTGGTAATATAGAAAATGAATTTAAAGTTGTTGATATTGTTGATAGAAATAAAAATAATAATGAAGAATATGAATTTAAATATACTATGGATGGAATTGAGGCACGTCATATTTTATCTAAATATTTTAATATCAAACAACTTAATCTTGAAAGTGGATATATGACAGTAAATATTGATAAAATACCTTTAATTTATGATAATATGACTTATATTTTATCTAATTTGTTTGCTGAAGATGAACAATTATTGAGTGTTCTATTTGATGAAGATGGTAATCTTGTTAGTAGAAAATTTGCTTTACTTTGTATTCTATTCATGTCAACTTCTAAATATATTCAAATTGATAAAGAAAAGATTAAATTAAAATCTGAATTAGAACTTCTTAATCCATTAAATGCAAGAAGAAAAGTTGAATCTGTAATTGATGAAAAAGAAGCTAAACGTGGTAAATTATTGAAAAAGTATATGGAAAGTCTTGAAATTATTGATAAAACTGCAATTTTAGCAAGAAAAGTAACAATTGAAACTCTAGGAAATGAAATTTTTAAAAATATTTTCACGGGATATAAAGTTGTTACTAATGGAATGAAAGAAGATGTAAATAGTACAAATAAAAATTTATCAATTCCAGTTGCAGGTCATATTCTTAAAACTAGATCACAACTAAAAGCATTATATTCATCTGTTGTTCTTAATTTTTTGAGTAAAATTCAAAATCAAGATTCTATTGTTAATAAAATTGTTTCTTATTATAATTGTTTAGCTGATTATTCATTATATATTAGACCATCTGAATATGAAGAAGTAGTAGATAAAATTTTAACTAAATATAATTATGTTAAATATCAAACTGAATCTGATTTAGTTATTCCAACTAATCCTATGTTTTCTACATATGTTAAAGATACTTATGAAAGTGTTTTTGATCCTCTTCTTGATAATTATGTACCTAATAATATGAAAATTAATCCTATTATGACACAATTAGCTTCTAAAGAACTTAATACAGTTATGGAATTAATGTTTCCTGATAATGAAATTGTTTCATTAAGTTTTGCTAATTTAAGATTTACTGATTCTTTAGAATCAGAAAAATATTCTGAACAAATTTTAAAACTTGGATTCATTACAAAATTCTTTGATATTGTAGAATTATTTGGATTATCCAAAGAAGATATTAAAATTTGTACTGATTTTGTTGATAAATGTAATAATCTTTGTGATTTCCTTGTTAATGATGAAATTGGAAATAAAATTAAGGGTGATTTTCCATCAATTATTGATTTACCAAAATATATGAATGATTTTGAAAAAAGTATTATTGATTTTTTCACTAAAATCGGTACTAGAATTTATAAAACTAAAGAAGTTATACCTGATACTAAAATTTATAAAGAAGATGAAATTATACCTGATACTAAAATTTATAAAACAAAAGAAATTGTACCTGTAAATCTTTTTATTACATTCATAAATTCTTTTCCTAATCTCATTAATATTTTTAATGAAAGAAGAATAGCAATGCGTGATTATGTTAAATATTTAATTTCAAAACTTTATGACGTGAAATATAATGGAGTTTCTTACATCAATGAACAAAAATTTTCAGGATTTATTGATATTGAAACATCTGATAGTAATGGTACTATTTATAGAATTAATCCTGATAATATTGATGTTATTAATTTAGGAATTACCAATGTTAATACTTTAATTGAGAATTTAGATAAAAATAAAATTGATAGTAGTGTATTAACTATTGAAGGAACACCTTTACTTGATCTTGATATTCGTCTTAAAATTTTTAGAAAATTTTCTAATATGATTCTTAATAGTGTTGGTGAAAATTCTTTTTTAAGCATCAGAACTGCAGTTTCATATTATTTTTTAAGTGAATTCGATAAATCTATTTATGATAGATTTTTAATCACTAATTATGGATTTGTAATGAATAATCTTAATTTTGGTTGTTCACTTGCTAATTTTACTTCATGTCGTGATACTTTATTTAATGATTTAGCTGAAATATCAGCATTAAGAAGTAGAAAAATTGATGTCATCAATAGAATTATTAATATACATTCTCATATTGTTAAAACTAAAGAAAAAATTGAAAAGAATGAAAGTCTTTTAATTAATAATTTTATTGAATATGTATCAGTTGTAGATATTATAATTAAATCATATGAGAATAGAAAGAAAGCATATGGATCTGATGATTCTTTAATTAAAGAATTAATAGATGATATGAAAATGAAAGTTGAAAGTCTTAGAAGAAATTATAATAAAGTAAATAATCTTGAAATGAAAATTAATCTTTCAATCTTTGATGATAATTTTAGTATTTATAACATTAGAAAAATTTTTTTTAGAGATTTTCATTATAAATCAGAATCAATTCAAAGTTTTGATAGTCTTGTTACTAATTCAATTACTCTTATTAAAACTTATGCTAAACTTCCATATAGTGTTCAAGTTGAATCTCTTAATAGTCAACTAGTTGATTATAATCTTAATGTAAATTCAACCATATCTAATCTTGAAAATGTAACACAAAATTCTATGAAAGAAAAACGTTCAGAAATAACTGTTTTATTTTTTAAATGTAAATTTGCATATCAAATGTTAACATTAATGAGAGGAGAAATTGAAAATATTAAATTTCGTCTTTGTAATATAAAAACGGATAAAATTCAACTTCCTATTAGAGAAGATCAACCAAAATCTGATAATTATGGTGATAGACTTAATTATAAATTACAATTAACACTTGTTGATCAGTTTACATATAATGATACTCAAACTCTTGGAAAATCTTGTTATCATTTCTTGGAAACAATAGCTCAAGGATTAAGAGTAATTGATTCTGGACCTGGTCTTCATTTATTAAGTGATTCACTTGAAGCATTTTTGAATGTTATTATTTCACAAAATACACATGGTATGACCGATGCTGAAACTAATTTTATATTATTTAAAACTAAGATGCAAGAATTTAATACTTTTAATGATAAATCTGTAAATGATATTATTCAATCTTCTGAATTTAGAGTTTTTGTAGATGTTATTAATGGAAAAATGGAATTATTAAATTCTTTAAAAGAATCTATTCCAAATTATTTTAGTACACCAAATCCTTATCCAGTTTATGAAAATATTAATTCTAATTTCGTTAGTTCTATTCTTATTACTATGAATGAATTATCTACTATGGAATATTCACCATTAGAAATAATTCTTGAAAGATTTAATAGTGTAAGTGAAATTAAATATGATTTTTCTAATTTATCTGAATTTACTAGAAATGTTGCTGATTTTAATTTCGCTATTATTCCATTTATTGATGAATATTTAGATGATAATGATAGAATTCTCAACAATGTTCAAGTAATTAATTTGAGAAAACAATATAATCTTAAAACATCAGGTAAATTTATGACTAGAATGTTTGAAAAGTTAAATTATTGTATTAGAAAGTTTATAGAAAATAGAGAATTAGATTTTGATTTACGAGTTATTGAAAAATTCACTATATATGTAGAACTTTTCTTTGGAAAGTTTAAATCATTACGAAATCTCGAAAAATATATGATTAAACGTTAATTTTAAAAATAAAAAATAGAATAATAATAAAAAATAAAATAATAGAATAATAGAATAATAGTAAAAAATAAAAATAATAGAATAATAGAAATAAAAAATATAGAAATTATTACAATTGTAATAATTAGAAAATATAAAAGTGTTAAAAATTTAGGAATGAGATTATATAGAAAATAAAAAAGAAAATTTCGTGAAAAAAAATGAAATCTTTTTTATGAAAAATTGAAATCTTTTTATTATTTTTCTCATATAAAAACATGACAACTGTTGAAACAGAACAAACTGTCGCAGAAAGCATGGATGAGTATTTTACTATCCCTGACTATGAACATATACCTTGTGATACTATAAGAATTCCACATCTTACAACTTCACTATGGAGACATCAATATCAAGCAATTTATTGTATGTTAAAAGCAGAAGCAGAAGGTCCAATTATTAATCCTACTGGTGAAGTATTTTATTCAACATCTGGTCTCCTTCCAATGCCGACTGGAACTGGTAAAACAAGAATGATGCTCGGTGTAGCTGGATTTTCAGTAGACGAAAGACCAATTCGTCATATTGTTAGTGGAACTTCTTTAAATCTTATGATGCTTAATAAACAAATTAGAAAAAATATTAGTTGTACTGTAATTTGTGCAAAATCTGATACAATTCAGAACGCTTGGATCAAAGATTTAAACACATCTTATCCTTCATTATCTTATTTTGAATTTGATACCGTTGGTAAATTTGAAAAAGAAGTTTCTAAAACTTCTCAATATATTCAAATGTCATTATATATTGATAGAATATGCTCATATATACAACATTGGGTTAATCAATTAAAATCAGAATTTACATCTCAAGGTAATTTTGAAATGATGATGATGCAAATTGGAGATGAAGAAATTACTACTCTTGAAGAAGCAGAAAAATATATCAATAAAAAAAGTAATGATAAAAGAAATCTTCAAGATGAATTTATTAAAATGAAAATTGTAGAAATTCTAAGTTCATATAAAGTTATTTTCATTACTAAAGATTCTTTTCATCTTTTATTTAGAGTATTTAAAGAATATACTATTGATAGACTTGTTTTTGATGAACCTCAAGATATTACAATTACTAACCAAAAATTATTTGAAAACTATCTTCCTGATGAAAGATCAGAAGCTCTTAGAAGAATTGGTAGAAATGTTCCTTTTTTTGAAGAATCTCCAGCAAGATTTATTTGGTATGTTTGTGCTACGCCGTATGATATTCCTAAAAATGTTGGAGCTCATTATATTAATGGATGGATTAATAGAAATGATTTTGTGATTAATGATTACATTACAACAAAAGAAGGTGAAAGAATGTTTCCAGAACTTGTAGCTAGATATGTTATTAAATTTCCTCTTTCTTATATTCTTGAACAAAGACCAGATCTTCAAAATCTTGTAAGAAGATTTAGATTGAAATGTAAAGTCAGAGCTGAAACTAATATATTACGTGGTCTTATTAGTTCAGAAATTGATACAATGCTTGAAAATGATGATTATGATGCAGTTATAAAAAAACTTTCAGTTGATGGTTCGGCAAATAATATCCTTGATGCAGCTGTTCAAAGAATAACTTTTGATATTCACAAAATGACACAAAGAATTGCTAATTATTCTCCAGATACACCTGCTCATGTTTTAAGGAAATCAAATGAAGAACTTGCAGAAATGAAAAAGAAACTTGTTGATCTTAATAAAAAAATTAATTCTTTTCGTGGTAATCATATGTCAGGTGAAGTTCAAGAATGTCCGATTTGTTATAATGAACTTCATATTGTACCAAAACCAGGTGATACTGTTGAACAAAGATGTGTTGTTCATATGAATTGTATGAATGTATTTCACGTTGGTTGTTTATATCAATCAAGACGTGTTAAAAATGATTGTCCTATGTGTAGAGAAATAATTTCAGATAAAGATCTTAAATCAACTTTTGATGGTCAAGGTCATACCATTCAACAACAAGCTTATTTAGAAGATCATAATGAACAACAGAATATACAACAAAATTATGTTGATGTTAGTAACGAAATTATATATGAAAATAAACTTGATGCTATTAAAACTGCTTTAGGTCCAAAAGTTTTTACTGATAAAGATGGTAATATGAGAGTAATTCCAAGAACTAAAGTTCTTCTCTTTATTAATTTTAAAGATGATGCTGGATTAAATATTGATGAAGTTGTTAAACTTATTCAAAAATGTGGATTTAGTGTTAGACTCCCTTTTGGAGGTTTAACAATTCATGAACTTGAAATGAAATATCCTCAAATTGGTAATGCTAAAGTTTCTATGAAAAAACCACCTAAAGGAATTCAAAAAGAAATCGCTGATTTTAGAAATTCTAATCAACCCCAAGTATGGATTTTTAGAAGTGGTAAAGAAAGTTCAGGTCTTAATTTTGAATTTGTTGATACAAGTATTTCTTATTCAGAATTTGGTCGTCAAGTTATTGGTAGATCTCTTCGTATGAATAGAGTTAATCCTTTAGATTTAATTACTTTATATCACACTGATGATGGTAATTCTCATTAAATTATTTGTATATTTTTAATTAATAAAATTAATTAGAAAAAGTAATAAGAAAAATAGTAAGAAAAAATGTAGTGAAATTAGTTAGAAAAAGTAGTTAGAAATAGTAGTGAAATTAGTTAGAAATAGTAGTGAAATTAATTAAATTAATTAGAAAAAAGTAATAAAATTAGTTAGTGAAATTAGTTAGTGAAATTAGTTAGAAAAAGTAGTGAAATTAGTTAAATTAATTAGAAAAAAGTAATAAAATTAGTTAGTGAAATTAGTTAGTGAAATTAGTTAGAAAAAGTAGTAAAATTAGTTAGAAAAAGTAGTAAAATTAGTTAAAAAAGTAGTAGAAAAGTAATGAAATTAGTTAAAAATTAGATAAAAATATAATTATATTTTTAATTTATTCTATTATTCTATTATTCATTAAATATTTTATAAATTTTAAATAATTTAAAGTATATAAATATAAAATTTGTAAATGTAATATTTTTAGATTATTTTTTTATTCTTGTTTTACTATAAAAATGGACCCTAACCCTGAATTATATTTAGGTCAAAATATTAAAATTACTGATACTATAAACCAAGATGGATCAGTTAAAACTGTCTTTGATGCATCAAATACATCTATTTTAGATCAATCAGAAACTACTGATAATTTAACTGTAAATTTTTCTGCTAATTTTAAAGGTGTAACACTTAATAACGTTGGAACTGGTGTAAATGGAACTGATGCTGTTAATTTAGATCAAGTTAATGCATTAATTAAAGTAGAAACATTAAGAGCTACTTCAGTAGAACAAGGATTAATACAAACAGTAAACACTGATGAAATTAGAGCAGTTGCAGCTGAGCAAACAATAACACAAAATTTAATTACAGAAGAAACTAGAGCAGTTGCAGCTGAACAGACATTAACACAAAATTTAATTACAGAAGAAACTAGAGCCGTTGCATCTGAACAAACAATAACACAAAATTTAAATACTGAAGAGAATAGAGCATCTACGTCAGAACAAACATTAACACAAAATTTAAGTAATGAGATTACACGTGCAGTTTTAGTAGAACAATCATTAACACAAAATTTAAATATTGAAGTTAATCGTGCCACTACAGTTGAACAAACTTTAAATCAAGAAGTAAATAGTGAAATTAATCGTGCTACTACAGCTGAACAAAATTTAAATCAAGAAATTAATGCTGAAACAACACGTGCTACTACATCTGAACAAATTTTAATGCAGAATTTATTATCAGAAACAACACGTGCAAATATAGCAGAACAAGCACTTTTATTAAAAACTAGTGAAATGAATGATAATATTAATTATTTATACAATCATTTCTTTAAGAAATTACCAGCTGATTTAATACCTAAAACAATTTAAGCTATTCTAACTGCTGTTAAATTTGGTATATTATTATTTATTATTGTAAATATACCAGTATTTCTATAAAATCCAAAAACAAATAAAAGAAATAAATTAATTGTAAAATTATTATTATTTATATTTAATATAACTGAATCAGTTGTAATTGTTGTTAATTGTGTACATGTAATAATATTATTTTTATTACATATAATTTGTAAATTATTTGAATCTAATGAATTTCTATTTAAAATTATCTGTGATGATCTTAATGCAGAAAATCCTAAAGTATAATTTAATTCTAATCTATATTTTATTAACCACACGCCACAACATGGTAAAGTTAATGATATTAAATTTACTTCCATTGAATTGCAAATATTAATATTCATATTAATTGAATTAGAAATAATAAATCCAATATTATATTCAGAATAACAGTATGGATCATATAATATAGAACTAATAGGTTTATTAAAAATAATTTCATTCTTAAATGAATGATTTTTATTTTCAAGTTCACTTTTTCCATATTTCATAATCATTAATCTTTCTAATGAATGAATTTTTTTATTTATTTCAATCATTTCAATCATAATCTTTCTATCATTGAATTCATTACAATCATGCATAATTTCCATTTTATTTTTATTTCTATTATATTTTATATTAATATAAAAATAAAAAATTTATTATAAAAATAAAAAATTTATTAGAAAAATAGAAAATAGAAAAATAGAAAAATAGAAAATAGACAATTAATTTATTATAAATTTATAATAAAATATGAATATATTCGATCATTTCAAAAAACCTTTAAATATAGAAGATATAAAACTTTTAACTGATGCTAATTTTTACAGTAGTGATTATAAAATATGTAAATTAGTTTTAATTTTATTATATAAAGATAAATTTATAGATCAAGACATTGTTAATTTTAATGGTATTTTATATCTACTTGAACATAGTACAGATATTGACAAAACATTAAAATTTATATCTGATTTAGTTAAACCTATTAATGAACCTTGGAAAAAAAGAATTCTAACAGAATTTGTATGTGAATTTTATGGTAATAAAGGATGTACTAATTATGGTTCTATAATATCACAAAATTTAATTAGAGTTGCAGCAACAAGAATATTTGCAGAACCTGAACAATCTATAATGGAATTGCCAGTTAATTCCATCGATTCTTATAATTCATTACTTGGTAAAAGAAGTGTTGGTAAATTCGGAATGGGTTTTTTTTCTATTTTATATTGGATAATTGAACCTTTAAACGGTGAATATAAAAGAAATTTAAGTATTGAAACATCATATTTAAATAATGATGGAATATTAAACTCTTATAAAGTTATTATGAAATGGACAAATGAAGGTCTTATTATTGAAAAAGTTGAACCTACAGATTTAAATTTTAATAAAAAAATTGGAACAACTGGAACTCGTATTATTTTAGATTTTTCTGATCATCAAATAGAATGGAAAATTGTTAAAAAAATGAATGAATATATGGATAAATTAAGATTAATTGAAGGAGCATCTATAATATTTAATGGTCTTAAACTTAATAGATTTAATAGTACATCAGTAATTAATGTTACAATAAATTATTATTATATTATTATAGAAGATAATGCTGCAGGTATTCCATTTAATATTTTAGAAAATTCTTTATTAGTTCCATCATCATCTACAAAAGAAAGAGATATAGTAATTGATGAATATAAACCACCTTTAATTGAAATATCAAGAGGATCTAATTCTAAATTATCAATAATTGTAAATGGTGTTATTATAATTGATATTAATATTAAAGATTCAAAATTAAATAGAGATTTTATAATTTACATGCCATTTAATAGTAAATTACCAGTTTCACGTGATGATATTATATTTTCTGAATATGAAATAGAATATTTTAATAGATCATGTTATGAAATTATATTAGAATGTATTAAATTACATAATATAATTGATATTTTTACAGGAATTGAAGCATATATTAAAATTAATAAATCTAAATATTTAATAAAAATGCTAAAGAATTTTAGAACTAATCTTGAAGCATCTGAATATATATTAATACCATATACACCATTTTGGGAATTATTTATTAGAACTTATTTTAAAGATATTAAAGATATTAAAGATATTAATAATAAAAATAAATTTCTATTTTATGATGTACCTAATATGTATAAAACTGAATGTAAATTTGATTTAATAATAGATAAAACATTAGATAATGTATTTAAACTTAGAAAATTAATAATTATGGATATTAGTGAATTGAATGAGAAATCTAATTCAGGAGGTTTTTCTAAATATTTATTTGTATCTGAAGATTACAAAGATGATATAACAAAAATAGCATTAGTTGAAAATAAAACACTTTTAATACCATATAATGAAGAATATGAAATTGATATTATTGATGAAGAATTATTACTTAATCCTAAAATTTTTCCTAAAGAATTCTATAGTGAAAAATTTATTAGTGATCATTTATTCATTTTTAATTCTAAATTACAAGAAAATATAAATTTAAATGAGGCATTTTATCTTGCTAAAATGTCAATGGTAAGAAAGTTTGAAAATTTTAAAATATTATTACCACATTTACTTGATATATATGTTGTATTATTAATTTCATCTTTTAATAACGCCGGTATTAATATTAATGAATGTATTAATTTTATTATAGATTTAAATAGTAAATTAATGAATTTTAAAATTTATGTTAGTTATGGATTCACATGTAATCTTACATGTGAATCACCTAAATTAAAAGATTATCCTTTAATTAGTTGTACTGGTAACAATAAAGACAAAGAAGCAACCAAAACAATAAAAGATTCATTTTATTTATATAATGAATTATTAGTTTATATTCATGATAGAAATAATATATTCTTTCCAAATATTAATGATTTTATTATATTTAATATTAACAAAGAATATTATAATAGAAAATATTATAAATTATATGATGAATTATGTATAGCTATTAATGAAAGTAATCATTATACTGAAACATTTGTTATTAATAAATGTTTTTTAAATATGATTTCTAAAATGGATGAATATTCATGTTCATATTTTAATTGTAATGGATTTGGTAATTATATGATTGATGAATTAAGAAAGAAAATTACTCCAGATAAATTATTAATATTATTAAAATTATTAGTTCAAGAAGAAAATAAACAATATTTTACATTAATAAATAGTTTAGTACAAATATGTTTTACATATTTGTATAATTTAAGTACTCCATTAGTTAATAGAGAAATTATGATTAATATTAAATATAAATTTTCATGTAAACAATTAATAGAATATGTATTTAATAATAATATAAATAATATAAATAATGGGAATAATGGGAATAATGGAAATAATGGAAATAATGGGAATAATGGGAATAATGGAAATAATGGGAATAATGGAAATAATGGAAATAATGGGAATAATGGAAATAATGGAAATAATGGAAATAATGGGAATAATGGGAATAATGAAAATAATGGGAATAATGGAAATAATGGAAATAATGGGAATAATGGAAATAATGGAAATAATGGAAATAATGGAAATAATGGGAATAATGGGAATAATGGGAATAATAAATTATTTCAAAAATTAAGTACTGATTTTCCTCTATTTAAAAGTAAAGAAAAGAAACTACAAATACTTGAAATAGCTGTTAATGAAGGAACTACTAAAGATTTTATTGCATCTGTATTAACAGAATTAATTCAAAATTCTACTGATGCAATTAGAAGTAAAATTTCATCATTAAAAGAACAAATTAATAATTCTTATAATTCTGGTGTTATTACAATTGAAGATGCTGAAAGAGAAAATATTATTATTGATAATAGTAATATAAATAAAGTATCTATTTATATAGGAGATAATACAGTCGCAATTCGTGATTATATTGGATTTGATAATATAGTTGATATAATGATACCATTTTTATCATCTAAAAACCCAGATGATCCTAATTCTACAGGCGAAATGGGTTCTGGATTTTTCAATGTTTATAGACAACCTTTTACAAAAGAAGTTTATATTATATCTAATTATAATGGAAATCTTCGTACTATAAAAGCAACTCCTTTAAAAAATTCTACAAATACTGATATAACTGATATTTTGTATGAAATAGATGAAATGAATAAAAATGAAGAAGGAAATTATACAGAAATAAGAATAATATTTAATGATAATCTTAAAGATATATCAAGAATTATTGCAGAAGCTACTATTTTTACAAATAATTATTTGTCATTTATTCCATATATTAAATTAGAATATAATAATAAAATTTTAAATAAACAAGAAACAAAAATATATGAAGAATATGGTGTTTCGTATTATTATAGTAA
>TBL_comb47_HYPODRAFT_10002740_pt1 | contig 21487 bp, 20 predicted proteins | sample TroBogypolimnion_40_FD_10682 | JGI IMG/M metagenome (IMG submission 10682) | reverse complement strand
CATGATCGGGGGTAGTGCACTGTTGGCTGATGGAGTTATAACCCCTTCAATTACTGTTACATCGGCAGTAGAAGGGTTGAAATTATTTTATCCGCATATTCCTGTTGTACCCATTGTCCTGACTATTTTATCGGTTCTATTCTTCTTCCAGCAATTTGGTACCGGGTTTATGGGTAAAGCTTTTGGTCCGGTGATGTTTATCTGGTTCTCAATGCTGGCGATGCTTGGACTAAATTTTTTGGTTAAAGATCCTGGTGTGTTGGCCGCTATGAATCCTATGTATGCAGCCAGGTTTATTGCAGATTATCCCAATGCACTAGTACTCCTGGGAGCTGTATTTCTGGCAACCACGGGTGCGGAAGCCTTATATTCAGACCTCGGACATTGCGGTATACAGAATATTCGCATATCATGGATATTTGTAAAAATCTCGTTGTTAATTAATTATTTCGGTCAAGGGGCTTACCTGCTTAATCATATGGATCATATGAATAGCGCGAATCCTTTTTTTGCAATAATGCCCCAATGGTTTCTTTTGCCCGGAGTGGTAATTGCAACTGCGGCTTCAATCATTGCAAGCCAGGCCTTAATAAGTGGGTCCTATACGCTTATTAGTGAGGCAGTTTCATTAAATATCTGGCCAAAGATCCGGATTAACTATCCGACCGATATAAAGGGCCAGGTTTATATCCCATTTGTAAACTGGTTTCTTTGGATTGCCTGCACTTTTGTAGTGATCTATTTTGGGGAATCATCTAAAATGGAAGCTGCCTACGGACTTTCAATTACCATTACGATGATTATGACAACTTCGCTGTTATCCTATCATTTAAGGAATCGTAAAGTACCCCTTGTTTATATTATCCTTTTACTTTTCGTCTTTTTATCGATTGAGGGGACCTTTTTATGGGCCAATCTGCATAAATTTGCCAATGGCGGTTGGTTAACCATTGCGTTGGCCTTTGTTTTCTTTATTGTGATGTACGGATGGTATTTCGGGCGGAAAATCAAAAATAAGTATATCAGTTTCGTTAATGTGAATAAAGACCCAGGTATTTTCAGGGAATTAAGTGCCGACACCTCCGTCCCGAAAATTGCCACAAACCTGTGATTTATATCACCAAAGCAAACCGGCGTGATCAAATTGAATCAAAGATCATGTATTCAATATTCAATAAACAACCTAAAAGGGCCAACACCTATTGGTTTCTCCATATCGACAACCTTGAAACTCCCAATACTTTTGAATATGTGGTCCATCACATGATTCCCGGGGTGTTAATTAAAGTTGATTTCAGACTCGGATTCAAAATTGAACGTAAAATCAACCTTTATTTCAGAGAGGTAATCGAAGATTTGGTTAAAAGTAACGAAATAAGTATGGTCAGTCAATATGAATCGTTGAAAACTCACAATATACCTGCGGATTGCCTTTATGTAAATCTGGATAGAATTTTAATTAGTGATTACAAATTACCGTTGAAACAAAGCTTCATTATGGGGCTCCATAATTTTATCCGTAAGATAAGCATTAATGATGTGAAAGCACTCGGACTCGATTCATCCAATGTCATTGAAGAAAAAGTACCTATTGTTATCGAACAACAGCTTAAAAAGAGAATTATGAGGGTGAATCTCCCATAACCGACCCATAATATCTGAGTAGCTGACTGAGCACATTTTCATTTCCGGTTCTTCTATATCAAAGCCTTGTATGTTAAGTGTTTCTAATTTTAGTTTCCTATTTAACGATATCCAAGGGTTTTTAAAAACCTGATATTGCTCATGGTTGATAAATTTATCAACTAATTATTCCAATTCAGTTTTTTATAAAGTAAATTCTGATAACGCCTATTTGATGGCCGAGCATAATTGGCAGCAAAAGTAAAGGTATAACCAACCTTAATCATGTCAGTAAACATATGACGTTTCATTTGACTGACTGGTCTTTGGAGCCGGATAAAACCGTAATCGGAACCAACTTCGATAAAAATTGCTCCCTTATCATTGAAATGATGTGCTATTCCGGCAATTGCTCCTAACCCCACATTGAAATCATTTGGGCGATCAAGCACGTACGGATTAATGGTCTTATTATAACCAAGTAAGATTCCGGCAAACGGGCCGGCACCCACATAGTATTTCGTTTGTTTGTCTAAAATCCAGGTTTTCCTTGCTAAAAAAGGTACCAAAAGGTACTTTAACCTGTACATTCCTCCCTGGGAGGAATAGTCCAGTCCGACAGAACATGAATATGAATTGTCAATTTTATACTCTCCAGAGACTCCGAAATCACCTCCAAAATTGAAAGAATTTCCAGCTTTAGTAGGGTTATCTGAACCACCACCAATTAAACTTGGTATATTGAGGCCACTCCCGGCGCCAATGGTTAAATCCTGAGCAGCCAGCTGATGGCCAGATAAGACTAAAATGGCAAAAATAATTAAAGATGCATTTCTTTTTATCGTATCAATTCTACATCTAATCATAAAGGAGATCCCCAAAATAAGATGCATTTGATTACGGGATTGTAAAGTCATAGGAGTAATTATTTAAATTTTAAATATTCGGGAGGGATAGTATTAGGATAAATCATTGACGAAAAGCATTTTAGCTTTGCAGTAGGTCGGAAAAAGGTAATCAACAAACACAGTGAGCAACAATAAAACCCTCATGAGCAAAAGCTTGCCAAGGAAGATGAAAATCGATAAGGGTTCCATGTGACCTTTTAAAAACAAATTATTTTCAATTGAAAGATCCACCTGTTCATTAGAATTAGGCATGGTAATATTTAGTAGGTATCCGAAATTAGATCGGGATTCCATAGCAGTAAGATTTTATCCATGCAAATTTAGCAAACAATTTCATTTCAGCGGCAGATCCTGGAGAAATTGCCCAATTTCCATATTTACCGTTTTTAATTATCTTTGTACAATTGAGAAACGTAATTCTTAACATTAAATTTTGTTTGCCGATCCTTAACCATTTAAACCCCCTTTTATTCATGTACAAACAAATCCTCCTGCTTTTTCTGATTGCATTGACCCTTCCCCTTTTTGCCCAGGAAAAAAATGGGTTTGCACCTCAGGTCAATCTTGGAGAGACTACGCTGGTCAGTTCAGGAAAGGATCTTCCATTTTGGATGTCATCTAACCAAAACGGAACAATCGCCCTTCATAATCCTGCCTATCTGCTGTTTCAAGCAGGAATAGCAAGAGGGTTGGAGCGTGACTCGCTTAAAAAGTGGGGATATACCTATGGGGGTAATCTGGTCTATGGTTTGGCTGGTGGCTCCGATTTTCAGCCCAATCAATACTGGTTCGGGGTGAAGTATCGTTCGTTAATTCTGAAAGCGGGGGCAGAAGCAGATCCGGCTATCGATGGAGGGCTCTCCTCCACTAACGGGAATATGGACCACTCCGGAAATGCAAGGCCTGTTCCGGGGCTCTGTTTATCAACCAAAGGATATCTTCCGTTCCTGTTCGCAAAAAAATGGTTCTCATTCAGGTTTCAATATGAAGAAGGATTTCTGCGTCTTGATAAACAGGCGGTAACCAATGCCCATTTGCATCATAAAAACCTATATCTCAGAAGTCGCCTCTCCAATACGCTGATCCTCACTGTCGGTATTGAGCACTATGTTTTCTGGGGTGGAAACTCACCAGTATTAGGACCACAACCTGGTTGGAGCCAATATTTCAGGTACGTTCTGGCACGACCAGGTGGCAAAAGTGCTACCTTAAGCGATCAGCTGAATGAAGCAGGCAACGGACTTGGAATTTATAATGTCGAACTAAAAAAGGATTGGCCAACTTGTACTGCTTCCTTCTACTGGAATCACCCGTTCGAAGTCCCATCGGATGCTGGTCTGTCCAATACAACAGACGGACTATATGGAATCCACATTGGGAAAAAGGAAAAGAGATCTTTCTTTACTGATTTTGTTTACGAATATATGCGCACAAATGGACGGATGAGAAATAATCTTAATACGAACAGTGGAAGTTCCGATTATTTTAATCACGGTGAATATACCTCCGGATTTACCTATTTTCAGCGCATGATGGGAAGCCCGCTTTTTGTCCCTGTAATAGGAGCTGACGGTATATCCCGTGGAATTGAAAGCAACATGATGTGGATGCAACATTTGGGTTTGGGAGGCACTCTCGGAGGTGGCTTCTCCTGGAAAACATTACTTACGGTGTCACGAAACTTTGGAAGACCCTGGAATCTATTTCCAAAACCACTGGATGAATGCTCCGTTCTGCTTGAATGCAGTTATTCTAAGCCAAAGCTGCCATTTGCCTTGAAAGGTGGATTGGCCGGGGATTATGGCAGCCGCTTCGAACACCGGTTTGGCGGATACCTGGGCATCAGCTTTCATATTTAACGATAATTACCACCCCATTTTGGCACAGTTAACATCGTCTAAATTGAAATTGAAATCAAGGTTTGTACCATCAAACAAATAAGTGCCGGTTTGCATTTGTCCGTCGACAATCAGACCCAACACGTATGTTCCATTTAATTCGCTGTTTATATTCAGTATCCCATTAACAATATCAGTTTGCTTCGATTAGTCCTCCCATACCGTTCGGTAATACCCATGAAGGGTAGGAATAATTTCTGTTTTTTTACAAATCACTGTTGCCGTAATCGAAACTGGTTTGAGAACAACAGCCGATAGTTCACACGTATATGAATAGTCTGTCTGTGTGATGTAACCCAAAACAAATTGATATGGGTAGGCCATAAAAACGGGGGCACCATCTACCCGTTTTAAGTTTACCTGATATTGGATCAATTTGGATAAATACAACTTTGCAGAATAGGCTGATTGCCCGGGTACCACCTGAAACAAAATATCCTGGACATCACTTTGATCGGCCATATTAATGAGTTCCGCTTTAACCGTATAAGTACTATCTGGTAGACCGGCACTCCTGGTAAAACTAAGATTCAAATTTACGGTGGAATAGATTGGAACAACGGCATACTACCAGGTCAAACCGCTTGCAGAACTGGTGTTAAAACTGTAATTGGCGGGAGTGCAGGTGAACGAATTGTGATTATTTGCAGGCAGAATCTGGAGATACACATTTGTATTTGGAGCTAAATTGGCACTTATGTTGAACTGGTTATTGCTTTTACCAATACGATACTGATTGCTCCACAACAATTGATTGTTTGAAGCAAGATAAATATTTGCGGTAATCAGAAATGGGTCAGTTGAAAAACCGTCGCCAACATTGACTGTAGCAGTCCCGGATACCGGTACAGTAGGGATTATGACCGGTGGTGTATACAATAGAGATGAACCAATAACTCACCGAATTATAATATTTCCGGCTCTACCATATCAAAGCATTGTACCTTCATACTAATAAACCAGGTGTTCATGGCATTTATATTGTGCTAAAATACAAATTATTATAAAACATTTTGGGGATATCATTGTTCTTAATAATATTGATAGTTTGTATTTTTTAGTGCAGATACCATGGATTCCAAGAGCCTTTATGATGAGGTTTCATTTAAAGTCAGTAAGTTGGTTACCCAAACTTACAGTACTTCCTTTTCTATAGCTGTAAGCTTTTTAGACAAAGACATCCGGAAGTCCATTTATAGCATCTATGGTTTTGTCAGGTTTGCAGATGAGATAGTCGATACATTCTTGCAGCATGATAAAGTATCGTTGCTTGATAAATTTGAAGCTGATTATTATGAGGCTCAGAAAAGTGGCATCAGCCTGAATCCGATTTTACATTCGTTTCAGCTTACTGTAAGTCAATACAAGATTTCCGATGAACTTATTACGGCATTTTTGGCAAGTATGAGGTCCGATCTCTACAAAACCAAATATCGTAGCAAATCTGAAATCAACAAGTATATTTATGGCTCTGCCGATGTTGTCGGACTAATGTGTCTGGCGGTTTTTACAGAAGGAAATAGTATCCTTTATGAATCGTTAAAAGAACCGGCAATGCGATTGGGTTCGGCATTCCAAAAAGTGAATTTTTTACGTGACCTGAAAAATGATACAGAATGCCTTGAAAGACAATATTTTACCGAAATGAGCAATGGAATATTTAACGAAATGATCAAGCATACAATTATAAAAGATATTGAAGAAGATTTTTTGTCTGCCAGAAAAGGAATTTCTGATTTGCCTAAAAATGCGAAGCTGGCTGTGCTCATCGCTTTTTACTATTACCGGTGTTTGATTAGGAAAATTAAATATACCCCCTCAAACATATTAATGACTACCAGGATCAGGATATCCGAAACCCATAAAGCGGCTTTGCTGGTAAAGGCATTAATTATCCATAAGCTGAGAATGATTTAAACAGATTCTAATGTTTGTATACCTCGCCCTTGAAATATGTGCCATTCTGATTCCCTTGATTTACAGCTACGACCGTAAACTTCAATTTTACCTTAAAATAAAAGCTGTTGCAATATCTCTTCTCTTCATCGGTTCGTTTTACATCGCCGGAGATATTATTTTTACAAAATACGGGATATGGGGATTTAATCCTAAATATCATTGTGGAATCCTTCTGATGAACTTGCCAGTGGAAGAGTGGCTGTTCTTTATTGTTATCCCCTATGCCAGCCTATTCCTGCATGATACCCTGATTTATCTGTTCCCACAAGCAAAACTCAGCAACAGACAGACAAATATTGTATCCGCGTTTCTCATTATCGGGCTCGGATTTCTGGTAATTACAAATTTACATAAGGCATATACATCGACGTATCTGACAGTTTCCATATTCGCCATTATTCTCGCATTTTTCATTTCCCCGCAGATTCTAAGCAGGTTTTATCTTACTTTTATGGGAATTCTTGCCCCGTTTTTTTTGTTGAACTCGGTACTTACCGGGAGCTTTATCGATGAACCGGTAGTATGGTATAATAATTTGGAGAATTTGGGGATACGGATATTTACTGTTCCAGTAGAGGATGTCGGTTATGCATTTAGTCTGATTTTATTTAATTTGCTTATGGTTAGCAAATTAGAAGCTTTCTATGAGAAAAAACCGGTGAAAGGCAATTCGGTATGAAAATAAGATTAACCTCAACTATTTTGTTCCCGTATCGGTTTCAAACGATTCTAATCGTAATTCTCTTTTATTGTGTCGGAGTTCTTGGTATTGAATCCCCTTTAACACAGCCATTTTTTTTGGCCCTGATCCCTTACGCGCTATTGCTCAATTTGATTGTAATACTTCTGTTCCATAATTCAGAAAGATCCAAAGTGGAGTTTGCAATCTTATTCCTGATTTTCTTTCTGGGTTATCTTGTCGAAGTAACAGGGGTCAATACCCACCGAATATTTGGCAATTATCTTTATGGCAATGGTTTAGGAATTAAGTTTTTCAGAACCCCGCTTTTGATAGGAATAAATTGGGTGATGCTTGTCTATTGCAGTGCATCAATTTCAGCATGGATTGGAGGGCCAAAGATTGTTCAGATACTTTTGGCTTCATCGTTGATGATCCTCTATGATTTTGTTCTGGAGCATATTGCCCCTTTTTTGGATATGTGGAGATGGATGGGTAATTCCATTCCGGTTCAAAATTATTTGGCCTGGTTCGCCATTGCAATTGGTTTTCAAGGATTACTGATTGGGATGAAAGTTAGCAGGATCAACCAGGTAGCATCAGCCATCTTTATTTGCCAATTCTTATTCTTTGTCGTTATCCTGATATTTTTAAAATAAATCTCATGATTCTGAAAGCCAGGCACCACTTTTTCTTTTATCCGTTTTTCAGATTTTATGCGGGTTGGATTATCCACAGACATTTTGGACGGGTAGTGATTTCCGGGGAATTCAGAGATCGTAATCTGCCTCTCCTTCTGCTTGCAAACCATTTTAGCTGGTGGGATGGTTTTTTCGCTATGTATTTAAATGTGAATATATTAAGACGTAAATTCCACTTTATGATGCTTGAAGAGCAATTAAAGAATTTTTTCTTCTTTAATAAAACCGGGGGATATTCAGTCCGAAAAAATTCCAGAAATATTATAGAATCAATGAATTACACTTCTGAATTGCTTCTTGATCAACAAAATATGGTACTCCTCTTTCCACAAGGTAAGATAGAATCGGTTTATAAAGATTCGTTCCGGTTTGAATCAGGAATCGGACGTATTCTTGAAAAGGGTGGAGATTCGATCCAAATTCTATTTATGGTAAATCTGATCGATTATTTCTCCAGCCGCAAACCTGGTCTTTATATGTATATATCAGATTATAAGGGGAATAAATTTGATAGAGATTCGATTCAGGAAGCCTACAACCTCTTTTTCAGGGAGTGCATTTCTGCCAACGCATTAAAATCAATCGACTGATGCAGACGCTCGCTCTAATTGTCATTGTCTTCACGATCTTGCAGCTAATTGTTGTCATGTCAAATCTATTTCTAAGGCCCAATTTGCAGAATACCCGGCATTATCCCGATTATTTCGTTTCTGTCTTAATCCCTGCACGGAATGAAGCAAAAAACATTGGCAATATCCTCAATGATATGAGCCGCCAACCCTATAAAAATCTCGAGATTATCATATACGATGATCAGTCAGAGGATAGGACTGCACAAATTGTTGAGGAAATCGCAAAAACGGATTCCCGAATTAAATTAGTCCGGTCGGTTAATTTGCCCCCTGGATGGCTCGGGAAAAACTTCGCCTGTCATACCCTGGCCAACGTGGCAAAGGGCGATTATTTGCTGTTTTTAGATGCAGATGTGCGGATTCAAGGGAATATAATTCGTTTATCCACAGCATATGCTGAAAAACAAAAGCTTGGACTTCTTTCTGTCTTTCCACGGCAACTGCTTGTAAGTTTTGGTGAGAAGATCAGTGTTCCGATTATGAATTATATCCTGTTGACTCTTCTTCCTCTGCCTTTGGTCCGGTGGTCCCGCTTCGCATCAATAGCAGCTGCCAACGGGCAGTTTATGTTGTTTAATGCTAAGATATATAAATCGTTATACCCTCACGAGTACAAAAGAAAACATAAGGTTGAGGATATTGCGATAGCGCGGTATTTCAAACAAAAGAGGATCCCGGTGGCATGTCTGACTGGTGATGAATCGATCCAATGTCGGATGTATAGCGGATTTGACGAGGCCGTTAATGGGTTTTCAAAGAATATCACAGCCTTTTTCGGAAATTCTTTTTTACTTTCTGTTCTATTCTGGCTGATCACCACCTTTGGTATTATACCGGTTTTCATCTCTCTTCGGTCCAATGTTTCAGCAGCCTACATTTTTATGTTTATCATGATCAGAGTCCTTGTGTCAATAGCCAGCAAGCAAAGTGTCTTGGTTAATCTGCTGTATCTTATTCCGCAACAGCTGGTTATAGGATTGTTTATTTTCCGTGCATTTACTTTTAAATATTTATATCAATACCAATGGAAGGGACGAAATATCGATTAGTCATTTTTTTCCTGGTTGTTTTTTCTTCATCCCTTTTCGGGAATAATAAGAAAGATATCTATAACGCTTATATTAATAATACCATGCCGGTATGGAAGAGTATTGTTGATCAATTAGATGGCAAACCTGAAAAAAGCAATGATCTGCTGCAGGAACTGGTTAATTACCAGTATGGCTATATCGGATGGTGTATTGGGAATAATCACAAGGATGAAGCCCTTATTTATCTCAAACATGCAGAAAATAACCTGAAATTGCTTGAAGAGAAGAAATTTAAGATTTCAAGGGTCTATGGATACAAATCTGCTTTTTACGGTTTTCATATTGGCCTGAGCCTGTTTTCGGCACCATTTAATGGCCCTAAAAGTTCCGCAGCAGCAAAATTAGCCGTAAGTAGCGATCCTGATGATTTTTTTGGGTATATCCAGTTGGGAAATGTTCAATTCCATGCTCCTTCTCTTATGGGAGGATCAAAGACGGAAGCACTGAGAAACTATCTAAAAGCCAAGGCACTGATGGAAAGAGATGGCCTGGAAAGGAGTGAAGACTGGAACTATTTCAGCCTGCTTACTTCCATCGCAAAGACCTACGAGATTCTGAATGATACAAACAACGCTAAATTAATTTATGAGGAAATCCTCAAAAGAGAGCCTCAGTTTAAATGGGTCAGGGACGAATTGTATCCTAAGTTATTAATGAAAATAAAATAAAAAGGATGAAAAAACATGTCCTATGAATTCACTGAATTTGCAAAAGATTGCAATATTCAGCTTCCTTTCAAATATGTGTCGTTAGATCCGTTGTACACGGTTAATTTCAGCAGAAGCCCTAAAACTTACCGACTTTACAAGGATATCCATATGCTGGCAGAGCAGTTTAAAGATGTCGAACCGGACTTTGAACTTAAGATGCACAAGTACCTTAATAAGGGCAAAGCACTTTTCGAGGATACCGTGGATGTGGTGATTAAGGAGAATTATAATACGTTATTTTCCTATTTGATTACCCTTATGAAAGTAAATCCGGTCCATCTGCCGGTACTTTTCCGCAATTTCTGGCAGCAGGTTTGCAGGTACTTTTCTTCGGATGATGCCCGCGAAATCATATCCCTTGTTGCTTTTTTCCTCGGAAGAACCCCCTTCGATACTCCTGCAGTCTATACGTTGCTTTCCTATACTGAATTTCAACTCGATGGATATTACAATGTTGAAGGTGGGATGTACAAGATTGTTGAAGGGATTTTAGGAGAACTTCAAAAAGAAAATGTAAAAATTACCTATAATACGGAAATTGTTGATTTTGAGGCTAATGGACGGAAGTTGGAAGCCCTTGTCGACCAGAATAACCGGAGATGGAAAAGCGATATTGTGGTTGTAAACAGCGATGCCGCCTCCTTCCGCGGTAAAATATTTAAACGCCCCAGGTATTCGGAAGCAAAGCTGGACAAGATGGAATGGACAATGGGCCCGCTCACTATTTATATCGGTCTGAAATGTAAACTTCCTCAGGTTGAACATCATAATTATTTCCTTGGTGATAATTTTAAGGAGTATGCCAATAAGGTGTTTCAATCATCAGGAACACTCCAAAAGCCTTACTATTATGTGAATGTCATATCCCGTAACAATCCCGGCTGTGCCCCGGAAGGGTGCGAGGGTCTTTTCTTTGTCTGTCCGGTTCCTGATCTAAGATTTAAAAATAACTGGGATGACAAGGAGGAGATCGTGAATAGCATTCTCACTGATTTCTCTGAGCGCATAGGGAAAGATATTCTTCCCGAGATTATCTCGAAAACCATTTATACACCTGAAGACTGGCAAAATCAGTATAATCTCCACCGAGGGAGCGGCTTGGGGCTTTCTCACAAGATGTTTCAGATCGGCGCTTTCCGCCCGGCAAATTTTGATGAGGTCTTTAAAAATGTTTTCTATGTTGGGGCTTCCACCGTTCCGGGAACAGGTTTGCCAATAACAATGATCAGTTCAAAGCTGGTTGTGGGAAGGATTGAAAAACTGAAAATGAGTTAATTTGACAACATTTCTTAGAACACTTCAAAGCGTCTGTTTGCCTTGACATATTTTTTCGAAGTCCCCGGATCAGTTCTTTTTCAGTTTTTACATTTTCATCATCAACAAAGGAGACCTCGGCACTATCTGGAATATTATCAGGCAAATTAAGAATTGGAATTAATAGAGCAAGATTCCTTCAAGATCGCGTATCTTTGTGTTAAATTATTCGAATATAATATGGAAGGTAGCACACATTATCGGCACGTACTGACAAAAGCTATGGCATTTTGCAGTAAATCCGAAAAATGTCGTTTCGATGTTACGGCTAAACTACGCGAGTGGGAGCTTCCTGACGAAGATATTCCGCGTGCACTGGATTACCTGATAAAGGAGCGTTTTTTGGATGAAAAGCGGTTCGTTCTCTTTTATATTAACGATAAACTGCGGTTTAACCAATGGGGCAAGATCAAATTGACCTATATGCTTCGACAGAAACAAATACCTGAAGAGCTGATCCGATCGGGACTTAGCCATATTGACGATAATTTATACAATAAAACCCTTTTTGACATACTAAAGATCAAAATCAGATCGGTCAAAGGTGAATCTGATTATGAGCGAAAGGGAAAGCTTGCTGTTTTTGCTCAGAGTCACGGTTTCGAGGCTGAACTGGCATTTAAGATGGCAGGACAAATAATTGATAATGAGGCAAAAAATGAAGAATGAAACCTAAAAATACAAATAGTAAACAGATTGATGCGATAATCGTTTTTCCTGTTAAAGAATCTTTCTGCACATTATATGAAATTGCCGGATTCCCGAATCCCCTAACAGTCTAATTACCCAATAGCCTAATTGCCTGATTTCCCATTAGCACATTAGCACATTATTCCTACCTTTGCACCTTAATTTAAAATATACCCAAAATGATCCTAAAGGAACAACTCAAAGAGCTTGTTGAGCGCCGGGATGCGCTGAGGAGGTTTCTTTGACGTCGATAATAAATTAATCCGTGTTGAGGAAGAAGAATTAAAAACCCAGGATCCCAAATTCTGGGATAATCCCAAGGAAGCTGAGAAGCAAATGTTTGTGATCCGTTCAATCAAACAATGGACTGACGGATTTGGAAGTGTTGATCAGGCAGTTGATGATCTGCAGATCATGTTTGACTACAGTGAAGCGGGTGAAATCAGCGAAAATGAGCTTGAGGAGAATTTTCTGGAGGTTAGGGGATTGATCGAAGATCTCGAAACCAAGAATATGCTTCGGCGCGAAGAGGACCGGCTGGGAGCTGTTTTAAAAATCAATGCAGGGGCAGGCGGTACTGAGTCGAACGATTGGGCCGATATGCTAATGCGGATGTATTTGAGATGGGCTGAAAAACACAAATATAAAGTTCGTGAGGCCAGTTTTGTCCCTGGGGAAGATGTTGGTGTAAAGAGTGTCACCATCGAAATTGAGGGAGAGTTTGCCTATGGCTATCTCAAAAGTGAAAACGGCGTTCATCGTTTAGTGCGCATCTCCCCGTTTAACGCCCAGGGGAAAAGGCAGACTTCGTTTACTTCCGTTTTTGTGGCACCCTTGGTGGATGACACTATCGTTATCGATGTAAATCCGGGAGATATTTCCTGGGATACCTTTCGTTCCGGTGGAGCAGGTGGGCAAAACGTGAATAAGGTAGAGACAGGCGTGCGGCTTAAACATGCACCTTCTGGCATCATCATCGAGAATACAGAGTCACGCTCACAGCTGCAAAACAAAGAGAACGCCATCAGATTGCTTAAGTCACAACTTTATGCCCTTGAGCTTCAGAGACGTCACGAGGCGATTACGAAAATTGAAGCGGGAAAGAAAAAAATAGAGTGGGGATCCCAGATCCGCTCCTATACCATGCAGCCATATAAATTGGTAAAAGATGTAAGAACGGGATTTGAAACCTCAAATGTTCAGGGGGTAATGGATGGCGATATCGATGGCTTTATAAAGGCATTCCTGATGGAATTCTCCGAAGGGGAGGATTAAAATTGTATAAAAATTTGGTTTTTTTGATATTGTAGAGACGCACCGCTGTGCGTCTCTTTTTGTGTTATGGTTTATTATTTACGGAGACGCACCGCGGTGCGTCTCTACCTGCATAATACCGGATGTAAAAATGAAATTTCAAAAACATTATCGGGGCAAAGTTGTTTTTATGCCAGAGATCGGCAATTCATTAAAATTGTCCATTTTTGTGTACTAAACTGCAAATTAAATTTTCATTCTTTATAAAAATAAACGACCATTATGGAAAACACGAATGATGAGAAGATTTATTACCCCTCACAATCTGTGATTGAACAGGCAAATATTAAGGAATATGATCAATTGTATGCCAGATCAATTGAAAACCCGGAGGTTTTTTGGTCAGAACAGGCAGAACAACTCTCCTGGTACCGTAAATGGGATCAGGTTCTGGATCGGAGTAATCCTCCATTCTTTAAGTGGTTCGAAGGGGGAAAAACTAATATCGTACTAAACGCGATAGATCGTCATCTTGAAAATGCAAATCGCAATAAACTGGCACTTATCTGGGAGGGTGAGCCTGGTGATGTCCGAACCTTTTCATATCATGCACTTAACAGGGAAGTTTGTCAGTTTGCCAACATCCTGAAAAGCATGGGAGCTAAAAGGGGTGAGGTGATCACTATTTATATGCCTCAGATACCTGAACAAATCATCGCAATGCTTGCTTGTTCAAAAATTGGAGCAGTTCATAGTGTCGTTTATGGAGGATTTAGTCATGAAGCATTGGCCGACAGGATCAATGATGCCAACAGCCGCATCGTGATAACCGCTGATGGAGGTTATCGGCGTGGCAAAGTCGTTGAAATAAAAAGCGTTGTAAATAAAGCGATGGAACTCTCCCCGACAATGGAAATTTGCATCACAGTAAAAAGAACAGGTGTTGATGTTTATATGGAAAATGGCCGCGATTACTGGTTGCATGAACTATTGGCACTTCCAATTGCTTCCAATAAATGTGAAACGGAACAGATGGACTCCTCTGAAATGCTGTTCTTGTTGTACACCTCCGGTTCTACAGGTAAGCCTAAAGCACTGGTTCATACTCATGGAGGCTTTAGCGTTTATACCTCAACCACTCACCGAATGGTATTCGATATTAAACCGGAAGACCGCTATTGGTGTGCTGCCGATCCAGGGTGGATCACGGGACACAGCTATATCGTATATGGACCTTTACTGAACGGCGCCACCATAATGTCATATGAAGGGGCCCCAAATTTCCCTTACCCTGACCGCTGGTGGAAAATGGTTGAGAAATATGGTATTAATATCCTTTATACGTCTCCAACAGCGATCCGGAGCCTGATGCGTTTTGGCGATTCATGGCCGAACAGAAACGATATCAGTTCACTGAGGCTGCTGGGTTCTGTTGGAGAACCTATAAGTCCTGAGGCATGGAGGTGGTATTACAAAGTTGTCGGTCGTGAAAAATGTCCAATTATCGATACCTGGTGGCAGACCGAAACAGGGGGCTTTATGATCACACCGCTCCCTATAACTCCCTTAAAACCAGGATCAGCAACCAAGCCATTCTTTGGAACTGTAATCGATGTTGTGGATGAAAACGGAGAGAAAACCAAAGTCGGTGAAGAGGGAACATTGGTAATTAAAACCCCATGGCCGGGAATGACCGCAGGAGTCTATCGTGATCCGCAGCGGTTTATCGATACCTACTGGACGAAATATGCAAAGCAAGGTTGGTACCTAACTGGCGATTCCGCCAAGATAGATCATGATGGATATTTCCGGATAATCGGACGAACGGATGATGTCATTAAGGTAAGTGGATACCGTTTGGGGACAGCTGAAATCGAAAGCGTAATGGCCAGCCATCCGGCTATTGCTGAAGCGGCCGCAATAGCGCTTCCTCATGCAATTAAAGGGAACTGTATCCATATTGTGGCTGTCCTGCGTTTGGGATATACTGGAAGCAAAGATCTGGAACACCAGATGATTTTGCATATGGTTGAGCATCTGGGGCCAATTGCCAGACCCGAGGAGATCACTTTTGCTGATCAGTTACCCAAAACTAGGAGTGGAAAAATAATGCGTAGGGTATTAAAAGCCAGAGCATTGGGATTGCCGGAAGGAGATTTGAGTACACTCGAAGAATAAATTTTGGGTTCAATGTCATATAATCTAAATAAATTTGATTATATTTGGCTTTTAGGAGTTTATTAACTTCTTAATTTACCCAAAGGTTATTTTTTTATCACTGAATTCAAGAAAAGCAAAAACGACTTAAGTAAAATGCAACAAATTTACTGGTAATAAATATATTTTGTAAAATTTTTTGTTAGTGTAAAAATAACGCCTTATATTTGGTCGTTTTTATAATTATTAATTTGATTTATTTTGAGTAGGGGTATGTTGACCTCTATCATCAAAGGTAAGTTAGCCTATCATGAAAATACCTACTTTAATAAATTCTTCATCTAAGATAAACGGTGAACTTATTTTTATAACCGATGTCCGCATTGATGGGGAAGTTTTTGGGAAAGTGGAATCGGATAAGAGTGTGATTATCGGTGCAGAAGGATATGTTAAAGGTTTCCTTCGCGCGAAAGACCTTGTTGTATTTGGCAGGTTCGAGGGGAACATTATTGTGTCGGGACTTACAATTCTGCATGAAAATGCATCTGTTTTTGGAAACTTATATACTAAGACATTTGAAGTAAGGAACGGGGCTATAATTACAGCGCGGGTTGTTATGTATGATGAATTGGAAGCGATTGATGAAGCACAGATTTACCTTGCTGAAGAGATGATTAAAGTTGAACCATCACGCAGGCAGGCAACTGTTTCTGAGCATACTTTGATTTCATTTGATGATGCAGTCGATTCGGTGAAAGAACATAAAATAAGCATTGCATCGAAGAATCATGCCCCTGAGGAATACCTATTTGATGGCTCTGGAGATGTTCTTTCAAAAATCATGGAACACAATAGCATACCGGAGGATTTGGTTATTTATAAACATAAAGAAGATTTGGCCGGTGCTGAAGAGCACTCAGTCTTATCATCTCCTTCAGATTTGTCCGCCGAATTGATGGAACCCGATTACACGGAGAACGATTTATTTGAGGGTCAGTCTGCAGTAATGTCTGAACAAAATGAGACATTACATTTGCTAAATACTCCTGAAACCACCTTGAATTCCGATAGCTCAGATTCAAAATCAGAACCCGTTGAAATTGATTCTTCTGATGCAGAACAGTCTGAAGAAAATGAAAAATACACGCTGTTGACAACCACGGTTGAGCCGATTGAAGATCAAAAATCCGAGGCACTTGAAACATCTGTTACTGAGGTAAGCATTGTATCTGAACCGAATCAGAATCACACACTTGAATTTGATTTTGTAAATAGCAATATCGATAATGACGAATTATTGCTTTTCCCTCCATCTAATCCGATATCAATTGCCAGGTGCCTGGGGGAGCCGGTAATGGAGGATTCACGGATGTTAAAAAAAGAGAAGAAAAAACCGGGAAGACCAGAAAATGCAATAATTCCTCAATCCACTAAAAAAAATAAAGAAGGTCATAGTATCTCCGGGTTTGAAGAATTGAGAAATCTCCTGATCCCTGTAAAATACAAACAGATGAAGCTGGTTGAAAAGAAGAATGATCAGGAGAAATATAGTAGTAAGAAGTTAAATGACATCGATGATGGTGTTAAATCAAAAGAGTCAGAAAAAAATGAAATATTTCTAAACAATGCCATTCAACATCTACCGGAGGATGACTATTCATCGCTGTTTAACTGATATTTCAAAATAAGTCTGTTTTCACCTTTAATAAAATATAATAATAAATTCTGTACCTAAAACTGTAATAAAAGAATTATGAAAAGATCGTATGTATTTCCAAGTGTTTATGAAGAAACGACTGTTGATTTTGCTAAAGTAGCTGCGAATTTTATTGAGGGAATGAAAATCAATAATTTTAATCAGCGCAATTATTTAATTGGCAATATGGCATTAACAGAAGGTAATGCCCCACATAAATTTCTGAATAGTTCGGCTCAAGATCTTGATTATCAGCTAATGGCGCTTACTGCATTGATTATTGCAGCACAAGGTACAGACAATAAAATGGTAATTACCACCGGCTTTCCGTTCATTACTCATGCAATCTATAAAAAAGGAGCCAGGGATTTCTACCTGGGAAAACACCAGGTTAGTTTTGATACAAGAACCTTTGGAGGAACAGGTGTTGAGAATATCAGCGTAAATGTTTCAGCATTCGATGTTATGACTGAGATTGATGGTTGCATTAAGGCTATTCGCCAGGGCCATATGGATGAAACTCAAAACTTCTTTATTGGCAGTCTTGGATTTGGTACTTTTGAATTGGCGCTCTCAACTCCTTCCGGTATCGTTCAGCGTACGGCTCATAGCGAAAAGGGAATAAACTATGCCGTAAATATTTTGGAAAATGAGATTGAAAAGCAATATTATCTCAATATGCTTACTGGTCAGCAGATCGAGCGGGCTTTTCAGCGTGGTTTCTTTTTGATCAACCGCCGCAAAGTGGATGTTTTAGAGATACGCAAGCGTGCTTTAACAAGCTATTATAATGAAGTCATTTCCCCTGCAATGCGAAAGAAATTTTCTGATGAGGACTTCTCAAGAACAAGCAAGATTTACCTGGTTGGTGGTGGCGCCATGTATTCTGAATTGGTTACTCTTTTCAAGGAAGAGTTTCAGGATATTCTTGAAGTTATTGTTTATCCGGAGCCTTATCTTTGTGCCAGCGAAGGTTATTGCTTAAATTCGGTAGCCATGATTCCTGCAACCAATAGCCTTGAACTAAAAGAGAATATCACTTATGTGGGTATTGATCTGGGAAATTCAAATACAGTTGTCACCATCTATAATGCAACCGAATAACACTGAAAGGTTGTAACCCGATTCAGGATCTATTCCTGGCGGTATTTTTCCCATTAGGTTAACAAAAAAAAGTTTATTGGAATTTCAATAAACTTTTTTTTGTTAACCCCCATTTACAGAAACGATGTTTATGGGATTTGCTTCTCTGTATAATCCACTGCATATTCAATAACACACATGTAATCATAGGCTTTGTGGCTTCCGAATGCCACACCTACGCGTCTGAACCCGGGCTCGAAAATACTCTTTCGATGACCGCGGCTCTTCACCCCATCATCAATAATCAGTGCCATTACGATTCTCCGGGCGTTATTGTTTCCATAATCTATATTCTCTGAAGAAGTACCGCTCCATGTACCGTACCGGTTAATCCGTTCCGCAAACGTACTCCCATCTCTACCTACGTGACCGGTCTCGGTTGTTACCCCCTGCATTCTGACCATATCGCCCGCACCTTTACTCATCCCTTTGGATGGTGTTAATTTAGGCAATGATTTCTGATTCTTTAGAAATTTTATAGCTTCATATACAACTGATTTTCCCTCTCTGGTCACCAGGATCGTCTTGCCGGGTTCATGTAATTCATTGCCGATAAAGTAGGCGGAATAAGAGACGAGAAAATCAGCGTATACTTTAGGCTGTGTTCTTGCCAGGTTCAGTTCATCGATAACCTCGCTTTCAAGACCGGATAAATAGAACGGTTTTTCTTGTTTGTTCCGAGATTTACTTGAATTAGGTGGCACCGAAAACGATGTTAATATGTAGAATAGTAATAGAATAGATACATAATTTTCTTTTTTTTTCATCCCGATAATATTTAATGGTGGCCTGACAAAAATAGCAAAAGCAATTTATTGTTATTTAATTTTAAATTAACATCTCTTTTGGCCGGTATTAAAATTTAAACTTTTACCTTTGTAATTCGATTTTATACAATAGCTATTTTGTTATGAATGAGAATGATGTGAATCTATTCCAAGAATTCCCATCCGTATCCACGGAAACCTGGGAATCTCAAATCCGCACTGACCTTAAGGGTAAAGATTATGACAAGACATTGATCTGGTCTACCAATGAGGGTATTAAAGTGCGTCCGTATTATCGGGACGAAAATTTAAGCGGGCTCGAATTCGTTGATACCTTGCCGGGGCAATTCCCCTATGTGCGGGGAAATCACAAAACAGGAAATAATTGGTTAGTCCGTCAGGAGATTGATGTGGCCAATTTTGCCCAGGCAAACCGGAAAGCGTTAGAGGTTCTTTCAAAAGGTGTCACCTCACTGGGGTTTGTTTTTAAAAGTTGCCTGGAAATTGGCGTTAGCGATCTCAAAGAACTTTGCAATGGAATTGACTTTGAAAAAACAGAGGTTAATTTTGTGATGACCTGCAAAAATCCACCACTTGTTAAAAGTCTTGTTACATTTCTAAAAGGGCAGAGGGCTGATTCATCTAAAGTTAAGGGCTCTGTCAATATGGATCCTGTGGGGACCTTTGCATTAAAAGGAAAATTTTGCTCGAACGAAACAGAGGCTTTTATTCGGATTAAAGATGTGCTGGAATCTGCGGTTGATTATCCCGAAATTCAGATGATTGGTGTTAATGGCCGTAATTTCAACAATGCCGGTGCATCCATTGTCCAGGAGTTGGGATTTTCATTAGCTATGGGAGTTGAATATCTCACCCGATTAACAGACCTTGGATTAGATGCCGGGAAGGTTGCTCCAAGGATCCGCTTTAACTTTGGCATTGGGGGAAACTATTTCATGGAAATAGCAAAACTTCGTTCTGCCAGGATGTTGTGGGCAAAAATCGTTCAGGCTTACAAGCCAAAATGCGAATGCGGCAACAAAAGTAGTGAAGGGTATTGCCTCTGCGCAAGCAAGATGCATATTCATTCGGAAACTTCGGTGTGGAATAAGACAATTTACGATTCTTATGTGAATCTTCTGCGGACTGAGACCGAAGCGATGTCTGCCACCTTAGGCGGGACAGATTCACTGACAATACATCCCTTCGATATAGTTTACGAGCAGCCAACCGAAATTGCTGAAAGGATTGCCCGGAATCAGCAGGCTATCCTTAAGGAGGAGGCCCATTTTGATAAAATTGCAGACCCTGCTGCCGGCTCTTATTATATTGAATCGCTGACTGCAGCTATTGCAGAGCAGGCTTGGAAAATTTTCCTCGATGTGCAGGAAAAAGGTGGATTTATTGCTGCCTTCCGGGATGGATTTATTCAGTCGCAGGTAAATGAAATGGCTGCTAAACGGACCAAAGCGGTAGCCACCCGTCGTGAAAATGTCCTTGGGGTTAATCAGTTTCCAAACTATTCGGAACAGATTAGTGAAGAGTTGAACAGCCAGTTGTTTGAAGCGGTCGATCTGACCTCCAAGGATGCCGAAGTGGAGACGATTAAATTGTATCGAGGTGCACGTCAGTTGGAGGCGCTCAGGTATGCGACCGATCGTTTTTCTGCAAGGAATAAGCGACCTAAAGCTTTTATGCTTACCATTGGAGATCCTGTATTTAGTAAAGCCAGAGCTCAGTTTTCCTCGAATTTCTTTGCTGTGGCAGGTTATGAGGTAGTCGACAATAATGCTTTTGAATCGGTTGAGGCTGGTGTCAGCGCAGCTTTGGGAGCTTCTGCAGATATCGTGATAATCTGTAGTTCAGACGATGAATACTCCGGGTTTGCTCCTCAGGTTTACCGTCAATTGAAAGGCAAAGCAATCTTTGTGGTTGCAGGGGCCCCGGCCTGTACAGAAGAACTCATAGCGATCGGTATTGAGAATTTCATTAATGTGAAGACCAATTTACTGGAATCACTGACTGGATATAATAATAAACTTGGGATAAAATAGGATCTGTTATGAAGCCTGATTTCAGAGAAATAAATATTACAAATGCCCCAAAGCCTTGCTGTTCAGCAGAGGAGTTGGGAAAGGAGAGCGAAATTGAAAACATATGGATGACTCCGGAGTTGATTCCGGTGAAAAGTGTTTACACAAGAGAAGATGTTAAAGGTCTTGGGCATCTGAATTATGCTGCTGGTATCGCCCCGTTTTTACGCGG
>TBL_comb47_HYPODRAFT_10002739_pt1 | contig 21490 bp, 28 predicted proteins | sample TroBogypolimnion_40_FD_10682 | JGI IMG/M metagenome (IMG submission 10682) | reverse complement strand
CTTGGTTCTACTCCTTGGACGTATTATCTTCAAAATAATTACAAAATACACAGAAAAACCCTGCGTATTTTGTAATACTCCTATCTTAAATTAAAATAGAAAATAATTTAATTTACAAATGTTAACGCTACTCCTGTTTGGTCAGCCCGACCAGTTCGGCCGATGCGATGGATGTAATCTTCGTAATTTGCTGGAATATCAAAATTGATAACGTGAGTAACATTTGGAATATCAAGACCTCTTGCTGCAACATCAGTCGCTACCAATATTTGACTTTGATTATCTCTAAAATTTTTAAGTGCTCTTTGACGTTTTGGTTGATTTTTATCTCCGTGGATTGATTCTGCTTTAAATCCCCTTTTGATTAAATCTTTTGATAGTTTTTCTACTCCATGTTTCGTACGACCAAAAATCAGAACTTTTGAAAATTCTTTTTTATTTAATAATTCATGAAGATGGTCAACTTTATCTGCCCCCCTTGGAACACGAATGATATTTTGTTCCACGTTTCGAGCCGTGTCTCCAGTTTTCACTGAAATATTTTCTGGGTTAGTTAAAAATTCTTTAATTAATCTATCAATTTCGCTCGTGATAGTTGCCGAAAATAATAAAGTCTGACGATTGGACGCCATCTTGCTCATGATAAATCGCATATCATCTACGAATCCCATATCAAGCATTCTATCTGCTTCATCAAGCACGATAGTACGAAAGAGAGATAAATTTATAACTTTTCGATCTACTAAATCTTTCAAACGTCCCGGCGTTCCAATCACGATATTGTGTGCCCGACGTAAACTAGAAATTTGGTTTCCAATTCCCATTCCTCCAACACAACAAACAGAAAAGAAATTTAAATTCCCCCTGAAACCCCAAAACTCTTCGTTGATTTGAAGCGCAAGTTCTCGAGTTGGTACAATTATCAAAACTTTTTCTTGAGGATTATTTATAATTTTATCAAGAAGTGGAATAAGAAAAGCAGCTGTTTTTCCTGTTCCGGTATTGGCAACTCCAACCATATCTCTACCTGCAAGCACAAGAGGAATCGAAACATCTTGAATCGGAGTCGGACTTATATATCCTTTTTTAATAATATTCGTTTTTAAAACAGAATTTATTTTAAAATCTTCAAATTTATTTTTTGGAACATAAGGAGCAGATTTGACAAGTGGGTCTGCTTTTTTAATAAAACAATCTGGATGAATTGATTTTTCACCTCGACGAGACCCGCCCCCAAAACGCGAATGAGATTTTCTCACGCCTCCATTAAAAAATTTTTTACCACCAAAAGATGGTTTCTTAAAACCCGAACGACCAGTGGTCGGACGAGCACTTCGATTGCTATTTTTCTGATACATACATATTTCCCAGTCATAAAAATTAAAAAGTAAGACGGACTGGTCCCTCTCTTTAGTTTCAATAAGACTATCACAAGGGATAATACTATGTACGAGCGCTTAAAAGCACAAGAAAACCAATGAGAATACAACTTACTTTCACAGTATATAACTATTCAATATTTTTGTCAAATATTCATTAGGTAAAACATTTTTTACTTTTGAACATCATTAACTATTTTTTGTTCGTTTGAATGTCTGAAATAATTCTAGGATAAAAGGAGCAATTATTGTTTTGCTTATTAAGAGAATGAGACAAGTAGTCATGCATAAAAAATACTGTCAAAGCAAGAAGCATCGCCCCTAAAACAATATCTGAAACACTATAATAAATAATTATATTACCCTTTTTTACATCTTCATTGAGATGTTTTTTATGTATAAATTTAATCATGCTAATATTATACCCCCAAGAGAATAAAAAATAAAGCAAATTAAAAAAATCAAGAAAAAAGCCAGCTTGTTATGCTGGCTAAGTGTGATTAATATTAATCAATAAGTTATGGCCTTGGTTCGGAATAATGTCTTATGGTAATTCCAAAAGTAGTATCTTCATCCTCAAGAATTAGTGGTTTCCCTTTTTCTATTTGAAAACCCTTTTCATCATCGGGAGTTTTTTGACAAATAGCTTCTCCCGCTGGATTAAGAAAACACTCTTCTTTTTTCATGTATGGGCCAATTATTTCTTGCGTCTCACCTGGCTCTATCCGAAAATCGTTTCCGACCCCATAAACAGTATCCCAAGAGAAAGCAATTAATGTTTCGTCGGTGTTATTTATAACTTTCATCTTTCCAGCTATTTACATGGTTAATATAATTTGGTCAACAAAATTTCCTTAAAGAAACTTAATAGACCAAACAATATTGGAAATCATTATTTCAAGGTACCTGTATTAATCACAAATTATCACATAAAGAGCTATGAGTCAATAAAAGAAATCAGAGGGTTATCTAAAATAAAATATGCAAAAAAATTTATGTTAACTTGATTGATAGGAGTATAATAGCTATGCAGGTCAGTTTTATATTATTATTAATAATAATTAATTTATATGGATATATCTATTGTTTTGGCTCAAATATTAGGACTTTGTTTTGCAATCTTAGGTTTATCAATGCTTTTCAATAAAAAATGGACCGCTCTTGCAATTGAAGAAATAATTAAAAATCAAGGACTAACTTGGTTAGCGGGATTTATTACTTTAGTAATAGGAGCAGTTCTTGTGGTCCTCAATAATGTTTGGACTTCTGGTTTACCTTTGTTTATTACTATCTTAGGCTGGTTAACTTTAATCAAAGGAACCATTGTTCTTGTTTTTCCCAATCTAACCATTTCGTATTACAAAAAAATGAATAACGGAAATATTTTCGTTTGGGGTGGAGCAATCGTTTTTATTTTAGGTTTAATTTTAATTTTATTGTAAGATTCTTTGAATAAATATTAGAGAAAATAAAAAAGGGAGATTTCTCTCCCTCTTTAAGAAGTATCATTGATACTTTTATTTTAAAAAAACCATTTTTTTTGTCGTGGTCATGTTTCCTACAGTTAATTTGTAGTAAAATAAACCACTTTCGCAGTTAGCTGGAGGAACAAAAACAATTTTGTATTCTCCCGCTTTTTGAGATGTTTGAATAAGATCAATTATTTTTTTACCAGTTATATCAAACACAGAAAGAATTACATTACTTTCTATAAATATTTGATAACTAATTGTAGTTGATTTTTCAAGTGGATTTGGATAATTTGTCAGGTTTAGATTACTTGCTATCTCAGGTTCTGCAACGGAAGTAATAACCTCATAACTTGCTTCCATTTTATAACAGAAAGAACTATAACTACTGTCCATATTGTTATAAAACAGAGTATCGTAGTAATTATGATAAGTGTCAGTTCTCCATTGGTTGTTCAACCAAATGAAAGTTTCAGTAGTAGTGCCGTTCCCATTGTTGTCATATGTATGGACGGTGTTGGTGTTATTTTCCCATTGGTCATTCCTCCATACCTCTTCAAACTCAGACAACCTATTACCATGGATGTCATAATTGTAGGTAAAACGATTATTATTAACCCATCCACTACTCCACACTTCGATTAACTCACTCAATATATCTCCAGTGTTGGCATCATAAGTATAGGAGTTACGATCATTAGGAATCCAGGTATTACCTTGTCCAAGTTCTCTTAGCCGAGTTAACTCATGTCCAATGGAATCATAAGTGTATGTAGACTTATTTGCATTAGTCCACACACCACCTGACCAAACTTGATATGTTTCAGTCAATAGATTACCAACGACATCGTAAGTATAGGAGTACTGGTAATCGTTGGTCCAAGTAGCATTCTGATATATTTCATGAACTTCAGATAACTTTTTATTGGTGGCATTGTAAACATAAGTAGATCTGTTATTGTTAACCCACTCATTACCTAGCCATTGTTCATAAAGATAGGTCAGCATGTTTTTTGCGAAATCATAGGTATAAGAACACTTGTAGTCATTTACCCATTCACTGTCCAACCATTGCTGATATACTTTGGTCAACATATTTCCTACTGAATCATAAGTGTAGGTATATTGATATCCGTTCACCCACGTTCCATTTTGCCAGAGTTCCTCAAGTTTTGTGAGGTTATTCTCGTTGAGATCATAAGTGTAGGTATATTGATATCCGTTCACCCATATACCACCCTGCCAATTTTCCTGTAATTCACACAGTAATTTTTTGTTGGCATCGTAAGTATAAGTGTTCCGGTCATAATTAACCCAATTGTTGTTTTGGAAAAGTTCACGTGTTTGAGTTGATATTTTTTTTCCGTTGTTATACACAAACGAAATACGGAGAATCTCCATTCCTGGAGTTGAAGAATAAACTACAACAGTATCTAGCGCATATTGCGCCCGACAGTACTCAACCCTTGTTAAGGCAAATACTAACCCTAAAAAAAAGATTATCTTTTTCATCTCATTTGTTTTTTTAATTGTTATTTTTTAGATTAGTTTTTCAAATCTCCTAAAAAAGAAACTTGAAAAACTAATCTAGTCATCACAATTAAAAATTATTTTCAAGGAGCTAATTTACCTATAAATAATAGCATACTTATCTTGATTTTGTCAAGTTGATATCTCCTTGACCTTTTTAAAAATATATTATATATTCCACTTAAATGTGATCTTGTTTTTTATTATTAATTATTAGTTAACCTCATAATTTATATATGAAAAAAATTCACTTGTTTTCTATTAATTGGATTCTTCTATTGTTTGTAATGGTATTAAGTGGTACTGCCATTACCGCATTAGCTGAACAACAATCAATCGTAGCTTCTAAAGATACAACTGCCGTCGGGATGAAATTACCGAAACCTAATCCCGCCATTGATCAGTCTCCATTCCATTGGCTTAATGTCGGTAAGCCCGGTTTCTCCACTTGTGTAAATGAATCATGGGAAACATCCCTTGATATTGGTTCAGACAGTGTACCTTATGTAGCATTTGCAGGCGGAGACGTAAACAGATATATAAGTGTCATGAAATATGTTGATGGAGGATGGACCACCGTTGGTAATCCTTGTTTTTCAGAAGGTCTTTCAGACGATCCGTCTCTTGCTCTTGATTCAAATAATATTCCGTACGTAGCCTATACTGAATCCGGCAAAGCAACAGTAAAGAGATATCAAAGTTCTACTAACAGTTGGGTAGTGGTTGGAAATATTGAATTCTCGGTCGGAGAAGCTTCCGGTCTTTCTCTCGCTTTTGGTTTAAATAATATTCCTTATGTAGCTTATCAAGATGGAGCAAATAATAATAAAGCGACAGTGATGAAATTAAATAACAATACTTGGATGCCAGTCGGGAATGTAGGGTTCTCTGCCGGAGGAGCGTTCAGTCCTTCCCTTGCAATTGGTTCAGATAATATTCCTTATGTATCCTTTACTGATGGTGCTAATAATAACAAATCGACAGTAATGAAATTTTTTAATAATACTTGGATGACAGTGGGAGATGCTGGATTTTCAGCAAATTCAATACCTAATTCTTCTTTGGCTCTTAGCACAAACAATACTCCCTATGTGGCTTATACCGACAGTACTCAAAACAATGAATTAACAGTAAAAAGATATAATGGTGCTAACTGGGAAACAGTTGGAATTGCTGGATTCTCTACTGGAGGAGCGCTTGATCCTTCTCTTGCGATTAGTTCAAACAATGTTCCTTATGTCGCCTTTATTGATTCTAATGTGAACAGTAAAACTACTGTAATGAAATTTGAAGGTGTCAATTGGACCACTGTTGGAATTGCAGGATTTTCCGCAGGACTTGCTCAAGTTCCTTCGCTTGCTCTTACTCCGAATAATGTCCCTTATGTGGCTTATACAGATGCTATTTATGACAATAAATCAACGGTGATGAAATACGAAGGAGAAGCAATGAAACCAACTATTGTATCCGCTTATGTTGACCAAATTACTTTCAATCAAGCAAGCCTAAACGGAGTAGTTGACCCAAATGATTCAAAAACTACCGCTTGGTATGAATTACCTGGGGACAATACTCATTATGGTTCACAAAATATTGGTAGTGGTACGGTAGGAGTGTACCTTGCTCCTTTTGTTTTATCTGGACTAACTCAAAATACTACTTACTCTTTTAGAGTAGTTGCTCAAAATATTAATGGAATAACAATTGGAAAATGGGTTTACTTCACAACTCTAGAGGGCACCCCAGATTGGCGAATTGTAGATAGATTAGGATTTTCGGCAGGAGCAGCAAGACTTCCTTCGTTGGCTATCAATTTAGAAAATGTTCCATATTTAGCTTTTCAAGATGGTGCAAACGGGAACAAAACAACCGTAATGAAATATAACGGCACTAATTGGGAGATAGTTGGGAATGCCGGATTTTCGGATGGAGGAATATTTTATCCTTCACTCACTATTGGTCCAGACAATACTCCATATGTAGCCTATGAAGATGTTGCAAATGGAAACAAAGCAACTGTAAAGAAATTTATTAATAACGCTTGGCAAACTGTTGGGAGTACTGGATTTTCGGATGGAAAAGCAGAATTTATTTCACTAGCTATTGGCTCAGACAACACTCCATACATAGCTTATCAAGATGGTGCACATGATTATAAAGCAACAGTGATGAAATTTACCAATAACGCTTGGCAAACGGTTGGGAATGCCGGATTTTTATTTGGAAATAATGGAACAGCCTATAATATTTCTTTAGCTCTTGATTCAAGTAATGTTCCTTATGTGGCTTATATGAATCTCACCATGCACAGAACAAATGTAATGAAATACAACGATACTAATTTAACTTGGGAAAAAATTGGAATTACAGAATTTCCGGCAGAAACAGGAGATCCTTCTCTAGCGATTGGACCAAATAATGTTCCATATGTAGCATATCTAGATGGTCAAAATAACTATAGAACGACAGTAAAATTATTCGATGGTACTGATTGGCAAACGGTTGGGAATGCCGGATTTTCGGATGGAGAAGCAGACAATATCATATTGGCTTTTGATTCAAATAACGTTCCCTATGTAGCTTATGAAGATTATGCAAATAATTTAAAAACGACTGTAATGAAATTTGATGAAGGTAGTTGGGGTTGGGTGACAGTTGGAAATCCAGGATTTTCTACCAGTTCCACAAATTACCTTTCGTTTGCGATTGGATCAAACGATACCCCTTATGTAGCCTATGAAGATATCACAAATAATTTCAAGGCATCTGTCATGAAATACGATTATCAAAAATAGATAAACTTAAAAAATATATAAATAAAAAACCTGTTGAGTGAGTTCACATTCAACAGGTCAAGGTCAGTGGTTTAAAGCTTCAAACTTTTAAACCATCAAATTATCTCCAAAAATCTTGGTTGATTTTCTTGAGTTTTTTGCAAGGTCTTCGGCAATCTTTCTCAGTTCTTCCCTACTTTTTTTGGTCCACCTTCCATTGGTGAACTTGTAAGAATATTTGGAAAACGGGTAAAGCCATGGTATCCCATCCCAATTTTTATCTACTGTATCATGGATACAGTGATATAAAATCATGGTAGATACTAAGATAGCAAATATCCAATCGAAAAGTATCCATGTGACAAGAAACGACACAGGGATTACTATCAACGGTAAGTGGAAGACGTATTTATGAGTATACGAATACTCATCTAAGAAGTTCTTTAAGCCTAAACTTTTTTCCTTCTTAATAAATATCCGGTATAATTCGTTCACGACTATATCAGAGTCGAGAATAAAAGAAGCGAAAAATAAGATGGAGGAACTCCATCCGTAACCGAGCAACAGTCCAACAATGAGACCGACTATTCCAAAGAAAAAATCTATAAGCATATCCGTTTGTTTTTAGGGTTCAACATTTATTGAATTATCCTTATCTCTAAAATTTAGAAATAAAAATAATTCAATAAATGTAAACACAGAAAATCAATTTCAAAGAACCTACAACTCTATATAAGAATAGCATATTTATATAAAAAAGTCAATAGCTACGTAATGGTTCACTTGGAGAAATAAATCACAAACTATTTGATGAAATGAAATATCCCCTAACCCTAGTGTTTCATCAAGGGAGGCTAAATAATTATTAACTATATAATCTTTACACCCAAAATATTAGATAAATCATTAATCAGTTTATCGTTATTTTCATAAAAAATAGGTATATATCCAATCTTGTCAGCACCTTCAAGTGATTTCAAGGTATCGTCTACAAAAATAACTTCGTTGGGTTCAAGCTCTAATTTTTTAAATAAAATATCAAAAATCTCTGGTTCGGGTTTTTGACACCTAACTTCAGCAGAAATTATAACCACATCAAATAAATCAGCTATGCCGTCTTTTATGAGTTCTTCTTTTAATTTGATAGAATTGTTGCTTAATAAAGCAATTTTATAATTTTTATTTTTTAAATTTTTAATGACAACAATGAGTCTATCATTCAAATGATATTTGCTGTGATTTTCTTTCGTTAAATTTAAGACATAATCCCTTGCCTCCTTTGAATCATTAAATTTAGAAATAACGAGACTAATAACATCTTCATAACTTTTATCTTGTGTATTAAATAAATAATTTAAAGAAAAATATTCTTTATTGAAATCTTCTCTACTTATTTTAAGATATTTTGCTATATTATTAAATAAATCTTCATCATTTATTCTTATTACACCTCCGTAATCAAATGTAACTGCTTTTATCATATTATTTATATAATCACAAGTTCGAACTTCTACTAAGGTATAAAAATAACCATTGTGAAATATGGCTAAAAATTTGGCTCACTACTTGGAAAGTCATTCAGACTCGAACAAGATGTTCAAATGAGTATTTTGGGGAAATAAAAAAAGCTGACTGTTGTATATTAGTCAGCTCTTTGTTCCAATTCAATCCATTTTTTATTTTTTTAATATTTTCAGATCATACTTCTTTAAAAATTCTTTCATCAGTAGATCATGACATTTAATCAAGTTAAGATCTGATGAAATCTTTTTTAACGCCTCATCCATTTTAGGTGGCACTTGTACTAAACAAGGTTCGTTTAGAGCAAGAACATGGGCTCTTCCGGCTACAACAACAGGTATATATCCTTGCTTTTTTAACATAGTACAAACACGTTTTATGTTTTTCTCAAAAGACTGTGTCTCGGCGATAGCATTTAAGTGTCTTATAATTGAATCAGCTACAGACTTTGGGATTGTCTTTTTTTGTTTTATTGATACTTGATCAAATCCGAAAAAATTAACTTTCTTTGGATCAGCAATTATCTGGTAGTACTCATTTAAAAATGAAGTAATAAATCGATAAGATCTAAAATACCAAGCAGTACCATCTTCTCTTTTGTCAGCACCAACCCATTTATTAAATCCCATTTTTCTCATCTGAGGTGTAATCCATATACTTTGAGCAAACTGGATTTTATCTTCAGTATATTGGAAAACTTGATCTTCAGTTACAAGTACAACTTTATTGGGATCAACTTTTTTAGAGAGAGCTCTAAAAAATACATGGACCAGAATGGTATCATTGTAAGCAATATCCTCAGTGCTTTTAACTTCTGGCACATGCATCACTCCTAGATTAAAGAAAACAACATCTTTTGAGTGAAGAGGTAAAGCTAACAATTTTGATTTTGGCTCATAATTATTTTTTTGAGCAACTGTTTGCGAAAAACAAAAAATAATTGCTATAGCAATTAACAAATATATATTTTTCATATATGTGTGGTTTTAAGGGTTTTCACAAAAGACAAAATTTACCTTCTCTGAAAACCAATAAAACCCATTGTCAAAAAACTTATCTTTGTTTGGATATTACAATATTTATTTAAGTTTGTCTAATTAGCTCCGAGCTTGGAAGAATGTTCGAATAGCTGTAATGCAAAAAATTTGATAAAATTCTCTTATGAACAAAAAGGAAACTATCACTAGTATGCCACACAAAATGCCAGAGGACTTACGAAAGGCCCTGACTTCTTCTTCTGCAGCAAAAGCAACATGGGAAGACATCACTCCACTTGCACACAATGAATGGATTTGTTGGGTTACGTCAGGCAAAAAAGCGGAGACAAGAGACATTCGCATCAAGAAGACTATATCAAAACTTAAAGGCGGAATGCGTCGACCTTGTTGTTGGGCTGGTTGCATTCATCGATCTAAATAATTTTGCTCCAAAATTAAGAGATCATTCAAATTCAAATGAGACATTCAAAAGGAAATTCACGATATGCACACATTCACGGGATATTACGGAAAACAAAAAAACCAATCCAACTCCAACCTTTTAAGAAGAGCTTTCTTCTTCGGGTTCTTCAGTGTCGTCGTTTTCATAATCTCCAGTACCGGGATTTTTTCGATTGTCTGCACTGATATTATTTTGATTGTTGGTTCTATTGTCATCATCTTCATTGTTGTCAGGGTCCATTGCATAATTATAGCAAAAATAAAATAATACTTATCCACCTCAAGCTTGAGATAATGTTCAAATGAGTATAATAAAAAAAATTACTTCAGAGATATTTTCTACTGTTTTGATTCAATCATAAAATAAATGTTCTGTTTGAATAAGATATTTTTGAACGTTTTGTATTTGTTTTATTTTTTTTACTCTATTCCAATATGCAAATTTCATATAACTATTTAGTAGAATCGAAGCTTGTAACACTTTTTTGTTGTATGTTTCATCTTTAAAATAACCGTCAACTAATTGCTCTGGGAAGGCACCATCGTTAGCGATACGTATAGTTACGGTACGACCCAAGTCTATATATTCATTATTAAAAACTGGGTCAGGATCAAATACTGTAATCGGATGTGTAGCAAATATATTGCTTGTACCAAAATCGTTATGACAATAACTACTTTTTTTATCACTAACATAATTAGTGAGTATCTCCCGTGCATTAGATAAAGAACCGTGTTTATCATCAAGAAGTTTATTCTCTTCTACATATTCAATTTTTTTCTGCACATTTTCAGACATAAGCCAGTCTTTAAATTCAGAATATTTCGCTTTATCATTAATTAAATGACCATAACCTTCTGTTTTTGGGATATGCATAGTACGTAAGGTACTTCCCATTTCATAAAAAATTCCTTTTTTAATTAATTCTTCATTGCTAAAAACTTCTTCCAAAAGAGGAGCATCAATATATTCCATGAGTGAATAAGCGTGTTCATTTATTATTCCTTCTTCTAATACATGAGGAACTTTAACTCCTTCTTTTTCCCATACTCCCAAAAATTTACCCTCGCCAGCATTAGATCCACCTAAGCGAATTTTAAAAACTAATTTTTGGTCACCTGTTTCTATTATTGATACAAGTGATGAAACTCCTTTATGAGCAAATGTAATACTATTTTCTTTTCCTTTAAATATTGGATGAGAGGAAATATAATCCTCAATACTAGGTATGAGGTTTACCCGTTTTTCATTGAATTTACTATCTGTCTCGTGTTCAGATAATTTTGGTTTGTTTTTGAAGGTAATATTAGTAGGTTTATTATTTTCTTTCAATTCCATTTTTTCATTATACCAAAAGACCCGAACTTCTACTAAGGTAAAAATAACCATTATAAAATAATGATTTTTTTGAAACTCCAAACTTGGAAAGTCATTTAGACCTTGAGAGTCTTCGGACTCGAATGAGATGTTCGAAGGAGTATCGTGGGGAAATAAAAAAAGCCAACATTTGTTGGCTTTCAATTTTTGATGCTACTTTCTTTACTTACACCTCCATTTTAAAATAATAAATGTGGTCAGGTTTTTCATTTTTATGTGCGTAAATTTTAAATCCTACGCAACGATATAAATGATGAGAATCCTTTTCTTCTGCTATATTACTGCTATATAATTTGACAGTTTGTAAATTAACATTGAATTCTTTCATTAAACTCAACGTTTTTAAAAGAACTTTTTTCCCTAATCCACTTCCACGATGTTTTTTTCTAATTCCAAAATAATCGATCCATAATTCATCAAATTTAGGCAGATGATTATTATAACTGTATCCAATAATACCTGCATTAAATCTTCCATCTTTTATAATAAAAAATTCGCCAAGTTTATTAGATGAATCGATAGTCCTTTTAATTTTATTTCTAGGTAAAAAGATACCCTTAGGAGAAACTTCATAAGGAAAAATTTCTTTTGCAATTTTAATTGCTAAGTTTTTGTTTTCCTCTGTAACTAGAATAAATTCGATTTCTTTCATATAAAGTTTTGTTGGTTTCCAAAAAAGACAAAAAATTATCTCCTCAAGAAACTAACAAAACCCATTGTCAAAAAACTTATCTTTGTTTGGATATTACAATATTTATTTAAGTTTGTCTAGCTGGCCCTCTATTTAGAACGAAGTGAAAACTTTTTTAAGAAATATTAAATAAAAATCTTTATTTTTTAATAATATCTTTTAATCTATTGATAAAAGCCTTTTCCCAAAACTTCATTGAATACCAACCTATGAGAGGCCCCGCTATCACTCTTAGCCATTTATTGTGAATATCAACCTCATAAACATAATTAATTCTCGTTCCTTCTTCTATTTCTTCCATTAAAAATTCTTCATGACCAGATATACCTAATTTTGAATTCTCATTATCAGAAATATATCCTCTTCCAGGAATAATTTCTGTTTTCATTTTAACTGGAAACACCATGCCGAAAGATTTTACTTTCGCATCAATTTCTAATTTATTACCATCTTTTTTAGTAATAACTAAAGATTTTGCAACTGCTGGAAAATTATTTGGCATATTTTCAAAATTACTGATAATTTTAAAAACTTGATCAATAGAAGCTTTAATAATCCAAGAACCTTTCAAGTTAATATGTTTCATTATTTTATTATACCAAAAAAAGTAGATTTACTTGCTCCAAACTTGGAAAGTCATTCAGACTCTGAGAATCTTTAGGCTCGGATGATTCGAATGAGTATTTTGGGGAAATAAAAAAAGGAGACATTAATCATATTATTAGGTCTCCTTAAGTTGTATTAGCTATGACAAGTGCGTTTTTCCAAGATTTAAAGTGGTAAGAAAATGTGCCTGGGCTAGGAAGCAATCCTTGTTTGGACATTTCTGAAAAATAGGTGCTTGTAGGTGCTTGTTTTGTAAATTTATATTCAGACTGGAGAATAATGATGAGTTCTTCGTTAGAATATATCCTTCTTCGTGGCTGTATCTTTGCAGCTTCAAGCGCTTTGACCCACGTACCAAAAACTTCTACAAAAGTAGAAAGATTGGCTATCTTGTGTTTCTTGTAAAGAAAAAAAGCTTTTGCTCTACTAAGATTCTTTTTTTCTTCCGAAGAAAGTTTTTGGAGCTGTTCAATGAGCTTCTTTCTTCGTCTTTCTTCCCAATTTTTTCTTTCGGCAATCATATCAATACCCGCAGCCTCATATGCTTTTTTCATTGTTCCAAAAATATCAAGATAAACGGTTCTTTCTGCCATCAAGCCTCTCTTTTGAAACTCTGAAAGTTCTTTTGTGGTCGGCAAGCGTTTAAGGATCGTATATACTTTTTGCAAATCAAAAAGTAATTTTTCCTTTTTGTATTTATAAATACGATTCACTTTTAAGCCAGCAATTAGAAGTGCGTGGTTAAAAGTATGAAAATGATATTGATATACACGTGCAGCAGGAGCCCTTCCCTCTTTTGAAGCAACATTCATATCTTTCGCAGTTGGAGTTCGTTTCAACCTTTTTTTTTCCTCTAGAAGTTTTTTAATCAATTCTTCAGAGGTATAATTTTTGTTTCTCATTTTTACCTCCGATTTTAGTTAAAAAAATTAATTTTTATTGTTTGGTCAACTAAATCTCCGCAAAGAAACTTAATTGACCAAACAATATAAAAAACCTTTATTTCAAAGAAATGTATTTAATTACAAACTACCACATATTAAATTATGAGTCAATGAAATCGCGATGCTCCAAATTTGGGATAATGTTCAAATGAGTATTTTGGGGAAATAAAAAAGCCACATTTTTCAGTGGCTTAATGTGTCGATCGTTTTAGGTAAATCAACTTAACCTACCACCTTTATACGTGGTTTTAAAAACTCAACGTTCTATTGTGCAAAAGCTTTCTCTCCATTGCGCTTAAGAACACCTCTGACATATTTTCCGTCATACCAGTGTAACCTTTTACACTTATTGCACGGGTAAGCACTTTAAAAAGAACTGCACCCTGTTTGTAATGTTATCGGTTTATCAAAATCGACAGTTCCAGTACATTCTTTTTCTCTGCATTTTTTAGGTTTTGCTTCCATCTCTTTGTTTTAGAATTGTTAAAACTTATGACCTTGATTTTAAAGTCAATCCTTCGCTTGCCAATAACTCTTCAATTTCACCCAAAGATTTAGTTCCGAAGTTGCGCAACTTTAGCAAATCCGATTTAGATAGTTTAATCAGGTCAGATATTGTGTCAACCTCTGGTTCTTGTGCCCGCAAACAGTTATACGTCCGGACCGAAAAATCTATATCTCCTATTCTTTTTTGGAGAAACGAATTATTACCACTGCTGGTAGAATTTGCTTTTGGATTAATGCTTTCTTTCAGCCAAGCATTTTCCTTTTTCAGAAGCTCATTTTCCTCAAGCAATTTTTGGCTGTAGAGAGAGGAATTATGTAGTCCTTCAATATTGACCATTATTTTTATAATACCTTTCCGAAAGATTTGTTTAATTCTTTCTCCGGTTAAATCAAATCTTTCTCCACATTCTTTTGGACTTTTTCCTTCAAAAAGAATCTGTTTTATAATGTCATATTCCTTTCTAGTAAGAAGAGGATGGTCGTAATTCTCATAAATAACATTAATTATTTTTAAAAATATCATTTGATATTCTTCTAATTGCCATTTTGTAGAAATAATTTTTTTAAGATTTTCCATATTATTAGGATTGGAATTTGGTAAATAATGATTCGTTAATTGTTCCAAAAATCCAAGAAAATTCTTGAAACAACTAACGAAAATTAACCAAAATACCATTTGTCAAAAAACTTATCTTTGTTTGGATAATAACATATAAATATTTATTTGTCTAGCTGGCTCCGGGGGTAGGGTATCTTTCCTTACAGGAACAGTATACCTTTTCGATTAGTTCAAAATAAATTTTTCACTAATAACGAAAAGCTTTTCGCTCACTACCTGAAAGCCAAGCAGTTGGCTTTCTCCCCGGAGCCCAAAAAACCAAAAGCCCACTTTCGTGGACTTAAGATTTTTACGGGCTCCACACTTGGGATAATGTTCGAATGGAAATATTAAAACAGTAATTACCCCATCCTGCTTACCACTATATATAGTTCACAATGTACACATTGTTCACACAAAAGAAAAAATCCACCGAGCAGTAGATTTTTTCTACCACAAAGTGGATTTAATAATTTATTAAACGAGAACCCCTTCTATCTTTTTTTTAGTCCATTCTAACCACAAGAAGATCCTAGACTCATCATAGTTATTCACATAATGAACCTCAGTAACCTTCCAAAAGGTCGGTTTTGAACCATCGCTGTTAGTAAATTGATTACCCTCCAGATAAACTCTTGCTATTAGAGTATTTCTGTAGCCATAAAAGAAAACCATTCTTTTTATTCTTTTACATTTTGAAGCATCAATTAAACATTCTTCAGCTTCTTCAATTTCACTTGTAGTGATTTTATGAAACCAAGTAAAATTTTTCCAGTTACTGGTTGCTTCAAAAAAATCAGACAAGAAGCGAGTCGCCACTTGTTCACTCTTGCTAAATTCATAGTTTTTCATAATAAACCCTTTCGGTTTCATATTGCAACATTGCAATATGGCTTGCTATCACAGCAGCTCAATAACCTCAAAAAGACCATTGAGCTACTGTGAAGTCATTTCAAAGAACTACAGCTAACTCTAATAGTGTAGCATACCAAAACTAGTTTGTCAATTTTGCTCCAAATTTGGGAGGATGTTCGAATGAGTATATTGTTGGATAAATAAAAAAGAGGCCCCTACACTATAAATATTTGTGTATTTGCCTCTTAACGTTAACTCATCGATTATTATTTCCTTACGGAACCAGCACCACAGTTATTTTTTGTTGTAACTTTTGAAGTGTATTTGCATCCCAGTAAGAAACTCCTTCGTCATTTTCTTTTAAGAACCAAAGGAATCTGCTACCTTTTTCGTCATCTTCATCTTTGCAACCTTCTCCAACCCCCACACACAGACATAATTCTTCTACCCCACAGCAACATCTTGATTCAATAAATTGACCAGATGTTATACCATAAATATTTTCTGCTACTTTTGTTTCTATGGCATGTTGTTGACCACAATTGCCAGTAAAATTGAATTCAGATGGAGATGAACTCCCTTTCAATTCGCTTTTCAATGTCTTGAGTTTTTCAATCAAGGCATCTTTCCTTTCTTTAATACTCTTTTTCATAACGGCATAGATTTTGGTTAATAAATAATTTAATTAAAATTAAAAATATATTTGTATATTTGTTGATTATTCTAAAAATCCTTAAAGACTCTTAAAATAACCAACAAAAATTAACCAAAAAAACCAATTTTCAAAAAACTATTATTATCTATATAATAACATATTATTATTTATTTGTCTAGCTGGCTCACTATTTGGGAGGTCATTCAGACTCTGAGAGTCTTCAGTCTCGAATGAGATATTCGAATAAATATTCGAAGAGATAATTTCTAACTATTATAATTTATAGTTCACTAATAAATTTAGTTTTATTTAAATCAATATTATTATTCTTAAAATCATTTCCAAAATCTATGGGTAATATTTCAATGTCATTCTTTTGTGAAACCCACATTATCTCAGATAATTCATGAGCGTGGGTTCTTTCTAATTTTTCAATATTTAAATAATCTTTCCCGTTTTTAACTTCAAAAAAGAATTCTACACATTCTGTACTGTTTTTATCTTCAATAAATGTGTTTATATATAATAACCTTCCAATTTCAGGCATAACTCCTAATTCTTCAACAAGCTCTCTTTTTAAACAAGTAATAACATCTTCTCTATATTTCAAATGTCCACCAGGAAGAGCCATAAAATCATCACCAAGGTGTTTAATAATTAATAGTTTACTATCATTTATAATAACTCCTCTAACATTTATGATTATATTTTTGTTATCCATAAAATTATTCTATCATAGGTTCGAACTTCTACTAATCTCCGAAAAATAACCATTGTAAAATATGGCTTAAATTTTTGCTCCATATACTATACAAATTTAGAACTGCGAACTGGGCTAAGACAAAAATTGAGCTTGAATTTAGTAAGATTTTTGAACTTTTTTCTATTGGATAAATAAAAAACGCAAAACTTCTGTTATGAAGCTCTGCGTTTTATTGAACATAAATGAAATGATCAATATACTTTAGTGGCAATAATCTAAAACAGATGAATTATTTCAGGAGAGACTTAACATCAAGTTTCTCTCCATCGATGTTGATATTAGCTAAGTCATACTCAATATAGGAGAAATAAGTTTCACCTATCTTAAATAGTTTCTGGTCCTTAGGGAAAGTACCAGTAACCCTGGCACGAGGCCTTTCGCTTTTTTCTTGAAGCCATGCCCCAAAATTCATTGTGGCCTTGTCTTCTGCCATGTTCTCATCCATGCTTTTGCCATAGGAAATGGCAAAGTAAGATGTATCCACCTTGAACAGATAGACGTTTTCTTCCTGGCTGATGATTTCGATTTTTTTCTGGCTTGACCAGAATTTCTTTGCCAGATCCTTAGCTGGCATCTGACATACAGCACAAAGAGTGACAATAGTCAGGAAAAGAATTAATATCGATTTTTTCACGACTTTGATTTTTAAGTTAATACGAAAATCCGTAAACATCCTTAAATGTCTTTTGCCAATCCTCTTCAAGATCGTAAAACATTTTTATTGATACCTTTTCCGAACCATCCTCTCTTTCGACAATAGCAATGTAGGAGGAATTGCCATCGGGGGTCGTTACAGAAAAAATATCTTGATTTTCTGGCTTCATTGTAATCGTTCCATTACCACCCTTAATTCTCGAAAGAACAAAGCCGAGCCTTGCTCTGTATCCGTCTTTAGCAAGTGCTGACAAAATTGAGTCCTTAAGTGCTTTACACATTACATGGGATTCTGTCCACATTGAATTTTGATCCTGCTTCTGTAATTTTAGTTGGCGTTCTGTTAACGAAAGCACAATTTTCTGCTTTTCCTCGATTGCTGTTGCAATCGTCTTTGTCTGACAAAAACAACTTGCCGACAAAATTATTCCGATAATCATGATAAAAAATGTTTTCATCTTTTTGGAAATTAAGTGAATACCAATGTTGACTTTAAGAACTAATAATTCATTACGAGTTCTATAAAGCCAGCACCCTGTATTCTTGCCTCCTGTATTTGTCAAAAAACCGCTATACCTTTACAATATAGCATATTTTAGTATGTTTGTCAACTATGCTCCAAACTTGGGATGATGTTCGAATATCTATCCAAGAGAGATAGGGGGTAGTCCCCTACAAAGTTCACAACATGCACACGTTCACAGGAAATAAAAAACTGCTTTTTTAGGGCAGTTTTAATCCTTTTTGGGGAATAACTTCATTTTAGTATTTCTTTTATTGGACCACTATAGTATATTACTGTTTTTTTGTTTTTTCTTTTTTTATACCACTGTATATTAGTTGTAATCATCCCTATAACTATTCTTGAAAAGAGAATAATGAAAATCAAATCAAGAACTACAGGTGAAAGATACCCGGAAAGGGATATGGTTTCATTATTATAAAGAGATTTTAACCAAGGCACAAAAGTGGGAAAAAAGAAATAGAGAGTGACTGAAACTGATTCAAGAATCAGAATCAACGGAAATAATCCAGCAATACAAGTCATTAGAATTGAAGCTTGGAATAACGGTAAATATGGGTCTTTTGTTTTCATATATATGGTTTTATTTTAAGGTGGACACAAAAGACTTCATGAATCTTCTCTGTTCACCTAATAAAACCTTCTTTCAAAGAATTGTATTTAACTCCAAACTATCACATATTAAATTATGAGTCAATTAAAATCGGCCTGAATTCAACATTGAAATGCAACACTTGAGACAAGACTGAAAACTCTCTATTTCTTCAATATATAATCCTCCAACAATTTAATAATCTCCCCGTCTTTTTTACCTCTAGTATTAATTCGATAACCATCTTTTACACTAAACTTGTATGCTTTTAAAAAACTCTCTGGTGTTAAAGTAAAAGCATCTTTGTCTTTATACTGAATCAATTCTTTATAATCACTGATTATGTTATCTCTTATTAAAATATTCTTTGAGGCAAAACCTACTTTTTTGTTATTTAGTATAAATTCATGTTCTTTTTCATCAGTTAAATTAAAACCATTAGACTCAAGATTTTTTTTAAATTCTTCCCATTTGATATTAAAAAATTCGTCTTCTATTAAAATATCAATATCTTCAAAATCTTTAAACTTCCCTAAATATAGGGATACACCAAAAGAACCATAAATTACTGGTTTTATGTTTAACTCTTTCAGTATTGATAAAATTCTGTCCAAAAAATCTTCCATAATTCATATTATATACTAAAAATATTTAGGTTCGAACTTCTACTAACCTCCGTAAAATAACCCTTGTAAAACATGGCTTTTAAAAATGCCCACTACTTGGGACGATGTTCGAATGAGTATATTAAAACAATTGTGAGTGCGAACCGATATCAACTAATATTAGAATTAGATTCTCTTTTTCTATTTTATAAATTAAAAGCAAATCACCTTTTATATGACATTCTCTATATTTTGAAAGTTCTCCATTTAAATTGTGATCTCTAAAACTCAATGGCAATTTTTGTCCTGAAGCCAGTAAATCAATAGTTTGTTCAATTTTCTTTTTAACAGAAAGTTTAATTCCACTATTATTCAAGCGTTGAATTGATGTTTCAAAATCTTTTGAACGTCTAATATTATACATAAAATGTATTATAGCAAATCAGCTAAAACTTCTTTACCAGTTTTATAACTCTTGCCATTCTTTAAAGCATAAGCAGTCTGTTTATCCCAGCGGTCTTTAATTGCTGATATATTTTTTGTAGGAGTAAATGGTAAACCATTTTCAGTAATAACTTGATTTAGAAACATCTTAACAGCTGTAGACATATCTAGCCCCATAGAAGACAAAGTCTTATTTGCTTTGTTTTTAATATTCTCTTCAATTCTTATATTTAATGTAGTCATACGATTAGTATATACATTGTGTGTACATTGTCAATACTGTTATCCACAGGTTCGAACTTGTTACAAGGTAGGAAAAATAACCATTGATAAATATGGCTCAAAATTTTGCTCCAAACATCGGAGGATGTTCGAATAAGTATTTTGGGGAAATAAAAAAATCCGAGAATCAACCATAAATTGAATCCTCGGATTTATAAAAGCTACACTATTTTTATTTGAACCTAACCCCCTTTCTTTTAATTAAACAAGATTTTCGCGCACAATTAGTAACCAAAAAGAAAACTTCTTCTGTAATTTGGTTCAGGACGTGATCTTTCTCCGATTATTTTTACAACCTTATCGCACCTCCAGCATTTTTTTCTTTGCCCGGTGTATCCATCGTGATTTGTTCTACCACAATGTGGACAATCCCAGTCATTATCCCATGTTGCCATCACAGACCATATTTCTTCTCTAAACGGTTGTCTGTTTTGGTTATGGAATCTGTTACAAACTGCTTTACAATTTCTTGTTATGATGTCTGTGATTTTTCCATCCACAAAACACCTGAACTTACCACGTTTCAGTGGTTTAAAAGTTATTTTTTTCATAAGTCATAATTTATTTTAGATGAATTTTTTCTGTTTAAGCAATTTGACTGTCAGGAACAAGTTCCTCCTGCTTTTCTTGTCTTATGGTTATAGGTAGAATTTCTACCAAAGAACCAAACGGTAGCCCGACAACCGCAAAGAAAATTCTTGCTGGTTTCTTTTTCACGTTTCCAAACAATTTCTCATAAAAATCATTTACGACTTCGTAGTTTTTCATATCTGTAACCAGTACCGCTACAAATACAACATCATCCAGTGTACGACCTGCCTGTTCAAGCAAGGTAGTCATTTTTTTGCCAACCTGGTCAAGTTGTTCTGAGAGGTTGTCCGGAGATACAAGTTTTTTGCTTTCAATATTTGGAATCATACCAGAAAAAATATCTAACAAATCTTTTCCGATTAGCTCATCAAAAAGATGAATAAATGGAGAATACGGCAAACCGTTTCCGATGAATGATTCTAACGTGTTCTTTTTCATAATAATTTGGATTTTTGGTTAATAATTAATGAAAATTATATATTTGTTTGCTGATTATTTTAAAAACCCATAAAGATTCTTAAAATAACCAACAAGCAATAACCAAAAACTTTTTATTTCAAAGAATGAAGATTCTTGTTTGAAATGCAACTCATATAAAATATGAATATATGAGAAATAGATTTACGCATTTGGATTTTAGAGCTCGAGATAGAATCGAAGCCCTGTGGAGAAAAGGACACACCAAAAAAG
>TBL_comb47_HYPODRAFT_10002738_pt1 | contig 21497 bp, 19 predicted proteins | sample TroBogypolimnion_40_FD_10682 | JGI IMG/M metagenome (IMG submission 10682) | reverse complement strand
CGTGACACTAGTTTCTCCCTGCCCAGCAGAAAGCAGCCGAGCCGATAAATGTCATCGGCCTCGGTCAGCGGCTCCTCCATGGAAATCTGGCGCGTCAGCGTTGTAAAATCGGTGTAGCGAACCTTGACCTGGACGGTGTGCGCCCCCAGTCGTTTGTGTTTTAGCCGTGCTGAAATATCTGCCGCCTGTTCTTTCAGGCAGGCGCGTAGAATCTTCCGGTTGTCCGTGTCCTTCAGAAAAGTTTCCTCGCCGCTGATGCTTTTGATTTCGTCGCCGATTTCCAGCGGCCGGTCATCCTCACCGAAGGCAAACTGCGTGAGCTTCGGGCCAAACGAACCGACCAAGGCCCGCAGGTCGCCGGAGTAATCCTGCAAATCACCGATCGTGGCGAGGCCCGCCTTTTTCAGGATCTGTTCCGTGACTTTGCCAACCCCGTAAAGCGTCCGCACCGGCAAGGGGCGCAGGAACGATACTTTCTCCTGGCCGGTGATGACCGTGAGGCCGTCCGGTTTCTGATGGTCGCTGGCGATCTTGGCAAGCAGCTTGTTGGATGCGATGCCGATGGTGGCCGTCAATTGCCGCTCAGACAGAATCCGCTGTTTCAATTGCCGCGCCAGCGGCAGGGCCCTGAGCAGCGCGGCGTCCGCACTCCCCGCCGGGCAGATGGACGACATGTCGAGATACGCTTCATCCACGGACATCTGCTCCACGATGGCACCGGTGGTGGCCATGATTTCCATGATCCGACGGGATTCCTCACGGTAGGCGTCCATGCGTGGCCGCACGAAAATCCCGTTGGGACAAAGCTGGCCGGCGGTGGCGCTGGGCAGCGCGGAACGCACCCCAAACTTCCGCGCCTCATAACTGGCGGCGCACACGACGCCCCGTTGCGTTGGTGGGGCGCCGACAATCACCGGCTTCCCGCGCAAGCGGGGGTCGTCGCGCTGCTCCACGGAAGCGTAAAACGCGTCCATGTCCAAATGGAGGATCACTCGGAACATTGTCCCGGCAGCATACCGGAATCAGTTCAAAGGCTGAAGCCCCAACCAGTCAGCCGACATAAAATTGTGAAACACATTGCAAAAAGGTGCGCAAGAAAGTCATGAGTCCCGTCAAAACTTCAACTGGTAAAAGCCCGGGCCATTGGTAACGGTGACGGTATTCGATGGCGGGGTCGCTAGAAGGTTGCTCTGGATGACATTCGTGAAGCCAGCCGCCAGATTTGCGGTGTATTGGATGGAGAAGAATTCGCCGGTGACGGTGTCCCAATTCAGCGCCATTTGGTTTCCGCTGGGTTGCAGTTTCAACGTCCGACCCACGCGGGCACCGAAACCCACCACCGGCGCGGGTCGCCAGTCGTCGTTCGTGCGGCCGTCGCCACATTGTCCCTGATCGTTTGCGCCCCACATCCACACCGAGCCGTCCGACTTGACGGCGATGTTGTGATAGTCCCGGTTGGCCACCAGAGCCACGTTGCTGAAGCTGTTGCCGAACTTGTCCTGCGTCACCTGCACCGGAGTGGCATGAACCACCGGATCCGTCGCCACGCCCGGCCCCGTGCCGTCCGTGGCGCCGGTGCCCAGTTCTCCCACATCATTCACTCCCCATTTCCAGACGGTGCCATCGGCGCGGAGAGCGATGGAATTATAGTCGCCGCCAGACACCGCAACGATGTTGCTCAAGGCCAAAACCTGCACCGCATTGGACCGGTTGATGGCCGTGCCGTCGCCCAATTCGCCGTTCAAATTCTTTCCCCAGGACCAGACCGTTCCATCTGCTTTCAAGGCCAAGGTGTGTTTCCACCCGGATGAGATGGCGGTGATGTTCGTCAACCCGCCCACTTTCACCGGGGTGTAACTGGTATATCCGTTCGTGCCGTTGCCCAATTCGCCATTGCCGCCGGAGCCCCACGTCCAGACGGTGCCGTTTGTCAGCAAGGCCACCCCGTAAGTGTAACCGCACGAAACTTGCACTGGATTATGAATGGCACCGCCACCCTGCGAGTTGGCGACTTGCACCGGCACGGTGACTTGCGGGCCTCCGATCGGATTTACCGTCCCGTTTCCAATTTGGCCGCCCTGATTCATTCCCCACGCCCAGACGGTGCCATCGGCCTTGACCGCGAGATTCCAGTAAGTCCGGCCGCCCAGTTTGGTCACCGAATTCAATGGTGGCACAGCCGAGAGTCCGGCTTGAATCGGCACGGCGGAGTCGTTCGTGGTTCCGTCTCCGAGCCCGCCGACAAAATTATATCCCCACGCCCAGACCGTGCCGTCGGATTTCAGTGCCAAGTTATGCACCTCGCCGCCCATGATGGCCGTGACGGTGTTCAAATAACTGAGATTGCCCGGACCATGAACTTCTGATGGAACAAGCACTCGGCCCAAGGTGGTTGAATCCACACCCAGACCAAGTTTGCCTCCGATATTCGATCCCCATGTCCAGACCGTGCCATCGGATTTCAGGACAATCGTTCCCCGGGCGCCGCCCCAGATGGAAACGACATCCGCGCCGCACGCCGGGAACAGCAGGGCCAAAAGCAAAAGGGCAACTCCGGCAAGGCGTAATGGATGAGGGAAACGGGTGGTTGTTTGCGGCATAGTTTTGCTTGTTGTTGTGGAAATCATGGAACAACCACGCGATAAAAACTCGCGCCGCGTCCGGAGCCGTTGGTGTCGGTGAATGTGGTGATGGCGGTGACGTTGGTGAAAGTCTGCAAGGACTGCCAGTCCGTGAGGTTCGTGGAAAACTGGACAGTCTGAATCAGGCCGGTGCTGCACAGGGTTTGAAACTGAAAGTTGCCATTCGGCAGGACCACGGGTTGGCCCGTGAAGGCGGGCGGAAGGTTCGTGTCCAGAATGGTCACCACGCAAGTCAAGTTGTCACCCAGCCACGCACCACCCGATGCGGAGATGAGTTCGAGGGAAAATTGCCGGGGCGGATCAATTACGCGGTCGTTCAGAATGGGAATCGTAATATTCTTGCTCGTGACGCCGGATCCGAAAGTGACGACGCCAGAGAAGGCGACAAAGTTGGAATTACCCGCCGTCAACGCATAGGTGGTGTAGCTGACTTTCACCGTCAGGTTGTTCGCGCCGGTGCGGGTGAGCGGCACGTTGATGAAGCCGCCGTTCTTGTTGATACTGGCAGCGGTCGTGGCCCATTGGATCATGCCACCGCCGCTGGCCGGCCAGGAACTGATGCTGGCAACGGCATTGGTGATGCCATTGTAGGCCGCGATGTTGGCACCTTCAACCTGGTCGTAGCGTTCGTTGAACAGCGCAGCAAACTCAACGCCATTGGTCGAGAAAGAAGTCTGGTTAATGTTTTGCGCGAGCACCGAACTGGCACCGGCCAGGCTGCCATAAAACAGATAATCCCAACTGAAAGTAGAACCGGGAATACGCGCGTTGTAGCCTTCCAGATAATTTTGCAGATAGTGACAGAGTCCGATGGCCGAGGCGCTCAACCCGGCACACGAATCATAGGCTTCATAATACCCGGCGCCATCAATCACGCGCACATTGATGTTGGTTGGAAAGTCCACCGCGGACCGGCTCAAATACTGCGCGATGTCGGCATACCAGATTTCCCACGGCGCAAGGTCGCCGGGGCGGCTGTGCGATTGGACGACGTTGGTGAAGCCGAGAATATTCGTCAACCCGGCATTGCCGAGGAGATCCTGCTGGATGTAATCCATGTAAGATTTGCCGCTAGCCTTTTCAATGACGCGGCCCAGGATCAAGTAGCCGAGATTGCAATAGACGTTCGTGCTGCCCGGTGTGAAGTCGAGCGGCTTGGAAAACATCCAACTGATGACGTTCGTCGGTCCGGCCGGATAATTCAGACCCATGTTCGTGGAAATTTGGACGGTGCGGAATACCGGGTCGAAAGCCGGGTTGTAATTATTTTGATTCCAGCCGCCGGCATGATCGAGCAAGTGTTGCACGGTGATATTCGTAATGCGGCTGTCGCCCAGCACACCGCCCCACGGCTGGATGCCGAGATAATCATAAATCTTCGTGCCGGTGGTGATTTTCCCCGCCGCCACGAGTTTGTAAATGGACGAAGCGGTCAGCATCTTCGACACACTGGCGAGCCGGAACAGATTGTCCGGGTGAATGACCTTCGTGAAATGATTATCGCGCCAGCCGTAGCCCTGGCGAAACACCAGCTTGCTGTCCTTCATCAAGGCCAGCGTGCCGGCTTCAAAATTATGGGCGACCAGAAAATTGGTCATGGCCGATTCCAGCGCTGCCAGTTCCGGCACGACCGGGCCGCTGCCGGGCCGGTTGGCGGGCATGCCGACACCTTGAAGATACAAGATGTTGGCGAAAGGCGGATTGGGCGTCGCGTAATTGGTGAGGGCCGCTGATTCAAAACCCAACGCCTGCGGAATGAAACTCAGGGAATACAGATGATTCTGGCCGGTCGGGAGAAATTGCCCGGCATAGTTTGAACTGGTTTGGAAATCAGCAGCATTGGGACCGATGAAGGTTTCCGATTGCATGAAAAGATTTGCGCCACCGGCAAAACTGAACCCGCTCACTTGGTTGGTCGCACCAATCGGGATGAAACCGAAATCATACGTCTGCGCGGCGTTGGCATCGCTGCCGAGCCGCAGAGCGAGATGAAAAGCCAGCACCACCATACAGATGCGCAACGGGTCATGGCGGCGAACATTCATTCGCAAATGATAGCATTTGTTGCGCCGCAAGGTCGGGGAAAGGTGGATAATCCGCGCAATGTGACCCTGTGAGGGGACGACCATGTGGTAAAAGGTTCTTGAAGGAGGAAGCCTGAAAACACGGAGGGTGGAGAAAAATCGGCGGACGGCGTGGTGTTTGAATCCAGCCGTTGACCCGCTCCGGGCTCTCGCTTAATCTCGCGGGACGGGCGGTTCGACGAGGAAGCTGTTTTATGACGCTCATCACCATTTTTATTCTACTGGTGTTTCTGCACAGCCTGGCTTCCGGCCGGCTGGCGCGGACCATCTTTACTCCGCCGATTCTGTTCACGGCGGCGGGGATGGTGACGCTGCTCCTGCTGCCGCACCTGCGGGACCGCAAAGTCAGCCTTGAGATTTTTCTCCAGGTCGCGGAAGTGGGGCTGACGCTGCTGCTCTTCACCGATGCCAGCCGGACCGACCTGAAAGTGTTGCAGCAGATCCGCAATCTGCCCGCTCGTTTGTTGAGCACGGGGATGCTGTTGACCCTGCTGCTGGGCGCGCTCGGGGCGCTGGTGGTGTTCCCGCAGCTCACAATTTGGGAGGCGGGCATCCTGGCGGCCATCCTCGCGCCGACGGATGCCGGGCTGGGCCAGATCATCGTGAATAGTCCGCGCGTGCCGATGAAAATCCGTCAGGCACTCAACGTGGAGGCCGGGCTGAACGACGGGCTATCCGTTCCTTTCCTGCTGTTCTTCATCGCCCTGGCTGCGCCGAACGCCGACGGTCATGGTGCCAGTCTGCCGCGCTTCATTTTGGAGCAACTCGGCTACGGCGCGTTGATCGGCATTGGCATTGGACTGGCCGGCGGCTGGATTCTGGGCTGGGTGCGGCGCAAAGAGTGGATGGCGGAATCCTCGCAGCAACTGGGCCTGGTGTCGCTGCCGCTGTTCTGCATCTTCGCCTCGGACGCCTGCTTGGCCAGCATGTTCATCGCGGGGTTTGTGGCCGGTCTGGCGGTGCAGGTGGGTTACAAGCAAGCCGGCAAACACAGCGTCGAGTTCACCGAGGAATGGGGACAGTTGCTGAACCTCTCCGTTTTCTTCCTGTTCGGCCTGCTGGTGGCGCGCGATTGGCGGCAGTTCAATCTGTCGCATGTGGCGTATGCGGTCCTGAGCCTGACGGTGGTGCGGATGGTGCCGGTGGCGATCGCACTGACCGGCACCCGGCTCAACCGGGCCACGGTTTTGTTCATGGGCTGGTTCGGCCCGCGCGGGCTGGCGTCCATCGTGCTCGGCCTGGTTTATCTGGAGCACGGCCCGCAACAGCCGGGCGCGGTCACCCTGCGGCTGGCGGTGATGATGACGGTGTTGCTGAGCATCTTCGCGCACGGCTTCAGCGCGCTGCCGGGCATAAATCTCTACGCGGCGAAGGTGGCGAAGCTGGACCCCGGCGCACCTGAAAAGCAGGTGGTCGGGGACGCGGTTGGTGGAATAGCCGAATAGGTAAAACAGGTGGTGAACCGGCGTTTTACTCATGGGCTTTCAGCTTTCCCCGGGAAAACACACAGGCGGATAATTCTTGCTGAAAATACTTTTCCAAAACAAGATATCCGCGAAATGACAAGAAGACTGATCCTCCAATTAGGGCTGCCGGTTTGGTTGCTGGCCGGGCTGATGCCATTTGTTTCCGGTTGCCAGAAGAGCGCGCCGCCGGTGGCCGGACCGCCGGATGTCCAGGTCGTCGCCGTCGAGCAGCGCGACGTGCCGATTTATCGCGAGTGGGTGGGCACCTTGGAAGGCACGGTCAACGCCACGATCTCCGCGCAGGTTAGCGGCTATCTGCTCACCCGCAACTATGTTGAAGGCAGCCTGGTGACGAACGGCCAGGTGCTGTTTCAACTGGACGACCGAACTTACAAGGCCGCGCTGGATCAGGCGATGGCCAAGCTGGGGAAATCCGAACTCGACGTGAAGCGCTACACGCCGCTGGCGGCGACCCAGGCCATCAGCCAGCAGGAGCTCGACGACGCCATCCAGCAGAACCTCGCCAATGAAGCCGCCGCCGAGTCCGCCCGGCTCAATTATCAATTCTGCAAAATCCTTTCGCCGGTGGACGGTCTGGCCGGCCTCGCCACGGCGCAGGTGGGCGATCTGATCGGACCGAGTTCCGGCGCGCTCACCACCGTGGCGCAGATTGATCCGATCCGCGCTTATTTCTCAGTGGATCAAATGCTGATGACGAGGATGCAGGAGCGAATGCTGGCTGATGGCCGGGCGCTGCGCGGGGGCAACGATGAATACAATGGACCAGCGCTGGAATTACTGCTCGCCTCCGGTGCAGCCTACCCGCAAAAAGGCCGGGTTCGTTTTGCGAATAACCAGGTGGATGTGAAAACCGGCACGCTCCGGCTGGTGGGCGAATTTCCGAATCCGCAGGGGTTGCTCGTCCCGGGCATGTTTGTCCGCGTGCGGGCTTTGCTGGAAACGCAGAAAGACGCGCTGCTCGTGCCGCAATCGGCGGTGGTGGACATGCAGGGCCGTTACCTCATCGCGGTGGTCGGCGCGGACAACAAGGTCAGCATCCGGCCGGTGATGACCGGTGAGATTGTCGGGCAGCTATGGGTCGTGACGGGTAATTTGAAACCCGGTGACCGCGTCGTGGCGCAAGGCGTGCAAAAGGTGCGGGACGGTGCGGTGGTCAATCCGGTGCCGCTGGCGACGAATGCGGTCCCTACCGTTTTGGCAGCGAAGGCGGAGGCGACGAAACCTTGAGCCGGTTCCACACCCGTATCCGCTGACGTATGTCAAAATTCTTCATCAACCGTCCGATCGTTGCGATGGTGATCTCCATTCTCATGGTGATCCTCGGCCTGGTCGCCTTGTCCGGCCTGCCCATCGCCCAGTTCCCCAACATCGCGGACCCGCAGATCCAGGTGAACGCCACCTATCCGGGCGCGGACGCCACCACCATCGAGCAGTCGGTGGCAACGCCGATCGAGCAGCAGATGTCCGGCGTGGACAACATGGAATACATGTATTCCCTGAACGCCAACAACGGCACGATGAAGCTGACGGTGGACTTCAACATCAAGACCGACCCGAACACGGACCAGATCCTTTCGCAGATGCGGCAGAGCCAGGCCGCCTCCCAGTTGCCCAGCGCGGTGAACAATCAGGGCGTGACCGTCCAGAAATCCACTGCCGCGCCGCTCATCATGTTCGCGCTCTTCTCGCCGAACGACACTTACGACGGCGTCTTTCTCGCGAACTACTCGGTCATCAACATCAACGACCTCATGACGCGCGTGCCGGGCATCGCCAGCGTCTCGGTTTTCGGCGCGGGTAATTACGCGATCCGTTTATGGGTGCGGCCCGACCGCCTGGCGCAGATGGGCGTCACCGTGCCGGACATCATCAATGCCATCCAGGCGCAGAACACCGTGAACCCTGCCGGCCAGATCGGCGGCGAACCCATTCCGAAAGGCCAGCAATACACCTACGCGGTCCGAGCCCAGGGTCGGCTCGAAACCGAGGCGCAGTTTGAAGACATTGTCCTGCGCGCGGCGCCCGGCGGCCAGATCCTGCGGGTGAAGGATGTCGCCCGCGTCGAACTCGGCGCGCAGAACTACAACATGAAGGCGCGCCTGAACGGCAAACCTTCCGCGCTGATCGCCCTGTATCAGTTGCCGGATTCTAACGCCGTGGACGCGGCCAATGGCGCCAAGAAAGTCATGGCCGACCTCAAAAAGAGTTTTCCGCCGGACCTCGACTATGTGGTCGCACTCGACACGACCCTGGCCGTGACGGAGGGCATGAAGGAAATCGAGCATACGCTGGTCGAAGCCCTCATCCTGGTCATCATCGTGGTGTTTATTTTCCTGCAAGGCTGGCGAGCGACACTGATTCCGCTGCTCGCCGTGCCGGTCTCGTTGGTCGGCACGTTTGCGCTGTTCCCGCTGTTTGGTTTCTCCATCAACACCCTGTCGCTCTTTGGCCTCGTGCTCGCCATCGGCCTGGTGGTGGATGATGCCATCGTCGTGGTCGAGATCGTGGAGCATCACATCGAGAAAGGAATGTCGCCGAAAGACGCGGCGTTGAAAGGCATGCAGGAAGTCGCCGGACCGGTGATGGCCATCGCGATCATTCTCGCGGCGGTGTTCTTGCCGACGGCCTTCATCCCCGGCATCACGGGCCGGCTCTATCAGCAATTCGCCGTCACGGTTGCGGTGTCCGTGGCCATCTCGGCGTTCAATGCGCTGACGCTCTCGCCTGCGCTCGCGGCCTTGCTGCTCCGGCCCAAAGTCAAAGGGACCGGCCCGCTGCAGAAATTTTACGACGTATTCAACAAATGGTTTGGCCGCGCGACCGACGGTTACGTTGGCGTCTGCCGCCTGCTCATCCGCAAGAGTGCCTTCGCGCTGATTCTGCTGGCGGGCTTCGCGGTGCTGGCCGGGTTTCTGGGCACGGCGACCAACACCAGCTTCCTGCCGGATGAGGATCAGGGCTACGTCTATGCCGGCGTGCAACTGCCCAACGCCGCTTCCGCGCAGCGCACCAGTGACGTGATGAAACAGGCTGAGGAGATTCTGAAAGAGACGCCAGGCATCAAGTATTATTCCACCGTCGTCGGCTACAGCATGTTGAGCGGGGTGCAGAACACCTACAGCGGCTTCTTCTTCATCACGCTGGAAGATTGGGGCAAGCGCAAGAAACCGGAGGAACAATACAAGGCGATCATGGCGCACCTGAATGCGAAGATGGGCCAGATTCCCGGCGCGGTGGGCTTTGCCTTTTCGCCGCCGGCGATTCCCGGCGTCGGCGCCTCGGGCGGCGTCACCTTCATTCTGGAGGACCGCACCGGTCAGGGCGGAGATTTTCTCGCGGCCAACCTGCAAAAATTTCTTGAGGCGGCAAACAAACGGCCGGAACTGACGCGTGCCTTCACCACGGCGCTGCCGTCCGTGCCGCAGGTGCTGGTGAATGTGAACAGCGACCAGGTGCTGCAGCAAGGCGTCAGACTTCAGGATGTTTACCAGACGATGCAGTGTTTCATGGGCGGCGCGTTCGTGAACTACTTCAACCGTTTCGGCCGGCAATGGCAGGTCTATGTGCAGGCCGAGGGCGACTATCGCACCGAAGCCCAGAACCTAGGCCAGTTCTATGTGCTCAATAACTCCAGCAACATGGTGCCGCTCGCGGCGGTAACCATCGTGAAGAACACTCAGGGACCGGAGTTCACCATGCGTTACAATCTCCACGAAGCCGCGCAGATCAACGCCTCGGCCAAGCCCGGTTATAGCTCGGCCCAGGCGATGAAGGCGTTGGAAGAAGTCTTTGCCGAGACCATGCCGCAGGGGATGGGCTACGATTACATGGGCATGAGCTATCAGGAGAAGAAGGCGCAACAAGGTGTCTCGCCGATGGTCATCTTCGGGTTCTCGCTGTTGTGCGTGTTTCTCATTCTCGCCGCTCAATATGAGAGCTGGAGTCTGCCATTCAGCGTGCTGCTCGGAACACCCGTCGCAGTCTTCGGCGCCTTCGCGGGCATCATGGTCGGACACTACGAGAACAACGTCTACGCGCAGATCGGACTGGTCATGCTCATCGGCCTGTCCGCCAAGAACGCCATCCTGATCGTCGAGTTTGCCAAGATGGGTTATGAGGAAGGCAAGCCGCTGATTGACGCCGCGCTCGACGGTGCGAGACTTCGCTTGCGCCCCATTTTGATGACGAGCTTCGCCTTCATTCTCGGGTGCGTGCCGCTGGCCAAGGCGAGTGGGGCCGGGGCGTTGTCGCGTCAGGTCATGGGCTTCACCGTGATCGGCGGCATGTTGGCGGCGAGCTTCATCGCGATCTTTCTGATTCCAGTCATCTTCTATGTGATCGAGAAACTGGGTGGTGGCAAACATGAACCGGCAAAGGATACCGGAGTGAAACCGGCGGAAACTCCGGGACATTGATCGCCGCCGTCAAACTATCCACATTATGAAATCCAAGGAACTCATCAAGCAGGCGCGCAAGATTGCGGAACATTACCGCGTCACCAAGGGCGGCAAGTTCCGGCTCAAGGATGCGCATCCCGGTGACACGATGGGTTTCAAGTCCGAGGCCAAGCCGCGCGCCAAGGAAGCGCTCGCGCTGGGCGTGGAGATGCTGGCCGAGTTGCAGGATGTTCTCTACGCGCAGGACAAGTGGGCCGTGCTCCTGATTTTTCAGGCGATGGACGCCGCCGGCAAGGACGGAGCCATCAAGCACGTCATGTCCGGCGTCAATCCGCAGGGCTGCCAGGTGCATTCCTTCAAGTCGCCTTCCGCCGAAGATCTCGACCACGATTATCTCTGGCGCTCGATGAAGGTGCTTCCCAATCGCGGCAACATCGGGATCTTCAACCGCAGCTACTACGAGGAAACCCTGGTCGTGCGGGTGCATCCCGAGTTCCTTGCCAGGCAGAAGCTGCCGGCCGAACTCATCACCAAGGATATCTGGAAACAGCGCTTTTCGGACATTCGTAATTTCGAACGCTACCTGGCCAACAACGGCATCGCCGTCTGCAAGTTCTTCCTGCACGTCTCCAAGAAGGAACAGAAGCGCCGCTTTCTCGAACGGCTCGAGACGCCGGACAAGAACTGGAAGTTCTCCGCCGCCGACATGGCGGAGCGTGGCTATTGGGACCAGTATCAGGACGCCTATGAGGACATGATCCAGAACACGGCCGCCAAGCACGCGCCTTGGTATGTGGTGCCGGCGGATAATAAATGGTTCACCCGTGTGGTGGTGGCCTCCGCCGTGATTGATACCCTGGCCGCGCTGGATCTGGAGTATCCCAAGGTCGGCGATGATAAGTTGAAGGAACTCGCCGCCGCGAAGAAGGTTTTGTTGAAAAAGTGATCTTACAGGAGACGAAATGAATTTAAATATCAAACCCGGTCTGGTTCTCGTCGCCGCCCTGATGCTGCTCGGCGGCTGCGCGGTGGGTCCGAACTACAAGCGCCCCGTGGTTCAGTCGCCGGAGAACTTCCGCTTCGCCGAGAGCCAGACCACGAACTCATTCGGCGACCTGCCCTGGTGGAAAGTATTTAATGATCCAATTCTGTGCGGATTGATCGGCACCGCGCTCACCAACAACTACGACCTCCAGCAGGCCGTGGCGCGCGTGGAGCAGGCGCGCAACCAGGCGGCGGTGGCCAACTCGGCCTTCTTCCCGCAGATCGGCTACGGCGGCGACATCGGCCGCGGCCGCAACGCGCTTTATAACGCGCCCGCCGCCTTGAATGGTTCCACCGAAAGTTCCGCGCAACTCACCCTCAACGCCGCGTGGGAGATCGACATCTGGGGCCGCATCCGCCGTTCGAGCGAAGCCGCCCGCGCCCAGTATCTCGCCACCGACGAAGCCCGGCGCGGCGTGATGATCACCTTGGTCAGCGATGTGGCCACCGCCTACTTTCAGTTGCTGCAACTGGATCAGCAGTTGGAAATCCAGCGCGCCGCCACCAACGCCTACGTCGGCAGCCTCCGCATCTTCAACGACCGCTTGATCAATGGCGTCGCCTCCAAGCTGGAGACGGACCGCGCCGCCGCCGCGCTGGCCAATGCCGCCGCGCTCATTCCGGAGTTGGAACTGCAAATCGCCACCACGGAGAACCAGCTCAACGTCTTGCTCGGCCGCCATCCGGGCGACATTGTCCGCGGCTCTTTGACCAACCAAACGCAACTGACGCCGGAGATTCCCGCCGGTCTGCCCAGTGAACTCTTGCGCCGCCGGCCCGACGTGGTCGCTTCCGAAGAGTCGTTGATCGCCGCCAACGCGAACATCGGTGTGAACGTGGCAAACTTTTTCCCTCAGATCGGCCTCACCACCTTCCTAGGCCGGGCCAGTCCCGAACTGTCCTCCTTCACCGGCGGCGCGGGAAATCTTTGGGACCTGGGCGGCACGATGTCCGGCCCCGTTTTCCAAGGCGGTGCCTTGCGCGCGCAATACCGCGCGGCGAAGGCGAAGTTTGTCGAGGCCAAGGCCGCCTACCAGCAGAGCGTCCTGACGGCGCTGCAGGAAGTCTCCAACGCCCTCATCACCCGGCAGAAGCTCGCCGAGGAGAATCTTTACGACGGGCAGGCCGCTACGGCACTGGCCGAATCCGTTGACCTGGCCACGCAGCGCTATCTGAACGGCAAATCCAGCTACTACGAAGTCTTGCAGGCCCAGCAGGAGCTTTATCCGACCCAGCAGCAGCAAATCCAGACGCAGGTCGGCCAAATGCTCGCCGTGGTGCAACTCTACAAAGCGCTCGGCGGCGGCTGGCAGGAGCCGGCGACAAATTCCATCAGCCACTGATGGAAAGAACGGCAACCAGCTGCCGCCAGCTGGTCGGCAGAACATGGCCGCAATCCGGCTGATTAAAGTGCTTTGGGTGACGGCCAGTGAGGATTGCAAAACGACCCGGTTACCGTGCGTTGGTGCAGGTTCCGGCAGGACTGCGTTTGAAGCGCCAGCGGCGCGGATGAGAATAGCCGGCAGTTTCAAGTGCGGGTTTTTCGGCGTAACAATTCAAAAGTCCCACCGTGACGATTAAAGGATACAGCTCCCTGCGGGACGCGGTGTTTTGCAAAACGGTCCAGGCATTGAAATGCGCTCGACAAAAAGATTGGAGGGAATAGTGTCTGAATCGTAATCCGAATCGGGATTATGAACTTTAGGAAAAAATCCGTTCTGGTTTTGCTGACACTGATGATTTGCGTCGCCGGCTGCTTCACGGTCAGCTCCCAGACCACCAATGAGCCGAGTTATCAAAACCGGCAATTGAGCGAGTGGTTGCGGGACTTTGACAACGACAATCTGACGCCGGAACAGCAGGCAATGGCGGCAGAGGCAATCCGGCACATCGGTTCCCCAGCCGTGCCGTTCTTGGTGGAACGCTTGAGCGACGCGCAACTGATGCAATCCAAGATCGAAATGCAAAAGAGGCGCGAAAGACAATCGGTCGCCGGATTTACGGTTGGCCGACCACCCGATCCAAGACACGAGGCGTTGGCTAGTTTGGATGCGCTTGGTTCTGCGGCTGTGGATGCCCTGCCGGCATTGGAAAAACTGTTGCACGAAACCCCGCCTGACCCGCAAGCCATCTATGTTGTCGCGCGAATTGGCCCGGCGAGCATCCCATTGTTGACAACATCGCTAACCAATGAGGAGAAACTTGTGCGACTGCAGGCGAAACTTTGTCTGGAAATGTTAAATTCCCGCGCGGAATTGCTTTACCCGCGGATTCCGGTTGGCCCGGACGCACCGTCTTTTCGACTGCGGCTGTGTGAATTCAATTTGAAGGTAATCCACGGCGCGTTCAGAGAATACAAAGCAAACCATCCCGGGATGGAATTGCCAAATGACGTGAATCAAACCCCGCCACCCTCATTGCCGCCTCCGTGATTATTTCATCTGCGCCAGAATCTGATCCGTGATGGCTTTCACCGCCGCTTCGGCTTCGGGATCGAGGCCGGCGGTGGGTTCGCTGGAAGCTGGAGCCTGACAGGTCGCGCCGGGACGCCATTCGCCGCTGTCGCAGAGTTCGCATTCCTTCATGCCGATGCGCGGGTCCACGAACCCGAGGCTCTGCTTTATGTTGAGAATCTCTTTCATCTGCGGCCCGGTAAACGTGTTGATCGGCTTGCCCAGCTGGCCGGCGACCACGATGGTGCGGCAATAGGCCTCGATGATCTCCATGCGCCAGTAGGCTTCCTCGACGTTGTTGTGGCTCCAGGTCACGACGCCGTGATTTGCCATGAGAATGGTGTTGTAGTCATCGGTCATGTCGGCAACCAGCTTGCCCATTTCCGGCGAACCGGGTGTGCGATACGGCGCGACACCGACGGAACAAAACACTTCATACTCCGGCAACATGCAGGTGGGCGGCGCCTGGCCGACCACTGCGAACGCTGTGGCGTAAGGCGGATGGCAATGGCAGGTGGCGACGGCTTTGGGCTGCTTCTTCATCATCTGCAAGTGCATCAGGATTTCGCTGGTGCGCTTTTTGGTGCCGCAAAGCTGGTTGCCCTCGAAATCCACGAGGCACATGTCCGACGGCTTGAGCGAACCTTTGCTTACGAGCGTGGGCGTGCAGATGGCGATGTCTTCGCCGACGCGGATGGCCATGTTGCCGCCGTTGCCGTCCACGTAGGCGCGCTTCCAGAGGCGATGGCCCATCTCGCAAATCTGCTCCTTCAAGCTGTGCGCATAGGGCGAAGCAAAGAAGGCATCGAGTTCCGCTTTGGACGACTTGGAAGTGAGCTTCTTGGTCGGCGGCGACAGTTTGTCGGCGCTGACGGGTGCGATGGCGTTGCCGGTGGCAATCGCGCGGGCGCCATTGGTCTCGATGTCCTGCAATAGTTCGCGCGCGGACGGCGTGACGATGGCGTCAGCGGGAATGTTGATGCCCTGGCCGCTGCGGATCATTTCCTGAATGTCACGGACACTGATAACTTGGCTCATAATTTTTTATTTCTTTGTAGCGGCGCTCTGCGAGCGCCGGTCCTTGCGGACTGTCACCTGCGGTGGTCACAGACCGCCGCTACAGACTCAGCCCTTCCACGGGCTGTAAAACATTTCGTCCACCAGCGCGCAATTGATCGCGTCGATTGGCGGCGACACCTCGAACGGTTGCGCGGCTTCCGCGCCCTCTTCGTAACCGATGATGTCATTCACACCGCCGCCGAGGTCGTCATACACGACGAGGCTGGGATCGGTGCCCATGCCGGGCTTGGCCGTCAGCGCCTTGGCGTATTGTTCACGGCTCAGCGGACTGACCACCAGAAAACGTCCGCCCTTCAGCACATCCACCGATTTGCTCAACGTGACGCGGCCGATGACGGTGCCCAGTTTCAAATTCTCACTCCCGGTTCCGATTCATCCACGATGCCGGTGATCAGCCAGCGCACGGGACTCTTGTCCACTCCCACGGCTTTCCGCGCCGCTTTACCGTCCGACGAAATCACGACCTGCTGGTGCATCCCAGCGCCGTGCGAATCGATCGCGATGATCGGCGCACCTTCGGCTTCACCGCTCTTGCCGATCGGTTGACAGATCACCAGACGCCACGCGTCGAAACTCGGATGCTTCCGGGTCGCCACAATGTTGCCTTCGACGCGTGCAAGTAACATGGCTTAGTAAATCCGTAAATTATCCACCATCACACAGCGACGGACGCGCGTGAACGTGCGGGGGTTCGTGATGCCTTCGCCGGTGGGCGTGGCGATCGAGAAACTCAAATAGCCTTCGCCGCCGAGACCGAGGCCCGCAGGCGACGGGCCGTTCTTGACGAACAGCGTTGTGTCCAGCGCGCGCGCCATCGCGGTGATGTTCTCCACGTCGTGCGAGTGGATGATGGCGGTATGCTTGTAATTGTGTTCAGACTGCAGCGAGCGTTCGATGCCTTCCTCGACGCTCTTGACGCGCACGATGGGAATCATCGGCATCATCTGTTCTTCCTGCACGAACGGATGCATCGCGTCGGTTTCGCCAAAGAGCAACTGTGTGCCTGACGGCAGATTGATGCCGGCAGCCTGCGCCAGAAAGGACGGATCTTTGCCGATGTAATCTTTATTGGTATGAGCTTGCGCGCAACCGCCGCCCTGGCCGGGCGTGATGGTGAACGCCGCCTTGGTAAGATTATCCAACTGAGATTGGCTCAATTTCACCGCGCCGTTCTCCGACATCTTCTGCATCAGCTTGTCCGCAACTTGTTCGAGAACGAAAACCTGCTTCTCGCCGATGCACAAAAGATTGTTGTCAAATGCCGCGCCGGAAATGATCGCCTTGGCCGCGCGCGTCGGGCAGCAGGTATCATCAACAAAGACGGGCGGATTGCCGGGGCCGGCGCAGATGGCGCGCTTGCCGGTCTGCATCGCCGCTTTCACGACCATCGGTCCGCCGGTGACGAGCAGCAGCCGGGTGAATTCGTTTTTGCAAAGTGCGTTAAAGGAATCGAGCGTCGGCTTTTCAATGATGCAGACGACGTTTTCAATTCCGGTCTCGCGATAAATCGCCTCGTTGTAAGCACGCACGGCGGTGGCGGCGCACCGCGCGGCACTCGGATGCGCGTTGAAGACGACGGAATTTCCCGCCGAACAGATGTTGACGATGTTACCGCTCAACGTCGGGATGGAATGCGTGCTCGGCGTGATCGCGCCGACGATGCCGAACGGTGTGTATTCTTCCAGCGTGATGCCGTTGTCGCCGCTGCGGGCGTCAGGCCGGAGCCAGTCCACGCCGGGCACCAGTTTGATCAAGCCGAGCTTGGCGATCTTGTGATCGAGCCGGCCGATCTTCGTTTCTTCAAATTCAATTTTGCCCCATTGCTCGGCGTTTTTCTCGGCGAGCGCCTTGACGATTTCCTCGATCTTGCGGCGCGCAGCAATGCCTCCCTGCTTGAGTTGCAAAAAGGCTTCCTGTGCGGCGCCGCAGGCTTCTTCCGCCGTGGCGAACACGCCATACTTGCCTCGCAACGCGGGAGCGGCAGTGACTTTCTTGGTGCCGCAGCCGCAAGAATCTGATTTCGGCGCGGGCGCGGACGGAGCAGGGGAGGGTTTGGTGGTCGCGGTCGCGGTGCCGCCCAATTTGCCGAGCACCTCGGCAACCACGTCACGGATCAAAGTTTCGTTCACGGCACTCATATTTTAATTAGCGCACTTTCGCGCTGAAAATTTCTTTTCCGAAAACATCCACGCTGTCCACGAGGCCGATGATGATGGCGTCCACGGGCGCGTCCTTCATGCCGGGCGCGAGGCGCGCGGAGCTGCCCTGGCAAAACAAAACCATTTCGCCCTCGCCGGCACCGAGCGCATCCACGGCCACGATGGTGTTGGCCCCCGGACGAAATTTCGTCGGGTCTTTTTCGTCCACGAGCTGCGGGCGGAGCAGCAATAGTTTACGGCCCGACATATTCGGGTCTTTCTTGGTGGCGACCACCTGGCCTTCGACTTTGGCGAGGAACATAATTTTAGTGGTAGGGCAAAGCTGCTGCTTTGCCCAAATTGGTGGCGGCGCGGCAGCGCCGCCCTACCGGAATTACTTCTTCTTCGGCAACACCGCTTCCACATCGTTGTGCGGGCGGGCGATGACGTGGACGCTGACCAGTTCGCCCTTGATGGCTTTGATGGCCTGCGCGCCGGCGTCGGTGGCGGCTTTGACGGCGGCGACGTCGCCGACGACACACGCGGTGCAGAGCGCGTTGCCGACCTGCGTCATCGGGCCGACGAGCTCGACGTTCGCGGCCTTAAGCATGGCGTCCGTTCCCTCGACGAGGGCGACGAGTCCGCGCGTTTCAATAAGTCCGATTGCTTGATGTGACATAATTAATGTTTGGTTGATGGTTGAGAGTCGGTAAATCCTAGTTCTTCAAATTTTCTAAAAAGCGTTTGGCCTCGCGCGCCACGACGAGTTCCTCGTTTGTGGGAATCACAAAAATCTTCACCTTCGAATCCGCCGCGCTGATGACGGCTTCAGTTGCGCGCGTGGAATTATTCTTCTCAGCGTCCAGCTTGATGCCGAGATTTTCCAGGTTCGCACAAATGGCGGCACGCAATTCCGCACGGTTCTCGCCCGTGCCGGCGGTGAAAACGATTGCGTCCGCGCCGTTCAACTGCAAAAAGTAACTACCGACCCAGTGCCGGGCGCTGGCGACGAAGACATCGAGCGCAAGTTTCGCGTTCGCGTTGCCTTTGCTGGCCGCATCGCTAATGTCGCGCACGTCGTTCGAGACGTCGCTGACTCCGAGCAAACCGCCTTGTTTACCCAATTGCTTTTGCGCCTCTTCGACACTGATGCCAAGCGTCTTTACCGCGTAGGGCAGGGCTTCGGCGTCGAGGTCGCCGACACGATTGTTCTGCGGCAGTCCGGATTGCGGGCTCATGCCCATGCTGGTGCCGATCGACGCGCCATTCAAAATACCCGTGACGCTGGAGCTGCCGCCGAGATGGCACGAGATCACCCGCAATGGCGCACTGGAAATGGGTTTAGCGATACCGTGGACGTAAAGCTGCCGCGCGCGTTCCGCGATGTCCGGACGATCAAGCAATTCCGCCGAGCGCTCGGCAATGAACTTGTGGCTCGCGCCATGAAAACCCCAGCGGCGAACGCCGATGTTCAGCCAGGATTCCGGGACGGCGTAGCGTTGTGAAGCCTCGGGCGCGAACTGGTGAAACGCGGTTTCAAACAGTCCGATGAGCGGGACGCCCGGCATCCGTTGCGCGAACTGTTTGATGCCGGCGATATACGGCGGATTGTGCGCAGGCGCTAGGCCGTTGTAATCGGTCATCGCCTGCAACACGCGCTCGTCGAGCCGCACGCAGCCGGTGACATTTTTGGCGATGACGGTCTTGAAACCGACGGCGCTCAATTCACTTTCGCTCGCGATGGCGTTCGCCTTTTTCAGTTCCGCGAGGCAGTCCTCGATCGCCTTGGGATAATCGGTGACGCGCTCGAAGCCGCCCTTGTGCAACAGGCGTTCGGCGCTGTTCGAGAAGTCGAACAGCCGCCACTTGAGCGAGGTCGTTCCGATGTTGGCGACGAGGATTTTCACCTGTGAGGGAATCAATTATTCGAGCCACTTGCCGAGCCCGCTCAATCCGTCATGCGGACGCGGGATGACCTGGACGCTGACAACCGAGCCGACTTGGGCGGCGGCGGCGGCTCCGGCATCGGTCGCGGCTTTCACGGCGGCGACATCGCCCCGGAAAAACACGGTGACGTATCCGCTGCCGACTTTTTCCCAGCCGGTGATGTGGACGTTCGCCGACTTGAGGGCGGCATCGGCGGATTCCACGGCGGCGCAGAATCCCTTGCATTCAATCATTCCAACAGCTTGTTTTGACATAAAAAATTAGTTGAGAGTTAAGTGTTGATAGTTGATGGGCTATTTCTTCACGGCGACGCCGTTGCCGAGAAAGGCTTCGAGCAGTTCCTCGTGCGGGCGCGCGATGATGTGCGAGCTGACGAGTTCGCCGACCTTGGCCGCGGCTTTGGAGCCGGCGTCCACGGCCGCTTTCACGCTGCCGATGTCGCCCTTGGCGATGACCGTGATCAATCCGCCGCCAATGGCGATGGTTTTGACCAACGTGACATTGGCCGCCTTGACCATGGCGTCGCTGGCTTCGACGCTGCCGACATAGCCCTTAGTTTCAATCATTCCTATTGCTTCGCTCATAATTTATTTTGGTTGTTGGTTGAGAGTTGTGTGAAATTTATTTGATCAGTTCGACCGGCGTGTGCGGTTCCAGATTGCAGGCGTTACCTTCGTCCGTATCGATGTGAACTTCCAGTTTAAAACCCGGATCTACCCGCACCAGCAATTGATCCAGCGTGATGGCGCACGGGCCGCCGATTTTCAACTTCATATGGTCGCCGGCTTTGACCCCGTAAAATTCAGCATCGGTCGGGTGCATGTGAACATGGCGCTTGGCGCGGATGACGCCCTGCGGCATTTCAAAAAATCCCGCCGGACCCATCAACATGCAGCCGGGCGTGTCCTTGATATCGCCGGAACTGCGCAACGGAATTTCAAAGCCGAGTGCGATGGCGTCGGTGTAGGCGAGTTCGATCTGATTCAGATTCCGGCACGGGCCGAGAATGCGCAGATTGGAAATCACACGGCTTCGCGGTCCGATAAGAGTGACCGTTTCTTTCGCGGCAAACTGGCCGTCCATGTAGAGCCACTTGTGAACGGAGAGCTTCGCGCCCTTGCCAAAAAGAGTTTCCACCGCTTCCGGCGTGAGGTGACAGTGCCGCGCGCTGACGTTGACGACGAGCGGACTTTGCCCGCTGGCGATGCGCGGCAAAGGCTTGCCAAGCTTGGCGTAAACCGCCTGACGAACCATGTGTTCGACGACGGCGCGATGTGGTGCTGGTGCAGCGACAGCCATAAGATTTGACTGACTTTGCCAGTTTTTAGATTTAAGTCAACATTTATCTTGCAAATAATTCCAAAATCTATCAATCTCATTCAAAACTGATGCCAAATGCGGTCAAAAGCATTGCTATTGTTGAACCATGATCGAGTCCTGCTATTGGAAAGAGGAGTTGAAGCGAATTGCCAAAAGCATTCGTCGCTCAAAAAAACCAGCAAGATGGTCGGAACGTGCGCTCTGTATTATCGAGCGGGACTTGATGCTTGGCTTTTTTATCGTGAGGAGACTTATTGAACTCCACAAGGTTTCTTCCATGACCCGAAACTTTCAGATGGAAGTCTTTTCATGTCCTACACGCGGGAAGCATGTGACAAGTTTGAACCATCACCGCATAGACGAGCTTTACGACCTTGAAAACGAAAATCGGCAAATTAAGAAGCCGCTCTATGTTTCGAATCAGTTCATTCATGCCTACACCAGCTTTATCATGCGCGATGAGAGCCGTAATTGGAGCGACGTTTATATTGTGTCCGACTTCGACCGCAATGATTGCATTTGGCGCATCCCAGTTAGCGTGATTCAGCGGCTTTTCATTACTGCCGCGCAGGATTACCCTCATACGATCCACAAGGTGTTTAATAAAGAAAAGGGAGATTATGATGTATCTACAAATTGAGCGGCCTAACGATGCCGTCGAAAAATAATTTTTTTTTGAACTTAAACCCATGACCGCCGACGAACGCAAACACCGCATTGAAGCCTATCTTCAGCGCGTGGAATTCGCGTCGCTGGAAGAACTCTCCCAGCACGTCGAGGCGTCGGTTTCGACCGTGCGCCGCGATTTGTCGGTCTTGGAAGCGGCGGGCGAATTGCGCCGGACGCACGGCGGCGCGCGCATCGTCACGCCGAAGTCGGATGAATTTGCGTTCTCCGCGCGCGAC
>TBL_comb47_HYPODRAFT_10002737_pt1 | contig 21498 bp, 19 predicted proteins | sample TroBogypolimnion_40_FD_10682 | JGI IMG/M metagenome (IMG submission 10682) | reverse complement strand
AGACCTCACCGCCTGAAGCCATCCGGCAATCCGTGCGATCGAACCCTGACTTAGCCGATGCCTTCGATCGCTGCCGCGACTATCTCCGCGGGAATGGCGTGGACCTGGGCGCTACCCCGGCGGTCCTCGGCCCTTGGGTGACCTACGACCCCAAGCAAGAGCGCTTTGTCAACGACTTCGCGGACCAGGCCAACGACCTTTCCCAGCGCCAATACCGCGAACCCTTCGTCGTGCCGGCCTTCATTTGACTCGAGACTTCGATGGGAGCGGCGGAGGACCATCGGGGCGGCGAAGACGACGACGCTGGTTTGGCGCAGTGACGATCGGAAACCGCCCGACAGGGTTTCATGGGCGAAGCTTGCCGTAGCGGCAGCGAGGGGGCAAGGGCTGCCTGGACGGGGGAACTCGACTCAGATCTGGATGCCCTGCCGGACGCACCACGCCAGGGATCGCCTCATGCCTTCCTCCAGCTCAATCGCGGGGTCGTATCCGAGTTCTTTCTCGGCCTTGGCCACCGAGCAGGCAATGGTCTTGTCCATCTCGGAGAGGACGTGGATCTTCTGATGATACAGGCCCAGGCCCTGGAGGGCGGTGTCCATCATCAGTGCGACCGAACTGGCGAGGCGGGGTAGCCGCAGTCGCCGGTGGCGGCACGGATGGCCGAACTCCTTTTCTAACAACCGTTCAACAGTGTCCATGATCTCGTTCATGGAATAGGGGCGCCGGTCGGCGATCCAATAGGTCTGCCCGTTGGCCTGAGCGCACATCGCCCCCAGCATCAAGCCCTGGCAGAGGTTGTCCACGTAACCCATCGAGCGCAGATTCCCGCCGGAACCAACGATGGGGGCCTTGCCGTCGCGGATCATCCGGAAGAACAAGGTCTGGCGCGGCGGTTGGTTGGGCCCGTAAAACCACGGCGGTCGCAGAATCACCGTCTCCAGGTCGCCCCGTTCCTGGCGTTCCCGAACCGCCAGTTCCATGCGCATCTTGGACCGCCCGTAGTTCATGTAGGGGCGGTAGGGCGAGGACTCGTCGAACTGGTGGTCGGGGTGTGGATTGCATCCGCAAGGGGAGTTGGAGGAGACGACGACTGCCCGGCGGACTCCGGCGCGAACGGCGGCCTCGAGCAGGTGGGACGTGCCGTTTACGTTGACGCGGTAAAAGTCCGCCACGCGGCGCGGGTGGATAATCCCCGCAGTGTGAAACAACAGCGCGCCTTTGGCTTCACGGCAAAGCCGGTCGCAGTCGGCGGCGTTTTGGAGATCGCCCTCGATGATTTCGATCCGCTCGGAAACCCGGNGCAGAGCCGAGGTATCCTGGCCGGGCAAGGCCAGGCAGCGCAGGCGCAAATCCGTGCGTGGCTGGCAGAGGGCCGCGTGCTCCGGCAGGCCGGAGACGAGGGTTTCGACCAGNCGTGACCCGAGCCAACCCAGCGCGCCAGTGATGAGGATTTGATTGGAAGGGAGGTTCATGAGGGGCGCGAGCTTAGGGTTGCTGGAGGAATCGCAGCGCATTTCTGCGGACCAGGGCCATGATCGTGCCTTGCGGATTCACGCCGGGCGCGGTGCAGAGCAGGCTGGCGTCGCCGATCCTTAGGTTGTCGAAGCCATGAACCCGCCCGTAAGAATCGGCGGCGCAGAGGGCGCCGTTTTCACCCATGGGACACGAGGAGAACAGGTGAATGGTCATCAGGTTGGCAAGCCCTTCGGGCAGCAGGTCGGGCAGCCGTCGAAGGTCATCCGGAGAGCTGAGCCGCGGACCGCGCGTCAGGCTGGGAAAGAGGGTGTCCGCCCCGGCCGCGAAGAGGCCCTCGCAGAGCTTGTGGAGGCCATCGGCGAGCCGGCGCCGATCGTGCCCGGTGAGCGGGTAACGCACCAGGGCGTCACGAAAACCGGGCAGAGAACGGACCGTGCCGCGCGCCTCGGCGGTGATCATCGCGTAATAGTTGGCCATCCGCGTCCAGGAATGCCGAACCTCGTCCGCTGACTCCGGATGGTCGATGATGCCCAGCGCCAGATAGGCGGGCGAGCTGATGGAACAGCCGAAGCTGAAGCTGGGGGCGAACTCTTTCACCTGGTGAACCGGCACCCCCATGGCGGCCGAGTTCACCGTCTCCGGGAAACGGGCGACCACCTTGACCGTCGGATGCAGTTGCAGGGCGTTACCGATGTGGCGGGTGATGCCGCTGCGGCGAAGCAGCGCGGGGGTCTGCACCGCGCCGGCGCATAGGAAAACGGTTTGCGCCCGGATAACCAACGGACGGGCGCCGGCATGCGTCGCCCCCAATCGCCACCCGCTGCCGTCGCGATGGATCCGATCGGCACGAGTGCGGGGCAACAGGCGCCCCCCCGCCCGGAGAAAACGGGGAATGTAGGTCTCGCTCATCGACTGGCGAGTGCCCGCGCCGCCGTCCGCATAGCGGAACCAGCGTGGCACCTCAAGCGATTTCCAACCCAGGCGGGTCGCGCCCGCATGGAGCTTGAGAGAAGCGGCCGGCGCGGGGCCCGGGAGAGGCGAAACGGAGACGTCTCGCTCGCAGGCCTCAAAATGGGGTTTCAGGCTGGCCTCGTCCAGGTCCGCCACTTGAAACTCCTCCCGCCATCGTTCGAGCACCCCCGGCGGGGTCCGGTGATAGAGCCCGCTATTGATCTCGCTGCCGCCGCCGACGCAGCAACCCTCGACATAGGCCACCTTGGTCCGCCCCATGGCCACCGTCTGGCCGCCATGGCGGTACTTCTGCTCCATTTCGACATGCGAAAAAGGGGGGCAGGAACTCAGCGGCAGAAACGGACCTTCTTCAATGAGCAAGACATCCCGGCCGGCCTCGGCCAACAGGCAAGCGGTAATGGCCCCACCCGGGCCGGACCCGACCACGGCGATGTCGCAGCGCAAGTCCGCCCCGGGATGGGAGAGGACGTTCGGTGGGAAGGCCCAGCCGCCGGGGCCAGGAAGCGGACGATTCCCGGGGGCTGCAAGGCAGTCTTCGTGGGGGGCGTCCAGAGTGGGCAGGGCAGGGGAGGCCGCCCCAGGTTGCGACCCGGGCGGCGAAGAAAGTGCGGACGGCCGGCTATACAGGGCGAGCAGGGTGAGACTCTCGTAGTAACGCACCAGGTCTCGCGCAAAACCGATCGGGGCGTTCTTCCAGGACTCAACCTGGCGTTGCCGGACCGCCAGGGGTTGGGTGTGGAAACGGTGGCCAGTGCGGGTCACCCCCAGAAAGTCGAAGCTCAGAGTGGCGGCCAGCATCGGTGCGCGCAGGTAATCGGGCATCCGTGCCTGCTGCCGGAGGATGAAGGCGGTCAGGTCGTTGTAGGGCGGTTGAAGGCCGGCGCGTCCCGGTTCGACATGAGCCGCCGCCAGGCTATAGGCGAGGGCCGAAACGGCGTCGTGGTAACTATTCATGCTGGCGTCGCCCAATTCCTCGCCGCCAGCCAGAGGACCAGGAGGGTGAGCGCCCCCACCACGTAGCTGGTGCGGTCTCTCAAGGCGAAAACGATGGGGTCGTCGTGCATTTCCGAGCGGTGCGCGATGAGCCAGACCCGGCTGATCCAGTAAAGCAGCAACGGGCAGACGAGCAGGAGCAGCATCGGGTGAGGGTAAAGCACGCGGACTTCCTGGCTGTTTACATACAGGGCCAGCACCAGGACGGCCATGCAGCCCGTGGCGGCGCCGAGGCTCGCCACGAGGTTGGCGTCCCCGGCCACGTAGCCTCGGCCTGCTAGCACTGGCCTTTCCCGCTCGCGCGCGGCGTCCAGCTCGACGAACCGCTTGACCAGCGCCAGGCTCAGGAAGATGAACATCGAGAAAACCAGCAACCACGCGGAATAGGGCACGCCCGTGGCCTCGTGGCCCCCGATCAGTCGGAGGGTGTAAAGCCCCGCGAGGCAAAGAACATCGACCAGCGCGACGCGTTTCAACCCCCAGGAATAGACCGTGGTCAGGGCCAGGTAGATGGCCAGGACGGCGCTAAAACTCCACGCCAACCCGCAGGCCAGCAGGCCGGCGACGGCGACCAATATCGGGAGGGCAATCAACCCCGCCGANAGCGGCAATGCGCCGGCGGCAAACGGGCGGGCTCGCTTGCCCGGGTGATGGCGATCGGCGTCGAGATCGCAGAGATCGTTGAGCACATAAACCGCCGAGGCGCACAAACAAAAGGCGGCGAAACCCAGCAACGCCTCGATCCCCAGCGGGAGTTGGCCGATCTTGTGAGCAGTCACCAGCGGGACGAAGAGGATTAGGTTTTTTACCCATTGGTGAGGGCGGAGGGCTTGGAGCCAGGAGCGCCCGGGGGATCCGGGAGTGGGAAACACGCCGCCGATGGGGCCGGACTTTCGGGCCCGGGCTTCCAGACTGGGCGAGGCATTGACGACGAGCGCCTGTCGGGACCGAGCCCAGACCGGCAGGTCCACCACGGAATTGCCCGCGTAATCAAACCCGCGTTCACCGAACCGCTCGACCAGGTGGGCGGCCTTGCGTTTTCCCCGCAGGTTGGTTTGGCCGTCGCTGGCCAGCACCTCGCTAAACAAGCCAAGGTGAGCGGCGACCGGTTCAGCCATCCGGCGATCCGAAGCCGTCACTAGCAAGACCTGGCGTCCGGCGGCGCGCTCTTGGCGCAGGAAGGCCAGGAACGGCTCGTGGTAAGGGAGCATCGCGACCTCCACGACCACCCGCCGAGCCAACTGGTCCTTGAGACCCGCCCGGCCCCGGGCCAGCCACCAGGGTACCAGCAACAAATACAGCGGATTGCGTCGGAGCAATCGCACCAGCGATTCCCAAAGCATGTCGCTCTTGATCACCGTGCCGTCCAGGTCGACGCACAGGGGCACGGATCTCTCTTTGCTGGTTGTAGCCGGAGGCATATTCTGACCGAAATCTTCGCCGCACAGTAACCGAGGGAGTTGGCGATTGACAAGCCAATCCCTTTGCTTCCAGAGTAACCGCCATTGCATGAATGACGCGGGTGACATCGGGGCGAAGCCGTGCGGGGGGAGTTCGGGACCTGGGCTGCGCCGGTTCCTTGCAGGGCCCTCCGCTGTCTTCGCCCTCGTGTTCCTCTGGCGGGCGGTCCTCCTGGCCGGTCTCTCGCTGCCCGTTCCCTCGAACGATTCGTTCTTCTATGACGGCCCGGTAGTGAACTTCTTGCTCCACGGCACTTATGCCAACCCTGCCTTGGCGCCGGCCCTCCCCATTTCCGGCACGGAGCGATTCTGTGCCTACCCGCCCCTTTACCAGGCCGCGCTGTGGGGATGGATGGCCATCTTCGGCACTTCGGTCTTGGCGGCGATGGCTTTCCATCTCGTTTTGTTCGGAGCCTACCTGCGGCTCCTGCTGGCCAGCCTGCGTCGCCTGCGGGTGCCGGTATGGACCATTCGGATCGCCGGGTTATTCTTGCTGGCCATCACCTTCGATGACCGTCCCGACAGCCTGGCCCATGTTTGGGGTATCGCCGCAGTCTATGCCTGGATCCGGTCGCGGCCGTCCTTGGGATCGGTCGGAAATTCACCGGGAGCTTGGGCTTGGGTGATGGCGATCCTGGCCATCCTGACGCTTGCCACCAGCCTTCAGATCGGCGCGGTCTATTGCCTCTTGATCGGTGTCGGTGTCCTCGCGGCCCGCCTGGTCGGCGGGGATCCAATCCCCTGGTCGGCCATGGCGGTCCTGGGGGTGGTGCCCGTGGCTTTGGTGGCCTTCGTAGCGCTCCACTTCCCGCGTGTGTGGGCCGGGTTTCTCGAACATGCCCGACAAACCCCCTCGGTGAGCGGTTGGCGCTTTCCCAAACCGGCGGAAATCCTGAAGATCATTCGGACTGTTCCAGGAATCCTGGCCGTCACCGCCCTCTTGCCCTTTGCGCTCTGGGATTTGCTGGTCCGCCCTCGGTCCCAGGACGGTTCGGCCCCCAAAACGAGCCAACCGAAGGGGTTATGCGGGGACGAGCCGTCTCCGCCGCTGGAGGCGTGGCGTTATGCGCTCATCACTACGGCCGGGTTGGTCGCGCCGCTGGCCATCACCGCTGCGGCCCTCTTCGTGCTCACGCCCAATTCCGTGATGTTTGCCTCTCAACTTCAGCCCCTCCTGGTGGCCACGTTTCTGGCGTTAGCCGCCGCAAACCGGCCGAATCGGCGTGCGCTCCGCTGGCAGCTCGGGCTATTCCTCACACTGGCGGGCCTCGCCTCGATCCGGGCTGCCGGGTTGACCACCTGGGGAGCGGCTTGCGCCTTGAACGATGGCTGCCGCACCTCGATCGCGCGGGTCGAAACTGAACTCCAACACTGCTCGCCGGGGAGCACCGTCATTCTCTCTTCCCCCTACCTTTACCAGGCGGCGCGGCATCCAGATTTGAGATGGATCCATTGCGATTGGATGGCCCCCGCCGACCGGCATCGGACAGATATCGATTGGCAGGGGCTTAACCAGCTCAAGCCTGCGCGGATCATCCTGACCCAGTTCGATTTCTACCGGCGGTTTCAACCGCTGCTCGAGGAATTGAAGCAACACCCGAGCCTGGCGCGGTTCACGGTCGTCAATACCGCGACCCTCCGCACCCCGGACTCCATGGCATCACTCCAAAAAGTCGTGCAGCACATCTCCTGGGCACCGATCGTCGTCACGATTCAGTGGCAATAGACATTGAAGCCCCACCCCCTTGAGGGGATCAAGATGCGGCACGGAGCCCTTTTGGATCCGGTCTGGTGAAGCTCTTGAACGGCGGCAGTCCTCTGCGGATTGGTTTCGGCAGTATCAGTGCCCCGCCAGTTCGTTGAGGTACTTTTCCAAGTTGGTGAACCCGTCGTGATTGTAGTCCCCGTTGGCGACGTCCGGCGCTTTCAGGTCCAGACCATGCGCCGTCTTCCAGGCGTCGGGGAGTCCGTCACCGGCGCTGCTGACGGGCGGCTTCCCGCCGTCGAGTTTGCCAATTCCGCCCGCGGCGTCTTCGTCCCGCACAATTTGGCCCTTGCGGCCCAAGGAAGTGGCTTCGCCAATCAACCGCATATCCACCGCATCCCGGCGCAACGAGCAACCGGCGCCGGCCAGCACCTTCTTGCAGGCGGCCTCGGCCTCTTCAACGGCGACCGGCACCGGCGGGTGGAGGAACTCGGCCTTGGCGAAGGTCGGGTGGGCCTTGGAATCGTCAAAATCGGCCTCGACCACCGCCCGTCCATTGAGTTGCCCATCGCAGTTCAAGTCGGCCAGGTTGCCTTTCTGGAAGACGTTATCCGTGCCCGTGAACTGGCTGAGGAAGTGGTCGCTGGAGGACGGCCCCTTGATGAAATAGTTACCGATGACGTCGAGATTATGCTCGTCACCGGAATGGCCGCCGACGAGGCCCATCTCGCCCCAATTATACACCACGTTGTTGATATATTGGATCGTGCCCTTGCACTTGGGGTTGCGGCTTTGGTTGTTGATCCAGAGGTTGTGGCTGAGCGTCACCTCGAGCACCGAATCCACCAACCCGCCAAAATGTTGAGGGTCAAGGCCGTCGCCGATAAGGCAATACTGCACCGTGATGGCACGGCTGCCTTCGGTGAGTCCCAGGCAGTCCCACCGGCCCCATTGAATCGAGGCGTGATCGAAGATCAGGTTGCGCCCCCCCTCAACGATGACCGCCGGTTCGCCCCGGTTCCCGTTGATGCCGGAGCGAAAGCGCAGGTAACGCACCACCACATTGCTCGCGCCGTTGAACGACACCGAATGCCCATAAAGGGCAATCCCCTGGCCGGGCGCGCTCTGACCCGCCAGCGTCAGGTCGCTGGCCACGGTGACGTCGGACTTGAGTCGGATGATGCCGCCGACCTCAAAAATGACCACGCGTTTGCCTTTGCTCACCGCGTCGCGGAACGAACCGGGACCTGCATCGTCGAGTTTGGTGACGTGGTAAATCTCGCCGCCCCGGCCGCCGGTCGCGCGCGCCCCAAACCCCTCGGCCCCGGGGAAGGCCAGCAGCGGCGCGCCTGCCGGCGCCTCCGCGCCTCGCCCGATCCCGGCCAGGCAGCAGAACCAAGCGCCGCCCGCCATCAGGCAGGAACCGCGCATAAACCGTCGTATGAAGTTATCAGGCATAATTCACGCCCGCAGGCGCGGTGCTTTTGTCTCACATTGCCGCCCGCGAGTAAAGCGGCCATTCAGACCGACCCGTCGAGCTTCCCGTATTTGCGCATTTCCGGCCAAATGAGGGCGACGGCGATCACCACCAGGATGGTCCCCACCCCGCCGGAGACTACGGCGAAGACTGGGGTCGTCAGGTAGGCCACTAACCCGGACTCGAATCCCCCCAGTTCGTTGGAGGTTCCGATAAAGAGGCTGTTGACTGCCGAGACCCGCCCGCGTTTGTCATCCGGTGTGAGCAATTGGACCAACGTGTGGCGTACCACGATACTCACGTTGTCGGTCGCACCGCAGATGAAGAGCATCAGGAAGGAAAGCCAGAAGGTGTGGGCGAACCCAAAACCGACCGTGGCCAAACCGAAGCCCACCACGGCCCACAAGAGGGTGCGGCCGGCCTTTTGGAGCGGCCGTCGGTGGGCCATGAACAGGGCGCACATCAACGAACCCGCCGGCAGGGCCGCCTGCAGCAGGCCCAACCCGCTGGGCCCCACCTTCAGAATGTCCTCGGCGTAGATGGGCAGCAGCGAGGTCGCCCCCCCCAACAGCACCGCGAACAAATCCAGCGAGATCGTCCCGAGGATGATCGGGCTGGCAAAGACAAATCTGAACCCGACGACCAGGCTGCGGAGCGTCATTCTCTCCTTCACCGCCACCACGTGGTCGCGGCGGACGAAGCTAATCAGCACCAGACAGACCAGCAGCGAGACGGTAGTCAGGGCATAAACCGGCCAGGCGCTCTTGGGCCAGACGCTTTTGGTAATCGCGATCAGGGCCCCCCCCGCTGCCGGCCCCGCTACCGACGAGAGTTGGAAACTGCTGCTGTTCCAGGTCACCGCCCGCGAGAATTGGTGCCGCGGGACCAGGTGTGGCAGGAAGGACGAACTGGCCGGCCACAAAAAGGTCCGCCCGACCCCGGCGGCGAACAGGCATAGATAGATCCAACCCACCGGCGCGCCGATATAGGAGATGATGGTCAAACCGAGGCAGGCGCAACCGATGATCAGCGTGGTCAGCAGGATGATGTGCTTGCGGTTGAAACTGTCCGCGACATGACCAGCGGGGAGGGTGAACAACACCATCGGCGCCATCTGGGTCAGGCCCACCAACCCCAACGGCAGGGCCGACTTCGTCTTCTGGTAGAGTTCCCAGCCCACCGCCACGGTCATCATCTGCTGCCCGATCGCGGCGATGAACCGCCCGATGAGGTAAAACAGAAAATCCCGGTTCCGTAGCACGGCGTACGGATCGACGGCCACTGGCGGCGATGCAATTGCATCTGGGGATGTCTCTGGTTCAGACATAATGCGCCCGCAACATACGCTATTCCCGGCGCGATGGGGAATGCTTTTCGCCGGGCAGGCGGCGGGACCGCCTCGGAACCTGGCCAGCAATCAACCGCCGGGGCGCTTGACCATGCCTCCGGGATAGGTAATACCCTGATGAACGGGCCGGTTTGTCAGCCGGGGAAGCGGCCGCCACGGGGGGAACCCGTCCCTCGGGCAGTCGTTGTTTTTCCAGCCGCCGCCGCTTCAATGACAACAATAAGTTAAAATGACTTATAGGTCATCTTCTTAAAAAAATCAGTTTAGTTTGCTTGACCCGCGGCGCTCAGCCATTAGATTCTTCCCATATCGCCGTCCTCCCGGATCCGGGACGGCGTCAGGCGCGATTGCCGATGAAAATCATTGCGAATTTATTTGAGTCGTCCGTGGGGAAGAAATACCTCATGGCTGTGACGGGTTTTGTCCTGCTCCTCTTTGTGGTTGGCCACATGGTGGGCAACCTGCAGTTATTCCTGGGCCCCGAGGCCATCAACCGCTACGGCCACTTCCTCCAATCCAACCTGGAGGTGATCTGGCCGGCGCGCATCGTGCTCCTCACGATGCTGGGACTGCATGTCTGGTCGGCCATCCGTCTCTCCCTGGAAAACCGGACCGCGCGGCCCGAGGCCTACGGGCAGTACCAAGCCGTGGGCTCGACGCTGGCCTCGCGCACTATGCTCCACAGCGGCAGTATCATCTTCGCCTTTATCGTCTTTCACCTCCTCCATTACACCGCCCAGGTGCGGTATCTCAACGGGACGGGACAGGACTTCTCGGCCTTCCTGGACGGCGAACACCGCCACGACATCTACAAGATGATGGTGGTGGGTTTCAACAGCCTGCCGGTCTCCGCCTTCTATATCCTCGCCATTGGGTTGCTCTGCCTCCATCTGAGTCACGGCGTCAGCAGCATGTTCCAGTCCCTGGGTTGGAAGAATGCGGGCTATCGCCCCTGGCTCGACTGCCTGGCTCGCGCTCTCGCGGTGATGATTTTCCTGGGTTATACCTCTATTCCCATCGCTATTCTCCTCGGTTTCGGAAAGGAGGCGATGAAGTAATATGACATTGGACGCCAAAATTCCCTCCGGTCCGCTTGCCGCCAAGTGGGACAAACACAAGTTCGACATGAAGCTCGTCAACCCGGCGAACAAGCGCCGGTTTGAGGTGTTGGTGGTCGGGAGCGGCCTGGCCGGCGCCTCCGCCGCGGCCTCGCTGGCCGAGTTGGGCTACAAGGTCAAGTGTTTCTGTTTTCAGGATAGCCCCCGCCGGGCGCACAGCATCGCCGCCCAGGGCGGCATCAATGCCGCCAAGAACTATGCCAACGACGGTGACAGCGTTTACCGGTTGTTTTACGACACGATCAAGGGCGGGGATTTTCGCTCTCGCGAAGCCAATGTGTATCGCCTGGCGCAGGTCAGCGTCAACATCATCGATCAGTGCGTAGCGCAGGGGGTGCCGTTCGCCCGCGAGTATGGCGGGTTGCTGGCCAACCGTTCGTTTGGCGGGGCGCAGGTCTCGCGCACCTTTTACGCCCGCGGCCAGACCGGCCAACAGTTGCTCCTGGGCGCCTACCAGGCGCTCTGCCGCCAAATCGGTCTGGGCGCCGTCCAGATGTTCCCGCGCACGGAAATGCTCGACCTGGTCGTGGTGGACGGCCAGGCCAAAGGGATCGTGGTGCGCAACCTCGTGACCGGCGAGATATCCTCGCATGCGGGCGACGCCGTGGTGCTGGCCACCGGCGGCTATGGCAACGTCTTTTTTCTCAGCACCAACGCCAAGGGCTGCAACGTCACCGCCAACTGGCGCGCCTGCAAGAAGGGCGCGCTGTTTGCCAACCCCTGTTACACCCAGATTCATCCGACCTGCATCCCGGTCAGCGGTGAGCACCAATCCAAGCTCACCCTCATGTCCGAGTCGTTGCGCAACGATGGCCGGGTCTGGGTCCCCAAGCGGAAGGAGGATTGCGGCAAGTCTCCCGCTGCCGTGGCGGAGGCGGACCGGGATTATTATCTCGAGCGGAAATACCCCAGCTTTGGCAACCTCGCCCCGCGCGACATCTCGTCCCGAGCGGCCAAGGAAGCCTGCGACGCAGGCCGGGGCGTCGGGCCGGGCGGGCTCGGGGTCTATTTGGACTTTTCCGATTCCATCAAGCGCCTCGGGGAGCCGGTGATCCGCGAGCGCTACGGCAACCTCTTTGACATGTATGAGCGCATCACCGGCGAGAATGCCTACCAGGCCCCGATGCGCATCTTCCCCGCCGTTCACTACACCATGGGCGGGCTGTGGGTGGACTACAACCTGATGAGCAACCTGCCGGGCCTGTTTGTCCTGGGGGAGGCTAATTTTTCCGACCATGGCGCCAACCGGCTCGGCGCCAGCGCCCTGATGCAGGGCTTGGCCGACGGCTACTTCGTGTTGCCTTACACCATTGGCCATTATTTCGCCTCCACCAAGCCCGCCAAGGTCAGTGTCTCGCATCCCGAGTTCAAGAAGACCGAAGCGGAGCTGCAGGCGATGACCCAGCGGTTGCTGGCGATCAAGGGCAAGCGGACGGTGCTCTCGCTCCACCGCGAGCTGGGCAAGTTGCTCTGGGAAAAATGCGGCATGGCCCGCAATGATGCGGGGCTCAAGCAGGCCCTTCAACGCATTCCCGAGCTGCGGGAAGAGTTCTGGCGCAACATCAACGTGCCGGGCGAAAGCGGCGACCTCAACCAGTCCCTGGAATACGCTGGGCGCGTGGCCGACTTTATGGAATTTGCCGAGTTGCTTTGCCAGGACGCCCTGCACCGCCGGGAGTCTTGCGGCGGGCATTTCCGCGAGGAATTCCAGACCCCCGACGGCGAAGCGCAGCGCGATGACGAGAACTTCGCCTACGTCGGCGCTTGGGAATATCGAGGGGCCAACCAGCCCTTGGCCTTGCACAAAGAACCGCTGGCCTATGAAGAAGCCCACATGAGTACTCGGAGCTACAAGTAAAGGCGACGTCACGATGAACCTGACACTCAAAGTTTGGCGCAAGAAAAACGGGCAGACCCCCGGTCGTTTTGAAACCTACCCGGCTAAGGACGTGCTCGATGACATGTCCTTCCTGGAGATGCTCGATGTGGTCAACGAGGAACTCACCGCCGCGGGACGCGAGCCGATCGCCTTCGACAGCGATTGCCGCGAGGGGATCTGCGGGATGTGCTCGCTGGTCATTAATGGCATCCCGCATGGCGGGCATAAGGGCACCGCGACCTGCCAGCTCCACATGCGCCATTTCAAGGATGGTGAGACCATCACCATCGAACCCTGGCGCGCCAAGGCCTTTCCGCCGCTCAAAGACCTGATCGTCAACCGGAGTGCCTTTGACCGCCTCATCCAGGCCGGCGGTTTCGTCTCGGTTAACACGGGTGGCACCCCCGACGGCAACGCCCTCCCGGTCCCCAAAACCGCCGCCGACCAGTCCATGGACGCCGCCGCCTGTATTGGCTGCGGGGCCTGTGTGGCCGCCTGCAAGAACGCCTCTGCCATGCTCTTCGTCGCCGCCAAGGTCTCTCACCTCAACCTCTTGCCCCAGGGTCAGGCCGAAAAAGACCGCCGGGTCCTGAACCTGGTCAAACAGATGGACGCGGAGGGTTTCGGAAGCTGCACCGTTACCGGCTCCTGCGAGGCCGTCTGCCCCAAGGAGATCAGCCTCAACTTCATCGCCAAGATGAACCGCGACTACGGGCTCGCCATCTTGAAGGGCTCCTAGCCGGAACCGTCCCAAGCTCCCGGGATTTCAGCCCCAGAGGGCCTCCCGGGTGGGAACTCCATTACTTGGGAAGATCGTCGGCTTCCATTGAACTTACTAGGTCCTTCTCCGCCAGGATCCCGTCCTGTGGGGTAAGGGAATGCCTCGGGAGTTGGCCACGGAACCTCTCGTGGGCGTGTTGCCGAACCATGGCCTTCGTGCCCCCCGGCGTGACCGGCTTCGGACAATGGCTACCGAATACCCGAAAGGCGTTGGCGGTTACCCCAAATCTCCCGGTGAAACCCCCACCGCCACGATGCTGCAAGCCTGGATCACATTCAGGCCGAGGCGTTCCGCCTCCGCCAGCGTCTGGTCGGATTCGGAACCGGGGTTAAGCCAAAGTTCCTCGCACCCTCTGGCGGCTATCTCCGGCAGCAGCTTGAGCAGAACGGCTGGCGGCAGATACACGCTGATGCGCTGCGGGCGAACGGGCACCTCACCGATGCTCCGGAAGACCGGCAACCCCTCAATTTCGCTTTCTTTCGGGTTCACCGGGTAAACGGTATAGCCCTGTTGGGCAAAGGCCCGCACGGCCTTGTTTCCGTACTTGGTTCGGTCTTTCGACGCGCCGATCACGGCGACGGTTTTCTGGTTCTTGTCCACGGGGGTCAAGATAGCTCAGAACGCCAGCGGCGCAACCCCGCGGGGGGGCTCGGGCGGGTCATCGGTGGTTTTCAGCCGGGGGACTGCTGCCGGCGTGAGATGAGCAGTTCCTTGATGCGGTTGGGTTGCGCGACCCCGAAGGCTTCCTCTGCCCCGTCGACGCTGGCCGCCGTGGAAACGGTCACGTCGCCGATGCCGACCAGCCGGCCCCACACCCCCTGCCGCACATCGACCGACCGGATATCCTTGATAAAAAACTCGCTCGTTTCTTTGGCCCAAAAACCCTCCTCGATGGAGACGCGATCGGCGTAAATTCGCATCACGAAGGAGTGCCGCCGATAGAGGGCGATCAACCACGGGATGAGCAGCCAGCAAAATAGCAGATGCCAGCCGAAGTTCCACCACGAGGGGCGGACTTCCATTAAGACCGGTTGGCCGGACACGGTGCCCGGAGGAGCTTTATCGCCTGCCCCAGGCTCGTCAACACGTCGCTCGGCGACGGGGTATCCACACCCGGGACAAGTCTTGGCCTCAGTCGAGATCTGCCGGGCGCATTCTGGGCAAGCTATCAATGCCATAAGCATCCTCCACCAATAAGGGTTGACACAGACCGCAGGTCGTTCATTGAGCCACAGGGTATTCCTTGCGCGGGGAAGTCACAAGCGGGATTCCCGGTTCCCGCCGGGCCATCGGGCTGCGTCAATTTCGCGGGGTAGGTTTGGCACTTGGGCATCGCCGTGCCGGTGCATCATTGGGGGGGTAAATAGGGGCTGATTTCCTTCCCCGTGCGCACTTGGCCTCAGCCTTCAATGGTTCTTCACGGCATACTTTGCCGGTTGGCACCGCACAGATTTGGATCGTAAGCCGGCCGGCGATTCGTTAGCGTTGCGCGATGACTTTTGCGAGACCGTGGAAGCCGGAGGCAGTGGTGCGACTGATTCTCAGCGTATTCGTCTGCATTTACGGCGGCTCCCTGGCCGGCTGCGTGTTGCAGTATTGGCAGGTGGGAGGTAAGACGAGCGGGCGGGTTTTTTATCCGATCGCCGCCGCCGCGGTCGCTTGTCTCGCGGCGACGCTGGTGCTGCTGCGCCGGCCGATGCGAATCGAAAACATGATGCCGCGCCTGGTGACCATTCTCGGGTGTTTCTACTCCGGACTCCTGCTGGGTTTTTGGGCGCAGCGGTACGCGGCGTCCGAGGAGCCATCGGTCGCCCAGATGGTCGTGGGCACGGTGTGCTCCCACGGCCTGGGCTTGGTCCTGGTCTTTCGCTTCCTCCGCGAGCACGAAATGGGCTGGGGGGAGGCGTTCGGTCTTGCCCACCGATCGCGGGAGGCCGTGCTGCTGGGCTTGCTGGCCGCCGCCTGCTTCCTCCCGTTCGGATTGGGCTTGGAGCAGACTGTGGGCTGGGGGTTGAAGTATCTTTCCCCGGCCGGGATGGAACCTGAGCAGCAGCGGGCGGTTCAGGTGCTGCGCACGGCGATCTCCTGGAGCCAACGAGGCTTGCTGGGGGCGCTGACCATCCTCATGGCGCCCGTGGCCGAGGAAGTGCTTTTCCGGGGAATCCTCTATGCCGCGATCAAGCAGGCCGGCTTTGGCCGATTGGCGCTCTGGGGGACCGCCGGCCTGTTCGCCCTCATCCATTTCAACCTGCTGACCTTCCTGCCGCTCATGGCCCTGGCGTTGGTCCTCACCTACCTCTACGAACGGACCAATAACCTGCTGGCCCCGATCGCCGCCCATAGCTTCTTCAACGCCCTCAATTTTGGCCTGTTGTATTATTTCCAGAAGCCATGACGGAATTCGAACTCATCGCCCTGCTGACCCGTGGCCTGGCCACCAACAATACCGTCGTAACTGGTCCCGGTGACGATTGCGCGGTGCTCGACCTGGGCATGCCGGACCGTTGGTTGTTACTCAAAACGGACGCCGTAGTCGAGGGCATCCACTTTCAAGCTGAGGTTGCCCCCGAGAGGGTGGGGCATAAGGCTCTCGGGCGCTGCTTGAGCGACATTGCGGCGATGGCCGGCACGCCGACGGCCGCGGTGATCACTCTAGCCCTGCCCAGAGGCTTTGACCTGGCCTTTGCGCAAGGACTTTACACGGGGATCAATGCCCTGGCCTCGCGGCATAACGTCGCGATTGTGGGCGGTGAAACCACTACCAACCCGGAACGCATCCTTGTGTCCGTCGCTTTGATCGGGTGGGTCACCCGTGGCCAGGCGGCGCTCCGCTCCGGTGCCCGGGCCGGGGACGCCATCTTTGTGACTGGCGAATTGGGTGGTTCCATCTCGGGCCAGCACCTCGATTTCTCGCCCCGGCTCGACGAGGCGCGCTGGCTGGCGGCTCAGTTCCCGATCCACTCGATGCTCGATCTGAGCGACGGTTTAGCCGGCGATCTGCGGCATATTCTCACGGCCAGCGGCGTCGGGGCTGAACTTCTCACCACGGCCATCCCGATCAGCCGGGCGGCCCGCCTCGCGGCCAAGGTCGGCGCCTCCGCCAAGCCCCCGCTGGCGGCGGCCCTCACCGATGGGGAGGACTTCGAGTTGCTCTTCACCGTGCCGAGCGCGGTGGCGGTGTCCTTGCTCGACGCGTGGAAAGCCCGGTTTCCCGACGTTCGCCTGAGTTGCATCGGCAAAATCACCGCACGGCCAGGTCTGATCCTGCGCGATCGGCGCGGCGAGCGCCCCTTAACCGACCATGGTTACACACATTTCGCATAATCCGGAAGAGACCCAGGCGTTGGGGGAGGCATGGGGGCGTACGGCAACCCTGGGCGAGGTCATCGCCCTCCGCGGCGACTTGGGCGCGGGCAAGACCCAATGGGTCAAGGGCCTGGCGCGTGGCCTGGGCTTCGAGGGACGCGTCCATTCCCCCACCTTCACGCTCGCGAATGTCTATGCCGGCGGCCGGTTAACGCTCTTCCACCTCGATCTCTACCGCCTCGAGACACCTGAACAGATCCGATCCGCGGGGCTCGAAGAATATCTGCGGCCCGCCGGGGTCACCGTCGTCGAATGGGCGGAACGGTGGGCTGAGTTGCCGGTGGGGCAGGGCCGGCCGGTTGACGTCGTGAACGGCCCGCTGAGGCGGGTGTTTTGGGTGGAAATTGAGACCGTGAACGAAGCCGAGCGTCGAATTGTTTATGCGAATCTTGGCGATTGAGTTCTCCTCGCCGGTCCGGAGCGTGGCCGTAGTCGAGGTGACGGCGGGAGCGGCGAGCGTGCTCGGCACCGCCCAATCCGCGTTTGGCGATGCCGACCGGCGGTCCAGCGACTCGCTCGACCTGGTGGACGCGGCGTTGCGGGCGGCTCGGATCGACCGGGCACAGGTCGACTGTCTGGCGGTCGGGTTGGGGCCGGGTTCTTACGCGGGCATTCGGGGGGCGATCTCGCTGGCTCAGGGTTGGCACCTGGCCTCGGGGGTTCGACTCCTGGGGATCAGTTCCGTCGAGTGCCTCGCGCGCCAGGCCCATACCGAGGGGGTGACGGGACGGATCCAGATCGTCATTGACGCTCAGCGTCAGGAGTTTTATCTCGCCGGCTACGACCTCGGCGAGGAGTGCCGCGCATCGGAACCGCTGTGCCTGGCTTCGTTGGACCAGGTCCGGCAGCGCGTTGGTGCTGGCATGACCCTGGTCGGCCCGGAAATCACTCGCTGGTTTCCCGAGGGGCGGGTCATTCTGCCTCTGGCGGCGGCGCTGGGATGCGAGGCGGCGGGGCGGTCAGCTTTCCTCCGCGCCGAGCAGCTTGAGCCGGTGTACCTGCGCGAAACTCAGTTCGTCAAAGCCCCACCCCCGCGGGTGCTGCCGCTCGCGTGAGGAAGCCCCCTGATTCCACGATCACGATAACGAAGGAGAATTTTCATGAAAGCAGCGATCCTGTATGGCAAAGAGGATGTGCGGGTTGAAGAGATCACGCCGCGGCCGCTGAGGCCGGGTGAGGTGCGGATTGACATCAAGGCGGCCCTGACTTGCGGGACCGATCTGAAAGTCTTCAAGCGGGGGTATCATGCGCGGATGATCGTGCCGCCGGCGGTGTTTGGGCACGAACTAGCCGGCGTGATCGGTGAAGCCACCCCTGGCGTGGCGGGGTGGCATGTGGACGACCGGGTGGTGGTGGCCAACTCTGCGCCTTGTGCCGAGTGTGACTATTGTCGCGAGGGGCAGGAGAACCTGTGCGACGACCTGCTTTTTTTGAACGGGGCCTATGCCGAATCGATCATCGTGCCGGAGCGCTTGGTGCGGAAAAACTTGATGCGACTCAAGCCGGACACCGATTTTCGTGACGCGGTGCTGGTCGAGCCACTGGCCTGCGTGGTGCAGGGCATCGAGGACCTCGCACTCAAGCGAGGGCAGCGGGTCTTGGTGATTGGCGCGGGGCCGATTGGCCTCATGTTCACGGCCCTGGCCCGCCACCTGGGCTGCCAGGTGACGGTCGCGGGCCGAGGCCAAAAGCGATTGGAAACCGCCCGGCGGCTCGGGGCGGACCGGATTATCGAGGTCGCACCGCAGGCCGACCTGGCCTCGCTCGTGCCGAGTGGCTCCGTGTTCGATGTCGTCATCGAGGCGGTCGGCAAGCCGGAAGCCTGGGAGGCGGCCGTACATTTGGTGCGCAAGGGAGGCAAGGTCAATTTCTTCGGTGGCTGCCCGTCCGGTACCAGTATCCAGCTCGACACGGGCCGTTTGCATTACTCGAACTTGACTCTCATGGCGAGTTTTCATCATACCCCCAGGACCATCCGCCGCGCGCTTGAATTCATCGAGGCCGGCCTCATTCGAGCACAGGATTTTGTGGACGGCGAATGCGCCCTGACCGACCTGCCCGCGCTTTTCAAATCGATGGCTGCCGGCAACCGCGCGGTCAAAACGTTGGTCCGGGTGAAGGAGTGATCGCCTTACCGGGGGCAGACCTCGGATGAAGGCGGACACCGACCCAGGCGGAGACCGCAGTTCCGGGCCGCAGCCTCCAAGCCCCAGGTTCGAGGTGCTCCGCTCGCGGGTTCCAGCCAACCGCTAGTGTTTTTGCCGCTTCTCGGTTTGCATGTGGCGGTGGACGAAGAAATAATACAGGCCGCCTACCACCAGCATGAAGCCCGCGAGCCAGAGGGAGATGCGGTGGAGTTCGCCTTTCATCAGTTGCTCATCCTGCCCCATCTTGATGCCGACGTAGCAGAGGACGGCACACCAGATGCCCGAACCCAGGATGGTGTAGAGCGAGAACGACCGGTAGCTCATGCGCACGATGCCCGCGGGGATGCCGATCAAATGGCGGACGACCGGCAGCAAGCGGGAGATGAAGATGCCCATCGCCCCATAGTGCGCCGCCCAGCGTTCCGCGCCCTCCACCTTGGCGGCGGAGATGAACGCATAGCGCCCATACCGCAGCACCAGGGGACGGCCCGCCAGGCGGGAAAACCAATACATCAGGGTGGCTCCCAACCACGAACCAAACGTGCCCGCCAGGATAACACCGGTCAGCCCGATGGGGATCTGGTGCGTATAGGCGAAGGTGCGCCGCGGGGGGAATCACCACCTCACTGGGCAGTGGCACAATGGAACTTTCCATGGCCATCAGCAGCGCGATGAGGGCGCCGGGGCTGGCGCCCAGCGCGCCCTTGTACCAAACGATCAGTTGGTTTAACATTTCGGGGCAGGGTTATAGTCGAAAGCGGCGCGGGTGGGAAGCCGGTTTGTCAGGGCGCCGATTGGCCCAGGCGCTTGAGGTACTCGAAGGTATAAATCCCGGTGGCATGGCCGTCGCCCCACACCGGTTGCAGCCCATAGCTGCCCACTGCTTCCAGGCGCGTCAGCACGAACGCCCCCGGCGGCAGCGGGCGATCGGGGTTCTTGTAGAGGTTCCCCATAATGTCCACCTCCCCTTTGCATCCCGCGCAGGGGCAGGCCAGGCGGAGTTTTCGGAGCGAAACAAAACTCTCAGTGCCGTCGTCCCACCGGATGGCGATTTCGTCACCGATGGGCTGTACGTCCAGGGGTCTCATAGGCTTGGTATATGGGGCTCAACCAGGTCCGGTAGTGGTTTAGCGCTGATCGGTCTTCTTGCTGAGGAAGGCGGCGTAATTGCGCGAGACCGGCCGTTGTGCCCAGGCGCGCGACGACCGGGTGAGGGCTCCGAAGAGGGCTTCGAATTCGGCTGCGCTCAGGACATGGCTCCCCAGCAGCAAGGCGGCCACCTGCCAAACGAAATCGTGCGTCCGGTTGAGGCTGCGCGCGTCCGGTCGTCGGCGGAGTGTCGCAAAGACCTCCTCCATCTCCTGGTCCGTTCGCTCCCCGAGCGCGCTGAACAAGGTGATGAGGTGTTTTTCGATGAAGAAAAAGTACGGCACGTACTGCTCCGGGTACTGGTCCATATCCGCCGGTGGCTGGCGGTCGCCCCTGAACATCTGCGTGAGCGACGGCGTGTGCCATTCCATGATGTTCCCCTCGTCGGCCACCGGGATGATGGCCCGGTCGGTGATGCGGATGCCGCGCTTTTTGTCCCGCAAGAGCACCACTCGCAGGTCCGCTGGATTCAGTTTGGACGCCGTCACGGCTTCCTGGAGCGAGGGAACCAGGTCCACCGGGAACGTCTGGGCATCAACTCCGTCGGAAGCCGGGGTGAAGGCCTCCGGCGGCGCCGTCTCCCCCCTGAGCAGGCAGCCGGCGCCTTCCTCGACGATCTTCTGCTCATCGCCCTCTTCATCCAAGAGCCAGTTGATGAAGGATCGGACCTCGGGCGTCGCGACGGTTTGATTCGGGTCGAGCAGGTGCTGGCGGAGGACCCCGCTCGAGGTCCGCACTAATTCCGCTGCCATGGTCGCCAGGCTGCCGGCCTCTTCCTCGGCGGCGGGCTTGTGGCCCGAGAGAAACCCGCCAATCAGCAGGAAGAGATGGCCTGCCGCGGCGGAGTAGTCCGCCGACTGTCGGGCAAAGAAAAACGACACCATCCGGGCCTCGAATGAATTCGGGTCCGCTTCCAGTGCCTTGCGGTAGCATGCCTCGGCTCGGCTCCACTGGCCGGACCGGCGATACACCCCGCCGAGCGCTGAATGGAGTTCGGCATTTTGGGGCTCCTTCTCAAGGCGCTTCACCAGCACCTCTTCCGCGATGGCCGGGGTCTGGATAAACGTGCCGTCCACCACCGTTTTGCGGCTCATCGTCACCCCCGTCGCCTTCCCGCCTTGAGCCACCTCCCGGATCTTCCGCAAGATCGGCTCCTTATCCACCACCTCCCAAGGTCCCGGTCCGCCGCATTTCTGGCAGCGAAAGTACCCGCTGAAGGCGATGTCATCCAGCGTCGGCTCCCCTTCGCTGTCCACATCCAGGCTGATGGTGCCGACCGGATAAACCGCTTGATTGCCGCACTGGCAGCATACGAGTTCCAGGTCTTGGGAAACTGCAGACTTGTCTTCCATGATGATCGGTTCTACAGGCTAATGGCCAACGACCTCCCGGCCAGTTGGTGGTTCCGGCGGCCAGCAAAGCCAACCGCCTCCCGGCAAGTTAACTGTTCCGCCAGGACGCCGCAATGCCGCAGGTGGCAAAAGTGGGAGCTCGGGCGATTCTGCAACTCAGACAGTGGGGGAGGGCTTTCAAAACCGGCTCCAGGCGGTTGTTTTTGCGGTCGCTGCTACCCCAACACCCCTTTTTTCGGGTTTTTTACTTTTTCGCGTTTTTTTGCTTGCATATC
>TBL_comb47_HYPODRAFT_10002734_pt1 | contig 21517 bp, 17 predicted proteins | sample TroBogypolimnion_40_FD_10682 | JGI IMG/M metagenome (IMG submission 10682) | reverse complement strand
GCGGGTCGCGCCACGCAGCAGCCGGTCGCTCACGTCGTTGCTGACCGCGAGGGACACGCTCGCCGCGCGCTCCGCGCCGATGACCTCGGCGAGCCCGGCGGTGAACGCGGCCTGTCCGCGCGCGAACACGGGCGCGAGCGGGCCGGTGACGCGCACCGCCGTCACACCGAACATCTGCAACGCACTCGCGAGATTTTTCCCGAGCAGCCGCGTGATCTCCTGGATGCTCGCATCCACCGCGCCCTTGCCGGTCGCCGCGAGCTGCGCGAGATCTTCCAGCGTCTGCACGCCGTACTTGGCGAAGCGCTGCACCAGCACCCAGCCGCCCGCGTAGGCTTCCAGGCAACCGCGCTGGCCGCAATGACACCGCGGCCCATCGGCGGCGATGCTGATGTGGCCGAGTTCCGAGAGCATCCGGCCACGCGCCTCGCCGCCTTGCACCGTCAGAATCTGGCGGTTACGACCGAACACGAGGCCGAGGCCCAGATCCCAATAGATGACCAGCGCCGTCTGGTTCTGCGGAATTTCCGCGGCCTCGCCAAAGTAATAGGCGACGCCGAGCGAGTTCGCGTGCGCCGGCAGACCGAACTTCGAGCGCAGCAGTTCCTGCACGTCGAGACCTTCCAGCGCCGGGAAATTGACCGCGCGCCGCACCGCGCCCGTGTTCGTTTCCAGGATGCCAGGCAGCGCGGCGAACACCTGGCGCACCACCAGGTTGCGCTCCTGCGCCGCCGCGATGGCGCGCGCGACGGCCGCGCTGACTTTCTCCGCCACCGCGATATAGTCGCGGCACGCCTTCAGATTATTCTCCAGCGTCAGCACCTTCTGCCCCGCAAAATCTTCGAGCTGCACGCACAGGTGCGGCGGATCGAACACCAGCCCGATCGTCGCGTTCTGCGCGCGCGAAAGTTCCCAGCGGAAGCGCGGCCGCCCGCGGCCTTCCGGCTTGAGCCGCTGGCCATGGACCAGCCCTTCGTATTCGAGCCGCTGGAAATGCAGGTTGCACGCGCCCTGCGAAAGCTCCAACGCGCGCGCCGCCTCCGCCTGCGTCAGCGGTCCCTGTTCATAGACCAGCCGCAGCACGCGGCGCGAAGCCAGCAGGCTTTCCATGTTCATCCGGCGCTGAAAATAGGCGGGCAACGACGCGGTCTTTTTTGCAGGCGTGTTCATGCGGGCATAGTACCAACTCTTTCATCGCGCACAAGCGCGCCGGCCTTGCACACCCGATCAGGTGTGCCAGTGCGCCCCGCAAAACCGCGCACAAACCTTGTTCCACACCTGTACAGGTGTGGAACAAGGCGGCTGCATTTTTTCCCTGTGTCCGCTGTTGCGCTGTGGCTTGTCGCAAAAAAAATACGCGAGGAAATTTTCAGGTCTTTCGCCGGCGTGCCTTGCCCGGGCGCGACACCGGCGCAAAACGCGCTCGCGATTTCGCCGACCCTCTTGCTCACCGTGACCCGCCTGCACAACTACAAATACTGCCTTGGTCATAGTCGCACAGTTGTACAACTGTGCGACTATGGCGGAACGGAGTTGGAGGGGAAAGGGCGACAAGCTGTCACAGGTGTACAACTGTGACAGCTTGCCGCCAGAAGCCGCGGTACGATGGCGGGTTCCAAGCCTTGAAAAAAACTCCTGATGGCCGTTCCAAGGCTTGGAAACAAAGCGCCGAATCGGCCGTCCTCAAACGTTTGAGCTTGACGCTGGCGGGCGGGCTGTGGCAGCGTCCGCGCCGGTTTTTCAACCCAGGAGAAAACGATGAAATATGGTCTGAATATCCGTCCCGATGGCGCGCTCGACTTCCTGTCGCTCGGCGCGCTCGTCCACCGCCTCGATCCGGGCATCATCCCGTTCCGCAAGGCGACGCACTGCGACATCCACGTCAGCGGCGGCGAATTCAACGTCTCGGCGAATCTCTCCGACTGCTTCCGCCTGAAGACCGGCATCGCCTCGGCGATGGTGGATTATCCGATTGGCGACCTGATCGCCGAGCGCGTCCGCGCGATGGGCGTGAAGCCCTACTACAAGATGTTCAAGCACGACGGCGTCCACGGCCCGAACATGGCCACCGTCTTCAGCGACCGCGGCCAGGGCGTGCGCGCGCCGGTCGTGTTCTATAACCGCTGCAACGAAGCCGCGCAGCAGCTCAAGCCCGGCGACTTCAACTGGAAGGAAATTTTCGGCAGCGGCGTCCGCTGGTTCCATAGCGGCGGCATCTTCGCGGCGCTCTCCACGACGACCGCGGAAGTGATCATCGAAGCCATGCAGGCCGCCAAGGCCGCAGGCGCGATCACCTCGTTCGACCTGAACTACCGCGCGAAGCTCTGGAACATCGTCGGCGGCCACGACCGCGCCGTCGCGGTGCTCGACCAGATCATCAAGAACGTGGATGTCATCGTCGGCAACGAGGAAGACCTCCAGCTCGGCCTCGGCATTCCCGGCCCGGAAGTGGCGGCGAAGTCGAAGCTCGATCCGAGCGCGTTCTTCAGCATGATGGGCAACGTCCTCAAGAAGCACCCGCACGTCAAGGTGGTCGCCACCACGCTGCGCGAAGTGCACTCGACCAACCGCCACAGCTGGAGCGCGGTCGCCTGGATCAACGGGAAAACCTTCCAGGCCCCGACCTGCGAACTGGATGTTGTGGATCGCGTCGGCGGCGGCGATGGCTACGCGGCCGGCTTCATCTACGGCCTGCTCTCCGGCGTCGAGGAACAGGAAGCGGTCAACCTCGGCTGGGCCCACGGCGCGCTGCTGACGACCTTCGTTGGCGACACCACCATGGCCACGCTCGAACAGGTCAAAGCCCTCTCCAAAGGCGGCTCCGCGCGCATCCAGCGCTAAGCGGCATAGCGGATAAGAAATAGCAGATAGCAGACAGCGGATGGCGAGCAATCGCCATCCGCTGTTTTTCTTGGATGAAACCTCGATCAGTCTTCGCTCCAGTAGGTTCCCAGCAGAGAGCAGTGGATTCTGCCTCTGTTCCATTGGGCGTCGGTTGATTCGTAACGCCACACCGGAAAACTGCTGAAAGAGATGGGCGCGATCCGTCCTGTCGGCGCAAACAGTGTGAAATAATTGCTTTCAACGAGAACCGTCAAATCGTGCGAACTCACGGCCCCGGCGTTCCATGTGAGCTTTGTTTCAGTTCTCTCTCCCCAATACATACTGTACTTATGGGATATGGATTGTGCCGCTGGCAAGGCAAGCGCGTTCGTGGGATAGCTGCCCGTTCTCGCTTTGAAATCCGCGAGTGCTTTGATCAAGGGTTCCAATGCTTGAGCCTTGGCAGGGAAATTTTGATTCCACAAGCAGACTGAAAAGACGAGTGAGCAGAGTGCGACGACGAGCACCATCAAGCATTTTATTTTGCGTGTCATGGTTCGCTTTCCCGTTGCCATGCTAGGGCAATGGCGTGGGCGCGGCAAGCGCGGAGGTGGTTGCAGGCGCGTCGCTTGCCTGCGGTGAGGTTGCCGCATCGCCGACGCTCGCACGCGCCGGGCGGCGGCGCTCCGCGGCGCGTTTTCCAGGCATTGGAAACGGGAACCGTGACTTTTTCCAATCCTTGGAAAAACCACCAGTTCCCTTTTCCAATGCTTGGAAAGTGCGTATAGTCCGCGCGTGCCGATCACCGATAAAATCCAGAAAAAGCTGCAGGAGCTGCCGGACAAGCCGGGCGTCTACATCATGCGCGACCGCCGCGGCAAAATCATTTACGTGGGCAAGGCGACGAGCCTGCGCGACCGCGTCCGCTCCTATTTCCGCCAGAGCACGCTGCGCAGCGCCGACCCGAAGACGCGCAGCCTGCTCAACACCGTCGAGGATTTCGAGACGCTGCTCTGCCGCACCGAGGCGGAGGCGACGCTGACGGAGGGCCGGCTGATCAAGGATTACCGCCCGCGTTTCAATGTGCTGCTCAAGGACGACAAGCGTTTCCTGATGCTGCGCGTGAACCGCCGTGAGGACCTGCCGCGCTTCGACGCGGTGCGCCTGCACAAGGAAGACAGCGCGGATTATTTCGGGCCCTACGTTTCGAGCGCGGCGGCGTGGGCGGCGCTGGAGTTCATCGAGCGCCGCTACGGATTGCGCCCGTGCCGGCCGCCGCTGCCGGGCGAGGAAGATCACAAGCACTGCCTCAAGGATGTGCTGCGGCGGTGCAGCGCGCCGTGCATCGGCAAGGTGACGCCGGAGCAATACCGCGCGCAGGTGGACGAGGCGTGCGCGTTCCTGCGCGGCGAGCGCCCGGATGTGTTGAAGGAGATCGAGGCCGCGATGCTCAAGGAGGCCGCCGCGCACAAGTTCGAGAAGGCCGCCGCGCTGCGCGACTCGCTCCTGCTGCTGCGCCGCGCCATCAAGGAACGTGCGCTATCCACGCGCTCGCTCTCGATGAAAATCGAAGATGCCGCCGCGGGCGTCGCCGAGTTGCAGCAGGTGCTCGCGCTGCCCAAGCCGCCGCAGGTCATCGAGGCCTACGACATCTCGAACATCGCCGGCACGCTCGCGGTTGGCAGCCTCGTCTGCGCCGTCGGCGGCATGCCGCACAAGCAGCGCTACCGCCGCTTCCGCATCCGCACCGTCGAGGGCAGCGACGATCCCGCGATGATGGCGGAGATGATCCGCCGCCGCTTCGCGCGCCTGATCGCCGAGCGGGGCGAGCGGCCCGACCTCGTCCTCGTGGATGGCGGCCTGACGCAGCTGCGCGCCGCGCGCCGCGAGCTCGATGGCCTTGGCCTGCGCGATCTGCCCGCGGCCGGTCTCGCGAAAAAGTTCGAGGAGATTTATTACGAGGGCGAGGCCACGCGCCTCTCCGCCGAGCCGGTGATCCGCCTGCCGGAAAATTCCCGCGCGCTGCACGTCCTCCAGCGCATTCGCGACGAGGCCCACCGCTTCGCGCTCGACTATCACCACGCCCTGCGCCGCCGCAAGATCATGGAATCGCAGCTCGACGACATCGAGGGCGTTGGTACGCGGCGCAAGGAGGATCTGCTCAAGCACTTCGGCTCGATCGCGCGCCTGCGCCGCGCCACCGTCGAGCAGATCGCCGCCGCCCCCGGCGTCGGCCCGGAGCTCGCGCAGAAGTTGCACCATTTGCTGAATGTGAAAGAGATTGCGAACCAAGGAGACGAAGACCATGCCCTTGATCCAGATTAAGACGAATGTGATGCTGCCGGAGAAGCAGCGCGAGGCGCGGCTGGCGCCGTTGAGCCGGCTGCTGGCGGAAAACACCGGCAAGCCGGAAACCTATTGCATGGTGGCCTATGAACACGCGGCGATGCTGTTCGCCGGCGAACCCGGCGCCGCGGCCTTCGTGGACGTGCGCGGCATCGGCGGACTGACCCGCGAGGTAAACGCGAAACTCGCCGCCGCGCTCGCCACCGAATTGAAAAAATCCCTCGGCGTCGCGCCCAACCGCCTCTACATCACCTTCACCGAAGTCGCCGCCACCAACTGGGCCTGGGACGGCAAGCTGTTCGGCTGATGCTCCGCTCGCGTTTGCGCTTCGCACACCTCTGCCACGTCACCGTCTGACAGATTTCGTTGCCACGGAAGCGCGTGGCACCGATACATGGAACTTCTATGTATCGGTACCATGACGGCGCTTAGAGCGTTTCCATGAAACATGTAGCTGCTGTCACTAGCCCGTAGATGCGGCCTCCGGCCGCATTCGGATAAGCGACCGGAGGTCGCTTCTACGAAGCGTGCATCTCCATCCAAGTTGATGAGATGACGTAATAGCTACAAGAATAATGGAAACGCTCTAGCTGGAGACGTGCGGACCGAAGACCAGCAGGCCGATAAGCACGGCGCCGAGTGCGGCGAGCAGGACGGCACCGGCGGCGACATCCTTGGCCTGGCCGATCAGCGGGTGAAACTCCGGGCTCGTCGCGTCGGCCAATAGTTCCAGCGCGGTATTCAAACCTTCCGCCATCCACACAGCCACGATGGCCAGCACGACCGCGCACCATTCGCCGGGCGCGAGCCGGCACGCGCCGCCGGCCGCGCACACGAGCGCGGTGGCGACCGCGTGCAGCCACGCGTTGTGCTGCGTCGCCAGCATGAGCCGGAGTCCGCGCCCCGCGCAGCGCACGCTGCACAGTCGCCCGGAAAAGCTGAACGCCCGGCTCACGCGCGCGCACCGGCGGCGGTTTTCCAAGGTTTGGAAACGGGGCACGCTGTTTTTTCCAAGGCTTGGAAAAAGCTGCGCTGGGGTTTTCCGGCTCGCCCGGATGGGGGGCGGGCCAGACCCGGAAACCGGCGTGGCGCGGGCTCGTCGGCCAGCAGCGCAAGGCCGCGCGTGGCGGCTTCGTGCAGCACGCCGAGCAGGGCGACGAAATGCGGCACGGTGGCGGAACGGTGGTCATATGTTTTCATCGGCAGTCTCCGGCGCGGCCCTTTCCCGATCATCGGCAAAGCACTTTGCCGCGCAAAGTATATCAGACCGGAATGCCTGCCGGAGCGTTCAAAGCCAGCGCTTGACTCATGAAAACCCGGTGCTTGCTCTTATCGTCCTCGTCGTCGTCCTCGCTCCGCAACAGCAGGATATTTCGAGGACGAGGACGAAGGACGAGCACGAGGACGAACCTGGCGAAGATTCCGTCATCCCGTATCTCGTATCCAGCATCGCTCCTCGCAGCATTCCGCATCCGCGTTTTCGTCGCCGGTCATTTTTGTCCATGCGCCGGCTGTGGCGGTGCATGGACGCGGCGGCGGCGGCGGCCTAGGCTGCGCGCGGTTGCAAACATAGCGACAAAGGAACCCGACCATGTTGCACGATCCCAGTCACCAGACGCCGCCGCCGCAGGCGGTCGAGGTCAAGCTTGGCGCGGCCGACCGCGATGTATTGCGCCGGCTCGCGGGCGAGCTGGCGGCCATCGCCGCGCTGCCGGTCCATGCGGAGAAGGCGCGGCTCTGGCAGCGGCTGAACGATCTGGAGTCCGTTCGCCCGCTGGTCTGGATCAACGAGATCTGCTGGCACGAGATGAACGTGGACGACGAGCTGACGCTGCGCTGCGCGCATCCGTGGGCGCGCGACCAGGAGCGCGAGCTGCGGCGCACGCTCTACCAGTGGCGGCATCTGCCCGGCGATATGGTGATCAGCGATTTCCTCGCCAGCCCGCTGATGTTCCACAGCACCGACTTCGGGATCATGGAGGACGTGGATATCGCGCGGACCGATGACAGCAGCGACGTCGTGTCGCGCCATTTCAAAATCCAAATCCGCGATTTCAGCGACCTCGACAAGATCAAGATGCCAGTCGTCACGCACAACGAACTGGCGACGGAGCTGCATTATCAGGCGATGTGCGCAACCTACATGGGCCTCATGCCGGTGAAAAAAGTCGGGCAGACGCACATCTGGTTTACGCCGTGGGACTATCTAATCCGCTGGTGGGGCATCGAGGAGGCGATGCTCGACATGATCGAGCGGCCGGAGCTGGTTCACGCCGGCGTCGAGCGCATGGTGGAGGCGTGGCTGACGGAACTAGACCAGCTCGAAGCGCAGCAGCTGCTCGCACTGGACTGCAACAACACGCGCATCGGCTCCGGCGGCTACGGCTACACGAACGCGCTGCCCGGCACGCCGTTCGATCCCGCGCACGTGCGGCCACTGAATATGTGGGGCTGCTCTAACGCGCAGATTTTTTCCGAGGTCTCGCCGGAGATGCAGTGGGAGTTCGCCATCCAGCACGACCTGCGCTGGCTCAAACGCTGGGGCCTGACCTACTACGGCTGCTGCGAACCGCTCTCCGGGAAAATCGAAATCCTGCGGCGCATTCCGAACCTGCGGAAAATTTCCGTCAGCCCGTGGTGCAAGACCGAGCAGCTCATCGCGCAGGTCGGCGGCGACTGGGTCTTGAGCCGGAAACCCTCGCCCGCGATTCTCGCCGAGGATGCGTGGCACCCCGAACGCGCCCGCGCCGCGCTCACCGACTTCATGGAGGCGACCGGCGGAGGCTGCCACGTCGAGCTGATCATGAAGGACATCTCCACCGTCCGCTACCAGCCGCAGCGCCTCTGGGAGTGGGAAAAAATCGCCATGGACGTGGCCGAACGCTTTGCGCGCTGACGGTTTTCCAAGGCTTGGAAAAGGGAAGTCTGACTTTTTCCAAGCCTTGGAAAAACCCGCGTGTCCGGTTTCCAAACCTTGGAAATCAGTGGCCGCGCAACGCGGCGGGCTCGATCATGCCGGGCGTTTTGCGCACGTCGCCGAAGTCATAGCCGAACACGACGAACGATTCGATGCGCGGCGAGTCGTGCGAACAGCCGAACATCGCGACGAGGTCGAGGTGCGTGTTGGCCGTCGGCCGCCATTGCATGCTCGGGCCGATGACGAAGCTTTTCTCGGGATTGGCGCGCTCGCCGGTGTCGCTTTCCTGCGCGTAGAGCAGTTCATAGCCGACGCTCAATTTCTGATCCACCAGCGTGTAGCTGGCGGCCTGCGCGAGCTGATATTCCAGGTGCAGCGGCGCGGCGACCTGTTCCTCGCGCGAAAAGTTCAGGCCCCAGTGGAGGCGCTGGCCGATCTGGTCGCCGAGCAGCAGCTTCACCTCGACCTCGTCGGGCTCGAAAATATTGTAGGTGTATTCGGCATAGAGCGTCGGATTGAACAGGAGCTTGCCCCAATCGGCGAACGCGTAGCGCATCTCGGCGGAGAGAAATTCGTTCTGCACGGCGTGCGCGTCGTTCTCGGTGCCCCAGCCGTGGTAGACGTCGAGCTGGAGGCGATAGGGCAGGCCGACCTCGAGTTCCTCCTCGAAGCGGTGTTCGCTGTGGCCGTCCTTGAACCATTTCGCGCGCCACCAGGCCTCGACGCTGAACTCGCCGGGATCTTCCTGGAGATAAACGCGCGTCGAGGGGAAACGGCGTTGCGAAGTCCACTCCGGTTTTTCGTAGGGACCGACCGCCTGCGCTTCCTTGAGCGCGGCGCCGCGGACTTCGATTTCCTGTGCCGTGTTCGTGGCGGTCTGCGCCGGGGCCGGCGCGACGAACACACCCAGACCGACGAGAGCCAGACAACCGAGCAACTGCTGCTTCATGATGATTCCTTTTGGTGAACGATTTTCTGCATAAGCGCGACGTGCCGGGAAAAAGTTCAAAAATAATTTTCCGCGCGCACGTTTTTGCTGTTGCCGCAACGCGCCGTGCGCCGCCATCATCCGGCGATGCCCGAGCCGCTCCAACCCGACGATTTTGCGCTCATGGCCGGCGCCGCCGCCGGCGATACCACCGCGTTCGCCGCGCTCATCCGCCGCCATCAGTCCGCGCTGGTGAACTTTTTCCGCCGGCTCGGCGCTCATCATGAAGCGGAAGACGTGGCGCAGGAGACGTTCCTGCGCGTGTGGCGCTATCGCACGCGCTACCGCCCGACGGCGCGGTTCACCACCTTCCTGTTCACGCTCGCGCGCCACGCCTGGGCCGACCATCTGCGCCGCGCGCAAAAACAGGAGCGCGTGGTCGAGAGCTTCGGCGCCGAGGCCGCGCCGCACGACGCCGTGACGCAGGACGCCGCGCGCCAGCGGCTCGATGCACAGGTCGCGCTCGCGGCGCTGCCGGAAAAATTGCGACTGGTCGTGGTGATGAGCCTCTATCAAGGCCTGAAGTACGAGGACATCGCCGCGGCGCTCGGCGTGCCCGTGGGCACGGTCAAGTCGCGAATGTTTTTGGCGATGGCCAGATTGAAGGATGTGTTCGATGTCGAAAAATAAAAATGCTTGTGTGTGGGCGGAGGAACTTCCCGCGCTCCTGCTCGGCGAACTTTCCGCCGAACGCGCTGCCGAGGTCGAGCGGCACGCCGCTGGTTGCGCCGCGTGCGCAGAGCAGCGCGAAGCTTTCGGTCGCGTACTCTTCCGTATGCGCGCCGCATCCGCGGAGCAGCCGGTGCGCGATCTCGCGCCGGATCTTTTCGCCCGCCTGCCTGCGGCCGAAGCCGATTGGCGGCGGCATAATTTCTGGCTGCGCGCCGCCGCGCTGCTGCTGGCCACGGTGAGCCTCGGCACCGCGCTCCTGTGGAACCAGCACCGCAATTCGTCTTTCGATCTGGCCGCAACTGTTCCCGCATCTCGTATCTCGAATCCAGTATCCAGCATCCCGTATCCCGCCACCGACAAGACGGCGTCCGTCGCGCAGGCGCTCGCGTGGCTGGAGCGGACGCAGGAAGCCGACGGTCACTGGGACACCGCGCGCTGGGGCGCGCAGCGGATGTATTCCGTCGGCCTGACCTCGCTCGCGCTGCTGGCGCTTTCCGCCGACGGGCACGCGCTGACGACGCCGCAGCGCGCCGTGCTCGCGCGCGGCCTCGACTGGCTCGCGGCGCAGCAGGATGCAGACGGGAAACTCGGACCGGATGGGTCCGCTTTGATGTATAACCACAGCATGGCCACGCTCGCGCTGCTCGAAGGCGCGGCGCTGGAAACCAACAGCGCGCATCGCGTCGCGTGTCAGCGCGCGTTGGCGTTCATCACGTCGGCGCAGCGCGCCTCCGGTGGCTGGGGCTACTCGCGCGGTCCCTCGGAAAACGTCAACACCTCGATCACCGTCTGGCAGTTGCAGGCGCTGCTGCGCGCCGAGGCGCTCGGTTTCGCGGAGGTGCGCCCGCATGTGGCGCGCGGACTCGCGTGGCTCGGCGAGCGTGTCAGCGCCGAGGGTCGCATGGGCTATCGCCGCGCCGACGATTTCCCGAACGGCGCGGAAACGTTGACCGCCGCGGGCGCGCTGTGCCTGCTGCGCTCGGCCGGCGGCGCGGCCGATCTGCGCGTCGCGAAGATGCTCGCGTGGGTACGTGGCACGGCGGCGCAACCGACGACGCCCGATTACTATCGCTGCTACTTCGTCAGCGCCGCGCTCGCCGCGGCCGGCGGCGGCGCCGAGCCCGCGCTGGAAAAAATGCGCGGCGCCGTCCTCGCGCGGCAGACGCGCGACGGCAGCGAAGCCGGCAGCTGGACCCCTGGCGACCGCTGGGGCCGCGCCGGCGGCCGCATCTACGCCACCGCCTTGGCCGTGCTCGCGCTGCAATCCGGCTGAATTGCTTGTCCGAAAATTTCGCATGGCAGAGCGAGGACGAGGTAAAGCGGGTGTCCCGACTCCTGCCCATCATTCGTTCCCTCGAACTTTTCTTTTCCTCTTGTGGGCGGGATGTTCTGGGCTCGCGAACCTCGCCCAAAAAGCGCCCGGCACGGACGTCACACCACCACACGCAGCTCAACCTCATCCGCAACCGCACGCCGGAACCAATCGGCTTCCAAGGATTGGAAACCGGAACCGCTGGTTTTTCCAAGGCTTGGAAAAGGCGGGAAAATATGTCGCGCGAAAACGGATTCCCGCTATGCTGCGCGGTTGCGCGATGAAGGACATGGAAAAATTCGATGCGGTCGCGGGGGCGCCGGCGGCGGGGCCGGCGCGCGGGGAGTTGTTGCAGGCGATCTGGGACCACAGCCTCGACGCGATCCTGTTGACCGCGCCGGACGGGCGCATCTTCGCGGCGAATCCGGCGGCGTGCTGTTTGTTCGATCGCACCGAGAAGGAAATCTGCCAGCTCGGTCGCAACGGGCTGCTCGATCATGCCGATCCGGAACTGGCGGCGGCGTTGGCGGAACGCGAGCGCCTGGGACAGGCGCGGCGCGAGCTGACGTTCGTCCGCGCCGATGGCAGCCGCTTCGTGGGCGAGGTGACCAGTTCGGTCTTCAGCGACCACGACGGGCAGCAGCGTACGGGCATGATCATCCGCGACATCACCGAGCGCCGACGCGCGGCGGAGTTGATCCGCGATCAGGCCGTGTTCCCGATGCTGAATCCCGGTCCGGTGCTGCGCGTGGAGGCCGATGGCACCATCAGCATGACGAACCCGGCGGCGGTGACGGCGGGGCTGGCGACGGGCGCGAATTTTCAGCAGGCGTTTCCGACGGCCAGCGCGGTGGCTTTGGCCGCGTGCATTCGCGCGGGGACGCAGTTCGTGTTCGAGGCTGCGCTGGGCGAAAATATTTTTCAGTTCACCTGCGTCGGCGAGCCGGCGCACCAGCGCGCGCTGCTCTATGGCGCGGACATCACCGCGCGCCAGCAGGCCGAGGACGCGCTGCGCGAAAGCGAGCGGCAGTATCGCGATCTGTTTGAATATATGTTCAGCGGCTTTGTCCTGCTGGAAGTTTTGTTCGATGCGCAGGGCCGGCCGGTGGATCACCGGCTGCTCCAGGCGAACGCGGAATTCGACCGGATGACGGGCCTCAAACGCGCCGAGGAAATCGGCCGGACCGGCGCGACGCTCGGCTTCCAATGGCCGCCGGAGGTGGCGCAGCAGTACTATCAGGTCGCGCTCGGCGGCGCGCCGTTGCAAGGCGAGCGCTTCAACGCTTCGCTCCAGCGCTACTACGAACGGCGCATCTTCTCGCCGCGCCGCGGACAGTTCGCCATGGTCTTCAGCGACATCACCGCGCGCAAACTGGCCGAGGCGGCGCTGCAGAAGAGCGAGGAAAAATTCCGCACCATCTTCGAGCTCGCGCCCATCGGGGTGCTGTTGCTGGATGCAGAGCAGCGCATCGTCGAACTGAACACGGTCGTGGAAAAAATCACCGGGCTGACCCGTGCGGAATTGTTGGCGGGCGCGCATCGCGGCTGGCGCTATCTGCGCAGCGATGGCACGCCGATGCCGCGCGAGGAATGGGCCAGTGCCCGCGCCCTGCGCGCTAAGCGCATGGTCGAAGGTGTCCAGACCGGCATCGTCACCGGTGATGGGCGTACGATCTGGCTGGAAGCCAGCGCGGTACCGCTCGATCGCGACGCCACCTGCGCCGTGCTGCTGTTGCAGGACATCACCGCGCGTAAGCAGGCCGAGGAGTCCTTGCGCCGGAGCGAGAAAAAATTCCGCGCCGTCTTCGACCTCGCGCCGGTGGGCATCTCTCTGCTCGACGCGGAGCGTCGGATCATCGACGAGAATCCCGCGCTGGAGAAAATAACGCGCCTGACCAAACCGGATCTGCAAAGCGGCCAGTTTCACAACCGTAGCTATGTGCGCAGCGACGGTACGCCGTTGCCACCGGAGGAATTTCCCAGCACGCGCGCCCTCCGTGAAAAACAGGCGGTCACCGATGTCGAGGTCGGCACCCTCTTTGAAAACGGCCAAAAAAACTGGACGCAGGTCAGCGCCGCGCCGCTCGACCTGCCGGAGGCCAGCGCGGTGGTCATCACGCAGGACATCACCGCACGCAAGGCGGCCGAGCTCGCGCTCAAGGAGAACGAGCAGCGGCTGCGCGTCGGGCTGGAGCTGGCGAACATCGCGGTGTTCAACCAGGATCTGAAGCTGCGCTACACGTGGATGTATCAGCCGCAGCTCGGCTACACCATCCAAGAGGTGCTCGGCAAGACGGACTACGAGCTGCTGCCGCGCGCCGCCGCGGAACAGAGCGCCGCCGCCAAGCGCGAGGCGCTCGCGAAGAACGCCGTCGTGCAGCGCGAGGTGCGCGTGGATTGGAAAGACGGGACGAAAATTTATGTGCTGATGGTGGAGCCGCTCCGCAACGCGGCGGGCGCGGTGACGGGGCTCACCGGCGCGACGCTCGATGTGACCGAGCGCCGGCGCACCGCCACCGCACTGCGCGAGAGCGAGGAGCGCTTGCAGCTCGTCATGGAGGCGACGCACGACGGCCTCTGGGATTGGAACCTGCGCACCGGCCAGGCCTACTTGAGCCCGCGCTACTACGAGATGACCGGCTATACGCCGGGCGAAATCACACCTGATTTGGATTTCTACAAACGCCTCGTGCATCCGGACGATTTTCCGCAACTCTGGCAGACGATGGAGGCCCATCTGCAAGGCCGGACTGAAGAGAGCGTGTTCGATTCACGCATGGTTCGGAAAGATGGGACGATCATATGGGTGCTCAACCGTGGTCGCGTGGTAGAGCGCGCCGCCAACGGCACGCCGCTGCGGATGGCGGGCACGATCACCGACATCACCGCGCGTAAGGCCGCCGAGGACGCGCTGGCACAGTCGCAGGCGGCGCTGCGCGCGCTCGCCGCGCGTTTGCAGGCGGCGCGCGAGGAGGAGCGGCAACAACTTGCGCGGCGCGTCCACGACGAACTCGGTCACTCCTATACCGATCTCAAGCTCGACCTCTCCTGGCTCGACCGCCGCCTCGCGGAACGCAAGCTGACGCGCGCCTCCGGGGCGCGGAAAAAAATCGCGACGATGATCCAGCGTGTCGAGGCCGATCTCCACACCGCCCGCACCATCTCCACCGATTTGCGGCCCGCGGTGCTCGATACGCTCGGCCTCGCCGCCGCGCTCGAGTGGGCCGCGCAACAGTTCGAGCAGCGCAATCGTATCGCCTGCCAACTGGATCTGCCCGCGGATCTGCCGGCGCTCGGCGCGGGCCGCGCGGCGGCGCTGTTCCGCGCGTTCCAGGAAATTTTGACCAACGTGTCGCGGCACGCCGCCGCCAGCCTCGTGCACGTGCGCCTGACCGTGGGCGCGGGCGCGGTGACGCTCGCCGTCAACGACAACGGACGCGGCATCACCGCCGAGCAGCGCGACGATCCGCGCGCGCTCGGCCTGCTGGGCCTGCGCGAACGCGCGCTCGAATTTGGCGGCACGGTGGAGATCGCCGGCGCGCCCGGCGCGGGCACCACCGTCTGCATCAATCTTCCGCTGGAGGGCACATGAAAAAGAAATCCGCCGCGCAGCCGCTGCGTATCCTGATCACCGATGACCACGCCATCACACGGCTCGGCATCCGGCAGTTGTTGCAGGAAGCTTTTCCGCGCGCGAGTTTCGGCGAGGCCGGCGAGGCCGCCGCCGCGCTGCACCTGCTGGTCGCGCAGAAATGGGATTTGCTGATCCTCGATGTCTCGCTGCCGGATCGCGACGGGCTCGATGTGCTCGGCGAGGTGAAAAAAATTCATCCGCAGCTGCCGGTGCTGCTCTTCAGCGTCCATCCCGAGGACCAGTTTGCACTGCGCGCGCTCAAGCTCGGTGCCGCCGGCTACCTCGCGAAAGAGCGCGCGCCGGAGGAACTCGGCGACGCCGTACGCCAGGCGCTCGCGGGCGGCACCTATCTGACGCCCACGCTCGCCGCGCGCCTGCGCCAGCCGTCCGGCGCACGCAGCGATGCGCTGCCGCACGAGTGTCTTTCCGACCGCGAGTTCGCTGTGCTGCGCCTGATCGCCGCCGGCCAGACCGGCAAGGCGATTGCCAGCCAGCTCAACCTTAGCCAGAAAACCGTCAGCACCTACCGCACGCGCATCCTCGCCAAGATGAAACTCTCCAGCACCGCCGAGCTCGTCCACTACGCGCTGAACCACCAGCTCGCGGATTGAGCGCGCGGCGGCGGCTTGCTTTGACGCGCGGCATTCATTAGCCTTCGCGCTCGCAGCAGAAAATAAATGCCAAGAAAGGTCCACGCACATGTCTACCACCGAAAATCTCAAGGCCGCGTTCGCCGGCGAGAGCCAGGCCAACCGCAAGTATCTCGCGTTCGCCAAGAAGGCGGACGCCGAGGGCTTCCCGCAAATCGCCAAGCTGTTCCGCGCGACGGCGGAAGCGGAGACCGTCCACGCCCACAACCACCTGCGCGTGCTCGGCGGCGTCAAGACGACCGTCGAAAATTTGCAGGAGGCGGTCGCCGGCGAAAAGTATGAATTTGAGCAGATGTATCCGCCGTTCGTCGCCGAGGCCGAGAAAGACGGCAACAAGGGCGCGGTTATTTCCTTCAAGGGCGCGATGGCCGTCGAGCAGACGCACTTCAACCTCTACAGCCAGGCCCTCGCCTCGCTCCAGTCGGGCAAGGATCTCGTCGGCGCCACGATTCATGTGTGCACGGTGTGCGGGCATACTGTCATCGGCGACGCGCCCGAAAAATGCCCCGTGTGCAACGCACCGAAGGCGCGCTTCCAGCTGATCGCCTGATCGCCGCGCAACATGTCCGCTCCCACCGCCAACGCGTGGCGCTGCGAAGTCTGCGGCTACATCCACGAAGGCCCCGAACCGCCGGGCGAGTGCCCGGTGTGCGGCGCGCCCGCGACGGATTTTTCGCCGTGCGAAATGCCGCACGCACCGCTCGCGCCGGCGTCCGGCGCGGCGGTGGCGGCGCAGCGCATCGTCGTGATCGGCGGCGGCATCGCCGGCGTCTCCGCCGCGGAGTCCGCGCGTCAGGCCGCGCCCGCGGCGGAAATCACGCTGCTCGCCGGCGAGCCCGACGCGCCTTACTGGCGGCTGAACCTCACGCGCCTGCTCGATGGCGAAATCAAAACCGACGCGTTGCCGCTGCATCCCGAAGACTGGTACGCGCAGCAGCGCATCCGCCTGCTCACCGGTGTGACGGCGACCGCGCTCGCGCCCGACCGCCACGAAGTGACGTGTTCCAACGGCGAAAAAATTCTGTTCGATAAAGTGATCATCGCCACTGGCGCGACGGCGTTCCTGCCGCCGTGGCCCGGCGCGCAACTCGCGGGCGTGATCGCGCTACGCACGCTCGCGGATGTGCGCGAGGTGCTCCGCCAGTTGCGGCCCGGCCTGCGCTGCGTCTGCATCGGCGGCGGCATCCTCGGACTCGAAACCGCCGGCGCGCTCGCCAAGCACGGCGTACAGGTTGACTTGCTCGCGAGCGACGGCTGGTTGATGCCGCGCCAGCTCACGCGTATGGGCGGCGAATTGCTCGCGCAACACATCGCCGCGCTCGGCGTCCGCCTGCACACCAACGCCAAGACGCGCGCCATCCTCGGCACGGAACGCGTCAGCGCCGTACAACTCGCTGACGGCCGCGAGCTGCCCGCCGACCTTGTGCTCGTCACCGCCGGCGTCCGTCCCAACCTCGTACTCGCCACCGCCGCGGGACTACGCACACAGCAAGGCATCGTCGTGGACGACTGGCTGACGACCTCGCATTCCGACGTACTGGCCGCCGGCGACTGCGCCGAACATGCGGGCGTGCTTTACGGCCTCTGGCCCGCCGCGCAATTCCAAGGCGCGCTCGCCGGCCTGAACGCCGCCGGCCAGCGCAGCGCCTTCGGCGGACTCCCGCGCAGCAACGTACTCAAGGTTCTTGCGCTTCACGTCTTCAGCATCGGCCGCTTCGACGCGCCGGACGCGCTCGTGCTGGAGCAACAGAGCGACGGCCAGTATCTGTGCTTCGCGTTTCTCGCCGGCCGCCTCTGCGGCGCGATCCTCATGGGCCGCGACGGCCTCGATTCCATCTTGAAACACGCCCTCGAAACCAACCGCGATTTTTCCGCCGCGCTCCCCACCTGCCCGACCGCCGCCGCCTTCGCCGCCCACCTCGCCGCGCACCCCGCCTGACCGCGCGCCACCGCTGCGAATCCACACTCCTCGCTTGTCATGCACCACGCCCCTGCTGGGGCGCGGTGCGGTAGATACTTGTAGAGTTTCCATGAAAAGTGGAACTGCTTCCGCTGTCGGAAAAACGACCGAAGGTCGCTACAGCGAAACGACCAGACCCGAAGGGCCGGCGCAACTTTCGTTGAAAACGAAACCTGCGTTTTTTCATCGCGCCCGACCGGACAAACGAAAAACGAAGGGCTCGTTGCGTTACGCGGTCGCCGACATCCAACAACGCGAATTACTTCTTCGCCTTGTCGGATTTCGCCCAGGTGTCTTTGAGCGTGACGGTGCGGTTGAAGACGGGCGCGCCGGGTTGGCTGTCAATCGTGTCGGCGACGAAATAGGCGACGCGCTCGAATTGAATTTTTTCGCCGGGCTGGGCTTCCGCCACCGCGGGCTCGGCGTAGGCGATGGCGGTTTCCAGCGCGTGCGGATTGAGGAAGGTCTTGAAGTCCTGTTCCTGTCCGTCCGGCTCCGGCACCGAGAAGAGGCGGTCATAAAGGCGCACAGTCACCTGCTTGGCGTGCGGCGCGCTGACCCAGTGGATCGTGCCTTTCACTTTCAGTTCGGCGGACTGCGGCGACCAGCGGCAGATGACGTTCGTGATCGCGCCGGCGGCGTCCTTCTCGACGCGCGTGCAGGTGAGGAAGCCGGCGTTGCGGATGCGGACGGAGCCGCCGGGCGTGAGCCGGAAATATTTCGGCGGCGGCACTTCCATGAAATCGTCGGACTCGATCAACAGCTCGCTCGAGAATGGAATCTGCCGCGTACCGGCGGCGAGTTGCTCGGGGTTGTTCTGCGCGGTGACGGTGGCGGGGAGCGCTTCCGCGTTCTCGATCGTGATCTTGAGGGGCTTGAGCACGGCCATGCGGCGCAGGGCGAGCTTGTTGAGATCTTCGCGAAGGCAGTGCTCCAGCAGCGCGACTTCCGTCAGGCTGTTGAACTTGGTGACGCCGACCGTCTCGACGAAGTTGCGGATGGCGGACGGCGTATAGCCGCGGCGGCGCAGCCCGCACAGCGTCGGCATACGCGGATCGTTCCAGCCGGTGACGAGCTTCGTCTCGACGAGTTCGAGCAGCTTGCGCTTGCTCATCACAGTGTAAGTCAGGTCGAGCCGCGCGAATTCGTTCTGCTGCGGGCCGTCGTATTTCGGATGATCGTGCACGAACCACTGCGTGGCGGCGGCATCGCCGGAGTCGCGGATGGCCATGAGATTTTCGATGACCCAGTCGTAGAGCGGGCGGTGCACCTCGAACTCGATGGAGCACAGCGAGTGCGTCACGCCCTCGAACGCGTCCTCGAGCGGATGCGCGAAGTCGTACATCGGATAGACGCACCACGTGGTGCCGGTGTGCGGATGCTCCGCGTGCAGGATGCGGTAGATCACCGGGTCGCGCAGGTGGATGTTCGGCGACGCCATGTCAATTTTCGCGCGCAGACACAGTTCGCCTTCCTTGAACTCGCCGGCCTTCATGCGGCGGAACAGGTCGAGGCTCTCCGCGACCGGCCGGTTGCGCCACGGGCTCTCCTTGCCCGGCCGCGTCGGCACGCCGCGATATTCCTTCCAGTCGTCCTGCTGCACGGCGCAGACATAGGCTTTGCCGCGCTCGATCAGCTTCTCGGCGAACGCGTACATGCTGCCGAAATAATCCGACGCGTGATAAAAATGTTTGCCCCACTCGAAGCCCAGCCAGCGCACGTCCTCCTGGATGGCGTTGATGTATTCCATCTCTTCCTTGGCCGGGTTCGTGTCGTCCATGCGCAGATGGCAGCGCCCGCCGTGTTCCTGCGCCATGCCGAAATCAATGCAGATGGCCTTCGCGTGGCCGATGTGCAGGTAGCCGTTCGGCTCCGGCGGGAAGCGCGTGACCACGCGGCCCGCGTTGCGGCCCGCGGCGATATCGGCCTCGATGATCTGCCGCACGAAATGTTTGTTCGCCGGCGTCTCCGGCGCAGCTTTGATCTCGGTTGTCATGATTGAAAAATTCCTGTCCGCCCCGCAGGGCGGCGCATTGTAGCCGGAATCCCCGCGGAAAAAACAAAAAAGCAGCGTCGCGTTTTCCAAGCATTGGAAACGGGAACAGCCGGTTTTTCCAAGCCTTGGAAAAGGCGAGCGCGAAAGTTTCCAAGGCTTGGAAAAAACATCACGTTCACTTTCCAATGTTTGGAAAACGCGCCGGTCGCGGCGCGGGTGCGGGGAAATTTTCAGCCGTTCGGCGCGGCGGGCACCGCCGGTGGCGGCGGCGGAGGCGGCGGCACAACGCCGGCGCCGAAGCAGGTGGCGCAAGGTTTCCTGAATTTCTTTTCGACGTTGCCGGTGGCCCCGCAGAACGGGCACGGCTGGTCCTGCGACACGCTCATGCTGCCGCCGCCGGACTTGCCACCGAAGCTGCCGCCACTGCTTATGCTGCTTTTGACGATCTTGCCCGCGCCGTTGCAACTGGTGCATTTCATCACGAGGTTGGTCTCGATCAGTTTCGCGCCCTGACAGTCAGGACACGTGAGGTAGGTGGCGAGCAACGCAGCATCGAAAGTTCCGACGCCTTTGCAAAAAGGACAGGGACGCGCCACGGCGCGCAGCACCTTGCCGCTGCCTTTGCAAAAATTACAGTCGCCTTCCGTCTTGGCGAAACCGGATTTGAGCTTGCCGGTGCCGCCGCAGCCCGTGCACTTCACCTCGGTATCCACAGCGATGGTTTTGCGGCCGCGGCAGACGGGACACCAGACGAGCTTGGGGCGCGCGGCGTTGGTGGACACCGCCGTCTTCACCGCCGGCGTCGCGGCCGGCGCGGCGGCCTTGGGCGCAACAATCACCGGCGGCGGCAGAGGCTGCGCCGGGGTCTGTGCGTGGCACTGCGAAAAATTTCCGGCCCCGAACAAGGTCGCCATACCGATCAACAGCAGATGTACTTTCATGTTCATATCGCTCTTCGTGGGCATCTGTGAGGTTGTGCCAAAGCTTAGATGCAAGACAATGGAAATCAAGTGGCGGGCGCGGGCGGCGGAGGCGGCGGCTGGTAGGTCACGCCGGTGCCGAAACATTCGGTGCACGCGTTCTTTTCCTTCTTGGCAATCTTGCCGGTGCCGTCGCAGAACGGACACATACCGGAAGCGTGCTTGCTCATCTCGCTGATGTTCTTGCCGGAGCCGCGGCAGTTCTGGCAGGTGGTCTGCAAATCCGTCTCGATCATCTTGGTTCCATGACATTTCGGACAGGTCTTGAAATTCGCCGCCAGCGCCTGCGTGATTTCGCCCGCGCGCTTGCAGGTGGGACAATCTTGCGTCACATGCTTGGCGATTTTCCCGGTACCCTTGCACGCGTTGCACACCGTCGTCCCGTGCGAGGTGAATTTACCGGGCATGATGCCCGTGCCGCCGCACGCGCGGCAGGCGACTTCCTGGTCCACATGCACTTCGCGTTGGCCGCGGCAGGTCGGGCAGGTGGCCATGGCTGGCGGCGGCGGTTGAGCGACAACCTTGGTTGCGGCGTTGGTCGCGGCGGGCGGCGCTTGCAGTTGCAACGCGGCGGCATCCACGCCGGGCGCGACGGCTTCGCGACGCTGCATGTCCCACGTGGCCCACGCCATGGCGAGCAAAACCAGCAGCAAGATCAGGGTCAGCGGTTGAAATATTTTCATAATTCTCCAGCACGTCGCGACACGGCGTTTGTAACGCAAGCGTCGCGCCGTCACAAACATTTTTCATTCGTCAGCGCCGGGAACCGATGCTAGCTTCCGCCCATGCCATCGAGGGAAATCAACGTCTCCGCGCCGGGCAGTCTGATGCTCATGGGCGAGCACGCCGTGCTGCACGGGCGGCGCGCGCTGTGCGCCGCGCTGGACCAGCGTATGCACGTGCAGTTGCGTGCGCGCGACGACCGGCGCCTCCGCATCCGCTCGGCGCTCGGCACGCTGGAGACCACGCTCGATGCCCTGAAAGTCCAGCCGCCGTTCACCTTCGTGCTCGCCACGCTGCTGCGCCAGCGCCGGCGCTTGACGCACGGTCTCGACCTCTTCATCGAAGCGGAATTTTCCCATCAGATCGGCTTCGGCTCCTCGGCCGCGGTGACGGTCGCGCTGCTCCGTGCGCTCGACGAAATGTTCGCGCTGGGGCTGGAAGCGCCGTCGAAATTTCTGAAGGAAGCGCGCGCCATCATTCATGGCGTACAAGGTTGCGGCTCCGGCGCCGACGCGG
>TBL_comb47_HYPODRAFT_10002730_pt1 | contig 21531 bp, 15 predicted proteins | sample TroBogypolimnion_40_FD_10682 | JGI IMG/M metagenome (IMG submission 10682) | reverse complement strand
AAGGGTGGGGATGCGCCAGCCGGTGCCAAGTTCAATTGCACAGGGGTCGTTGCCGATCGCCCAGTCAGAACTTTCGCTGATACTGCTGATCCATGTTGAACCGGGCGTACGGGCTGTCGTATATTGGTAGCCCTGTTTGAGGTTGAACTGCCAGTACCAGCCTGCCGAGGCTTCTGNGGCATCCGTTGCGGCCGTAGCTTGCTGACTTGCTCCAAGGTTACGGGTGATCCAGCACTTTCCGGGCTCTCCCGGTACATTTGCAACGGTTCCATATGTTACTGTTTTAGCGACTGGCGCTACAGCCCCAACCACGTGGTTAATCGTGAAGGAGGATCCGCAACAGGCCCCGGATGTTTGCGTCATGATCAGCGCTGTTGAGTTTCCGCAGGCGTTGTATGCCCAGGCATATCTTGTGTAAGCTGTGCCGCAAGTCAACCCGCTTTCTGTTTTGGTTGTGGCAGTACCCATGTCCGTTGCAGTAGCAAAGTTGTTGGTCGTACTCCATTTATACCCGGCGGCGCCAGAAATGGTGCTCCAGTTCCAGGTAATTTGTGTCAGGGAGGGAACAAGGGTTCCTGCTATGGGAGCATCCGGGGGATTCGTGGAAGTTGCCTGGGTCAGGGAGATGGCAGTTGAGTTTCCGCATGCACTGTAAGCCCAGGCGTAACGGGTATAAACAGTATTGCATGTTAAGCCTGTTTCGGTGTTAGTTATGGCTGTACCCATATCAGTGGCGGATGCATAATCATTGATTGTATTCCATTTATATCCTGTAGCGCCAGATACGGTTGTCCAGTTCCAGATAACCTGAGTTATTGAGGGAATATGGGTTCCTGCTGCGGGTGTTGCCGGAGGATTCAGGGACGTTGTCTGGGTCAGGGTCACTGGGGTTGAGATTCCACATGTATTGTTGGCCCAGGCATAACGGGTGTAAGCAGTGTTGCAGGTTAGCCCGGTTTCAGTTTTGGTTAAAGCAGTGCCCATGTCTGTCGCTCCGTTGTAATCATTCGTAGTGTTCCATTTGTAGCTTGTAGCACCGGCGACTGCATTCCAGTTCCATACTATTTGTGTCGGTGTCGGAACATGGGTTCCGGAAGTAGGTGCATTTGGAACAGGCGAGCATGTTTCCCGGATGCAGCGGATGGGAAATCCTGATGACTTATCGCTGATGTTTATCTGGCTGATTGAACTGTTGGCGATCAGGTATCCGGCGAGGGTTGAAGAGTATTGCATATTTGCCCAGTACAGGCCATATGAGCCGCGGATAATAAGATACCCGTTGGATCCGTCCAGGGCCCCTGCAGCATGGATTTTCAATAGGGAGCCCCAGGGGCCATTGTAGTTTGTCCAGCCTCCGCTTTCATCTACATTGTTCCATTCAGTGAAGGTTGGGATGCGCCAACCGCTGCTGAGTTCAATTGCACAAGGATCATTTTCTGATGTCCATGTACTGTTTTCATCAATGGTAGTGATCCATGTCGTAGAAGGAGTGCGGGTTGAACCAGTATGTTTAAACCCCTGCCTGCGGTTAAACTGCCAGTACCAGCCTGCTGAGGCTTCAGTGGCATCGGTGAGTGCCATTGCCTGGTGATCCGCGCCAAGGTTGCTGGTGATCCAGCATTTTGCAGGTTCACCGGGGATGTTGGGAACAGTTCCGTAAGTGACTGTTTTTGTTACGGGGGCCACATTCCCTGTAACATGATTAATTGTGATTGAAGAACCGCAGATAAACGGAGTTATTATTCCGGATCCAAGGGACACCTCTTTCCATTGTGTTCCTGTAAAAATGTACCACTTGCTGTCAGTTGTGCAATAGACCTGCAATCCGTCTGCCGGATTTGCTATTGAAGCGATCTGGGGCTGTGTCATGCGTGGTATCAGGAATCCTGCGATGCTGGACTTGACATCCAGCATCGCGGAATTATCCGGCAAACTGTTGTCGGTATTGATACCTACCTGGGCATGGATAGAGAAACCAGCAAAGAATAGAATAGCCAGTAAAAAGGATGATTTCATCATGCTTCTTGGTTTTGGATAAAAAGATGCCAGGAAATTTAAACTCAGTGAAGGAGAGGTGGAAATCCTGATGTAACTATACGGATATGACAACAAAGATAGGCAAAAGAACGATGCAAATCCCGAAATCCTTGAATATACTTTATGCTCCCGATGTACAAATGCTGGACCTGCAGTGTATTCAGGCAATCTGTTTTACAATGTTACTTATTGCCAGTTTGCCGGTTGGCCTTTTTGCATTTTGACATTTGCCAGTTTTATCAGGTTAAAAATTGGCTTTTTTACCCCAAAGGCGCAAAGACGAAAATTTTCAATTTATCAGATATCCTGGAGCCCAGTCCAAAGTCGAAAGTTCAAAGTCAAAATTGTACAATCGAAAATCTGACAATTCAATCGAAAATTCTTGTTTCGTAAATCGAAGCCTCATCAACCGGAAAATATCAGAAGACCTTAGTAGTCTCTGACACAGCGAACGGAAAAGCCGTACGCCTTGCTGTTGCCATAGGTGGCGCTTGCATTACTACTCATGAAAATGAACCATCCGTTGGTTACACTGCTCTGTGCACTGCTCCAGTAGTTGCCATAAGCACCACGGTTGACCAGTAAACCATCGCTGTTTCCAAGGGTCCCTGCAGCATGGATTTTAAGCGGAGAATTCCAGGGACCGTTATAATTGGTCCAGTTTCCACTTGCATCAACATTGGTCCATTCCGTAAGGGTAGGGATGCGCCAGCCGGTGCCAAGCTCAGTTGAACAGGGATCGTTGCCAATGGTCCAATCAGAACTTTCATTGATGATGTTGATCCAGGTTGTACCGGGCGTCCGTGTTGTTCCATCGTGCTTAAATCCTTGTTTGCGGTTAAATTGCCAGTACCAGCCTGCAGAAGCTTCGGTGGCATCGGTTACGGCAGTGGCCTGGTGGTCGGCGCCAAGGTTACTGGTAATCCAGCATTTAGATGTTTCTCCCGGGATATTTGTAACGGTACCATACGTAACTGTTTTCGCGACCGGCGCTACAGCTCCTGCTACATGGCTGACCGTAATGGATGTTCCGCACGCGACCGGAGTATTTCCCCATGTGGGCACACCATAATTGTACGTCAGTACCTGCCCAATAGTACCTGCCGGGATGATGATCCATTTGGCGCCATCCCAGTATCGCATATCCCCGACATTTGCGCCCGGGGTGGGAGAAACAGGGATCCATTTTGACCCGCTCCAGTAATAGTACCCTGGCACAACATTGTTTGGTGTGACCCCTGCCACAGCGGTATTATAAACAAGTAGCCCGGTGGCAGGCGACGTTACCGGTGCTGCGGCATTGACGGCAGTAAGCGCAATCCTTGGCAGAAGGAACCCCTTGTCGGAGAAGCTTACATCCAGCCCGGCAGATGCCTCAGGCTGGGTATTCGAGGCATTGATTCCCACCTGGGCAATCAATGCTTGTCTGAAAAGAAGAAGTAAAATGAGAAACAGGAATATTTTTTTCATCACCCGGGGATTTTGGAAATGGAATAATGACATTTGGTGACTTATCATCCAAATAAATCAATAGTCTCGGACACAACGGACAGAAAATCCGTTCGCCTTGATGACGTTGCCTAAGTTGCTGTTGCCACTGTCGAAGACCAGGTACCAGCCGCTCGTTGCGCTGCCCTGCGCACTGCTCCAGTAGCTGCCGTATGAACCCCGGAAGCCCAACGAACCACTGCTGTAGCTCAGGCCCCCGGCAACGTGCAGTTTAAGTCCGGAGTTCCATGGGCCATTCCAGTTGGTCCAGCTTCCACTTGCATCTACGTTAGTCCATTCTGTGTTGGTTGGAATGCGCCAGCCGGCACCTAACTCGATGTTGCACGGGTCATTGGCTGTTATCCAGTCTGAAATTTCATTTATGCTCGTAATCCACACACTATTGGGCGTTCGCGTGGTGCCATCATGTTTGTAACCCTGCTTTCGGTTGAACTGCCAGTACCAGCCTGCTGATGCTTCGGTAGCATCGTTAACTGCCGTTGCCTGGTGGTCGGCGCCCAGGTTGCTGGTGATCCAGCATTTGGAGGTTTCACCGGGAATATTTGTTACCGTTCCATAAATAACCGTTTTGGTAACCGGCGCTACAGCCCAAGCAATATGGTTGACTGTGATTGAAGTACCGCAGGGAGTGGAAGGCTGCTTCCATGAGGGCAAGCCGTTAAATGTCATAACCTGCCCGTTTGAACCTGCGGGAAGTATGACCCATTGTGAACCGTTCCAGTACTGCATATCTCCCATATTTGTTCCCGGCGGATCTGCAACAGGAAACCACTTTGTCCCGTTCCAGCAGTAATACCCGGGCAATACATTGTTGGGCGAAACGCCTGCCGCAGCAGTATTATATACGAGCAGCCCCACAGCCGGCGCCGTGACAGGCAGCGCAGAATTGATGGCTGTTAGTGCAACACGCGGCGGGAGGAGTCCTTTGTTGGTGAAACTCACATCCAGCCCTGCGGATGGATCCGGTGGTGCACCGGTGGTATTGATGCCCACCTGGGCATACAAAGAGCTGCCAATGAGTAAAAGTATAGCAATTGCAAGAGATGATTTTTTCATGCTTCTCGGTTTTGGATAGAAAAATGCCAGGAAATTTAAACTCAGTGAAGGAGAGGTGGAGATCCTGCTGTAACTATACGGATATAACTACAAAAATAGGAAAAAGTATGATACAATCCCGGGAATACCTGAATATACTTTCAGTTTCGGTTGTACACATGGGGGAATGCCTGTTGGTTCAGGCAATTATAAAATTCCAATTCCCAGGAGAATGAAGATGCGGGTACAATCTCTAGTATTCCCTGATGCAGCGCAGCATGAGTCCTCCCGAATTAGGAGAGTTAGACTACGAGGAAACACAGCTTCGGAAAAACAAGGTAAAACCTGTGCTTAGACAAGCCGATGATAAACCGTTGATCTACCGGTATGATACCGGCCTGAAACCGACATTCAATTGAGCTAAGTCCGGGAAAACCCGCTCCAGCTCGGTCGAACCTCGGTTTATACTCGGTTAAGAGACGATTCATTCCTATCTTTCAATGAATCCTTTGCTTAATGCATAGTGTCTTTTTATCTTCCCTACCTTTGCCGCTGATAACAGATCATTAAACAAATTAATCTTCATCATGAAAAAACTGCTCATCCTGTTATTCCTGCTTTCTGCATGGAATACTTTCAGTCAGACCGCAAACAAACTTACCCTTGAAGATATTTATGTCAACCATAAATTTTCATCCCGTGGAGTCACCGGGCTGAAATCAATGAAAAACGGGGACGAGTATTGTCTTTTGAAAAAAGATAGCCTAAGTATCTATGAATATGCCACGGGAAAGTTAACCAGGACCCTTGTGACATCAGGAAAATTAATACCTTCCGGTGACACAGTTGCAATTGAAATGGGGAATTATGAACTCAGCAATGATGAAACCAAGATACTTTTTGCAACCCATGAAGAGTCAATTTACAGGCACTCCACGATTGCTTCTTATTATGTATATACGATTGCTTCCGGTAACCTGGTTCCGCTGTCTTCAAACGGGAAACAGCGACTGGCTTCGTTTTCACCCGACGGAACAAAAATTGCATTTGTACGTGACAATGATATTTTCATTAGGGAACTGAACACCGGAAAAGAGATCAGGATCACCAGTGACGGGAAGCTTAATGCAATTATAAACGGAGCATGCGATTGGGTGTATGAAGAAGAATTTGGTTTTTCAAAAGCCTTCGAGTGGTCGCCCGACAGCAAAAAACTTGCCTACTACCGCTTTGATGAAAGCAAGGTCAAAGAATACCAGCTGACCATGTACGGGGATCTTTATCCCGAGCATAGCAAATATAAATATCCGAAGGCAGGTGAGGATAATTCCAAGATCAGTCTTTGCATATGGCACGCTGATTCAGGAAAAACTAACGGAATTGATATCGGGAAGGAAACGGATATCTATATTCCCCGCATCAAATGGACAACAGACGCGGAAGTAATCTCATTCTACCGATTGAACCGACTCCAGAACAAGCTTGAATTATTACTGGCAAAGGCGGAGACTGGCACTTCCAAAGTGATCTATACGGAAGAAAACAAATGTTATATCGAAATCAACGATCATCTTGCTTTCCTCAGCAACGGGAAAGAATTCCTCCTGACCAGCGAAAAGGATGGGTTCCGGCACATATATCTTTATGATATGAATGGAAAGCTGGTCAGGCAGCTTACTTCCGGAGAGTTTGAAGTCATTACCGTAAAAGGTATTGATGAAAAAAATGGACTGGTCTATTTTCAGTCAACAGAGAAATCCCCTCTCAACAAGGACCTCTATTCTGTAACACTTGATGGAAAGATTTGGACCCGTCTTTCAACGCAGGATGGTACAACCAGCGCTGAGTTCAGTAACAACTATAGGTATTATGTGAGCAGGTGGTCTGATGTGAACACTCCTTCAAGGATCACAATCAACAGGGCCAATGGAGAAGAAATAAGAGTTTTGCAGGATAATACGCGGTTAAAAGACCTGCTCAAACAATATTCGTTGTCAAAAACGGAATTCTTCAGCTTCCGGACATCAGAAAACATTGAGCTTAGCGGATGGGTATTGAAGCCGGCAGATTTTGATCCATCGAAAAAGTATCCTGTACTCTTTACGGTATACGGAGGCCCCGGTTCTCAAACAGTTCTTAATTCATGGGGCAGCGTCTCCATGTGGGATCAGTACCTGGCACAACACGGGATTATTGTAGTTTCTGTTGATAACCGCGGGACAGGCGGAAGAGGTGAGACGTTTAAGAAAATGACCTACCTGCAATTGGGGAAATACGAAACAATGGATCAGATTGAGGCAGCGAAATATTTCGGCACTCTTCCGTATGTGGATAAATCCAGGATCGGCATGTGGGGATGGAGTTTCGGCGGTTATATGTCCTTATCCTGTCTCACAAAAGGAGCAGATTATTTCAGCATGGGTGTAGCTGTAGCACCCGTTACGAACTGGAAATATTATGATAATATTTATACGGAAAGGTTCATGCGAACTCCGAAGGAAAATGAAGAGGGCTATGAATCCAATTCCCCGATCAATCATGCAAACCAGCTCAAAGGCAAATTGCTGATTATCCACGGGACCGCGGATGATAACGTTCATACCCAGAACTCATACGACTTTGTTACCGCCCTGGTTGATGCAAATAAACAGTTCGATATGCAGTTTTATCCCAACTGCAACCATTACATCAATTCCGGGAAAAATACTACAATCCACCTTTATAACCGGATGACGGAGTACATTTTGAAGAATCTTCTGAATTCTGATGCCCCTTTATTCCTAAGATAATTCACCAAAGTGATGAAATGTGCCTTTGTCCGTAAAATATTTTTGGTAAATCAATTAATCTTGCTAAATTTGCACCCCTGTAATAAGAAGAAAGTAGTAATCATTAAAAGAAAGAGAGTCACAGTCCATGATCATTGTTCCAGTAAAAGAAGGTGAAAGCATCGATAGGGCGTTAAAAAAATTAAAACGGAAGTTTGAAAAAACCGGTGTTGTTAAAGAACTGCGGTTACGCCAAAAATTTACAAAACCCTCTGTCAAGCACAGAGAGCAGGTCATGAAGGCCATTTACATACAACAGCTTCAGCAGGCAGAAGAGGGAATGTAATCAGGGGTTGGCTTTTTTCTGCATATATACTCCGGATTTACAGAATCCTGAGAAAAAATTGTAAGAAGAAATCCTGAAAAGGAAAATATGTCGTACATTTATGCGGCATAAGACCTTCAGGGTTTTTTCTTATTTTTTTGATGGATGGTGAAGGATAGATTTTTCGCATATATTCAGTTTGAAAAGAGATATTCCCCTCATACAGTAACCGCTTACCGGAACGACCTTGCACAATTTTATGACTACCTTAGTGTGCAATTCGGGATGGTGGATATAAGGGATGTGACACATCCGCTGATCCGCTCCTGGGTTGTTCACATGATGGAGCAGGGAATTACTCCACGCTCGGTAAACCGGAAGCTAACCACCTTAAAATCGTATTACAGATTCCTTATCAGGGAAGGCGTAGTAATGGAAAATCCCATGCGGAAAATAACCTCACCAAAGGATTCAAAAAGGCTACCTGTCTTTCTTGAGCAGGGCCAGATGCATGATTTGCTTGATGAGTTGGAATTTGATCCGGGTTTTCCAGGTCTTCGGGACAGGATGATTATCGAGATGTTTTATGCAACCGGCATCCGTTTGTCGGAACTTGTGATGATGAAGGAGTCTGACCTTGATTTCCATCATTGTACTGTGAAAGTATTAGGGAAAAGAAATAAAGAAAGACTTATTCCGTTTTCAACTAAAATAAAGGATCTGTTACACTATTATATGGAAGAAAGATCCGGCTTTATCAGGAAGAAGCCAGTTATTGCGAATACAAAAGAAGAAAAGCCCACTCATCTTTTTCTTACCGATTCAGGTCGTAACATCTACCCTAAAATGGTCTACAGGATCGTCAACCGGTATTTATCGGAGGTTACGACGTTGAAAAAACGATCCCCGCATGTTTTGCGCCATACATTCGCCACACATTTGCTGAATAATGGTGCAGAATTGAATGCTGTAAAAGAACTGCTGGGGCATGCCAACCTTTCCGCCACGCAGGTTTACACTCATAATACAATCGAAAAATTGAAAAAAGTTTATAAACAAGCCCATCCAAAGGCATAAAAAAGGAGGTTTAGATGAATACGAAGATCAATTCTGTCCATTTTAAAGCGGACAAGAAACTGGAAACCTTTATTAAAGAAAAGCTGGATAAAATGCCATCCATTTATGATGGTGTCATTGGAAGTGAAGTGACCTTAAAAGTAGAGAATGCCGAAATATCAAAAAATAAGCTTGTAGAGATCAGGCTGATCATTAAAGGATACGATCTTTTTGCCAAGAAGCAGGCAAAAACCTTTGAGGAGGCCACCGATCTTGTTTCAGAAGCCTTAAAGAAGCAGCTAATCAGGCATAAAGAGAAAATAAGAGGCATTTAGTCATCCTGTTAATTGTGTATTGGCCGCGGCCTGTATGATTTTTACTTATAGTTTTTACGGCATTTCCATTGAAAAGAGCGACACCTGATTTTAAGGTTTATTTTTCAGGAATGAAAAATCTGAAAAGAAAACACTAATCAGGTACAGGTTTCAAAACTTTGCCATAATAGTACCAGAATTAACTTCACGAGATTCCTGGCGTTAATTTAACAATAAGTAGTTTTGAATCATGTGACTAAACACTTGCGGGATCAATGTTTTCCAATGTGGTTTTGGAAACTCTGTATTGCTATTTTATGAATTTATACAAAATTATTTGCATTTGAGAAAAAGTTATATATATTTGCATTTTTAAAGTAATTCATTAAATACCCTAATAAGTTGAAATTCGTTAGTAGTTACATGGGTAAATGATGGTCCCTCACTTAACTCTGAATAAAGAAATAACCATAACAACAGTTAAAACTAAGCAACCAGTATCATGAAAAAAGTAATCAAAAGCATTTTTGTTTCAGCGTTGATTCTTATTCCTGCAATTACAAATTATATTCTTGCTGATCCTCCCAGTCCTCCTGGACCCGGTGGATCACCGTCTACACATGGTGGAACTCCGGTAGGTGCGCCAATAGACAATGGAATTTTCATCCTGTTAATCCTGGGTGTTATTTATGGAGCATATAAAATCTATGAATCCAGGAAGGCAAAATCTGTGCAAGAAGCTGCTAAATAATCTGCTCCCTACTAACCTTTGACTGTTCCTGTGATCTGAACAGTTCTATTCAATCCATTTTTACAAATCATTCAATACCTTCATATCTATGCTGAGGGTATTTGTGATTTTGTATTAGGGGAGTTCCGGTTTTACCAATAAAAAAAAATAATATCATTAAATTTTTATTTCTGTTTTGAATCTACACGACCCGTCAATTCTTCTTCTTTGGACCATATGTACCTCATACGCTTAAGATTGTGCAGAAATAAACGAAGGTAAGGTTTGGGATGATATGGAAAATTAGGAATTATGTTGACTTTTGTGATAAAGAAATCGTAAAAAAGTCTTTGATATTATTTTTAAAGTTTATACTTTTGCAGTCCTTTTGGAAAAAAGGTTGACCTTGATTTTTTGGTACGAACAGCAAGATATTGAGGATGTGTTTGATAGGTCTGTTAGTGCATCAGGAACTTTCAATAATTATCCTGTATGCCATATGATTTTCAGTTTTTTCAAGCTGAAAATGACAGCAAAAGGGCAAAAGAGCAAAATAATGCCGATGTAGCTCAGCTGGTAGAGCAGCTGATTTGTAATCAGCTGGTCGGCGGTTCGATCCCGTCCATCGGCTCTGAAACCGGAAATATCCGGAAAAGAGAAGTTCATTGAAAGTTTGATTCCAGTAAATTGAATGATTTGAATAATGTGTGGATTTTTTATGCACATTTTCAGGAACAGCGAATTTCAATTATCAGGGGGAGATACCAGAGCGGTCAAATGGGGCAGACTGTAAATCTGTTGGCGCAGCCTTCGGAGGTTCGAATCCTCCTCTCCCCACGAGACAGGAATAAGTTTGTGTGTAAGTGTGATGGAATTTCACACTCAATCCCAAACCCAATTCCCTGCCTGCAGGCAGGCAAACTCATTTCGCGGAAGTAGCTCATTTGGTAGAGCGGAAGCCTTCCAAGCTTCAGGTGGCGGGTTCGAGCCCCGTCTTCCGCTCATTTATTATTCACACCCGGTCCCACACTCAAGCCCACACTCACTTCGCCTTTGTAGCTCAGGGGTAGAGCACTTCCTTGGTAAGGAAGGGGTCAGCAGTTCAATTCTGCTCAAAGGCTCAGTCAAGGCGAATTTACGTTTACATATACAGGAAAATAAGGATAGATCAAGTTTTAACAATAATAACCCGTAATTAAACATCATTTTATATGGCAAAAGAAAAATTCAATCGTTCCAAACCGCACGTAAACGTTGGAACAATTGGTCATATTGACCACGGTAAGACCACCCTGACTGCTGCTATTACCTTAGTACTGGCAGATAAAGGATTATCCGAGTACCGGTCGTTTGACTCCATTGACAATGCTCCTGAAGAAAAAGCCAGGGGTATAACGATCAACACCGCTCACATTGAGTACCAGACAGCAAACCGCCATTATGCGCACGTTGATTGTCCTGGCCATGCTGACTATATCAAGAATATGGTTACAGGTGCCGCCCAGATGGATGGTGCTATTGTAGTCGTTGCTGCAACGGATGGCCCGATGCCACAGACGCGTGAGCATATCCTTCTCGCACGCCAGGTTGGTGTTCCCAGAATCGTTGTCTTCATGAACAAATGCGACAGTGTTGATGATCCTGAATTGCTCGACCTTGTTGAGATCGAAATCCGTGAACTCCTTACCTTTTATGGATTTGATGGTGAAGCAACACCGGTTATTCGTGGCTCTGCCCTCGGTGGACTGAACAAGGAACCTCAGTGGGTGGATAAAATCATGGAACTTATGGATGCTGTTGACAGCTACATTCCACTGCCGACCCGTGACGTCGATAAACCTTTCCTTATGCCTGTTGAAGACGTATTCTCAATCACCGGGCGCGGAACCGTTGCAACCGGAAGAATTGAAACAGGTGTAATCAACACGGGTGATCCTGTTGAAATTATCGGCATGGGAGCTGAAAAACTGAAATCAGTTGTTACGGGTGTTGAAATGTTCCGTAAAATCCTCGACAGGGGAGAAGCTGGTGACAATGCAGGTCTGTTGCTTCGTGGTATTGATAAAGATGAGATCCGTCGTGGTATGGTTATTGCAAAGCCAGGATCCATCACACCTCATAAGAAATTCAAGGCTGAGGTTTATATCCTGAAAACAAAAGAAGGTGGCCGTCATACGCCATTCCACAACAAATATCGTCCCCAGTTCTATTTCCGTACCACAGACGTTACTGGTGAAATCACTTGTCCTGAAGGGGTAGAGATGATCATGCCGGGTGATAACCTGACAATCATGGTTGACCTGATTTCTGAAATTGCAATGAGCAAAGGTCTCCGTTTTGCTATCCGTGAAGGTGGCAGAACCGTAGGTGCCGGCCAGGTTACAGAGATTCTGGAATAATTTTAAAAAAGTTAGACAGGAATCCTTTCTTTCTGAAGGGGTTCCTGTATTTGTCATATAAAAAAGGGTTTAATTGTACACGGGTGTAGCTCAACTGGTAGAGTGGCGGTCTCCAAAACCGTAGGCTGTGGGTTCGATTCCTACCACCCGTGCAAAAGATTAGATAGATGGCTAAATCGAAAGTAGTTACGTATTTTAGGGAAAGTTATGACGAGTTAATGCATAAAGTTTCCTGGCCAACCTGGAGTGAATTGCAAGGTAGTGCGATAGTCGTGTCCATTGCTTCCCTGATCATCGCTTTTGTGGTGTTCCTGATGGATGAGTCTTTCCGGAATATACTCCTGCAATTCTATAAACTTTTTTAAGCTTAGCAGGTAAAATTATCTAATGTTTTATCTTGGATCGTCTAATTGTTTCAATTTGACAGCATGAGTGAACAGGTTAAAAAGTGGTATGTTATCAGGGCAATCAGTGGAAATGAGAAAAAGGTAAAGCAATACCTTGAAAGTGAGATTTCCAATCTGAAGTTGCAGGATTCCATTTCACAAGTGCTGATTCCTACTGAAAAGATCTATTTAATCCGGAACGGGAAGAAAGTTAGCAAGGAGCGGAATTATTTCCCGGGTTATGTTTTGATCGAAGCGGTATTGACTGGAGAGATTCCTCACATCATCAAGAATGTTCCCGGGGTTCTGGGATTTCTTGGTGCAAAAGGAGAACCACATCCCCTTCGCCCTGCAGAAGTAAAGCGTATTCTCGGCAAATTTGACGAGCTGGCTGAGCAGGGAGAAGAGATGAATATTCCTTTTATAGTGGGAGAAACAGTTACCGTTATTGATGGTCCATTCAACAGCTTTAGCGGTGTTATTGAAGAGATCAATGAAGAGAAGAAGAAGCTGAAAGTCATGGTTAAGATTTTTGGCCGCAAGACTCCGCTGGAATTGAGTTTTATGCAAGTGCAGAAAGAGTAGAACGACCCGGTACAAGATCCGGTAAATCATTAAATTTTTAAACAATGGCAAAAGAAGTAAGTGGAATAATAAAGTTACAGATCAAGGGAGGAGCTGCCAATCCATCACCACCTATCGGACCCGCATTAGGAGCCAAGGGGGTGAACATTATGGAATTTTGCAAGCAGTTCAATGCGCGGACCCAGGATAAGGCAGGTAAAGTTATTCCTGTTATTATTACTGTATACAAGGATAAATCCTTTGATTTCATCACAAAAACGCCGCCGGTTGCCGTTCAATTACTTGAAGCTACTAAGTTACAGAAAGGTTCTCCGGAACCTAACCGGAACAAGGTTGGATCCGTAACCTGGGAACAGGTTCTGAAGATTGCGGAAGATAAAATGGCAGACTTGAATGCTTTTACTGTGGAATCAGCCATGAATATGGTTGCAGGAACTGCCCGTAGCATGGGTATCACTGTTTCCGGTGAAGCACCCAAGGCCAACTGATTCCCTTCCGGGATTCTTGAACGGTTAGTACAAATTTTATAAAACGAGTAAAATGGCTAAGTTGACTAAAAAGCAGAAAGAGGCTTTAGGAAAGTTTGATAAAAATGCTATATTTACCTTGTCTGATGCTGTAGGGATTGTAAAGGAAATAACCAGTACAAAGTTTGACTCTTCCGTCGATATCGATATCCGGCTGGGAGTTGATCCCCGTAAAGCAAACCAGATGGTCAGAGGCATTGTGACTTTACCCCATGGTACCGGGAAAGTTACCCGCGTACTTGTGCTTTGTACTCCTGATAAGGAAGATGAAGCAAAACAAGCAGGCGCTGACTATTGCGGACTGGACGAATTCATTGAGAAGATCAAGGGCGGATGGACAGACGTTGATGTGATCATCACCATGCCCAGTGTTATGGCTAAAGTTGGTGCGCTGGGAAAGATCCTGGGTCCCAGAGGTCTTATGCCGAATCCAAAAACAGGTACAGTTACTATGGAAGTCGGCAAAGCAGTGAAAGAGGTAAAGGCCGGTAAGATTGATTTCCGCGTTGATAAATTCGGAATTATTCATGCATCAGTGGCCAAAGCATCCTTTGACAAAGAAAAGATCGTGGATAATGCTAAGGAGTTGTTGCAGAGTGTCGTCAAACTAAAACCCGCTTCAGCAAAAGGTACTTATATCAAGAGCATCTATTTATCAAGTACGATGAGCCCCGGTGTTCAGGTAGAACCGAAATCGATTACTGCCTGACTTTAATGAACATTTGAGAGAGCTGAACTATGAAAAAAGAAGAAAAGAATCAGTCCGTTGATGTCCTTGCGGAGAAATTGTCCTTAACAAACAATTTCTACCTTACCGATATTTCGAACCTGAATGTGGAGACTTCTAACAAATTGAGAAGGATATGCTTTAAGCGCAATATCCAGCTCAAAATGGTTAAGAATACTTTGCTTAAGAAGGCGATGGAAAAATCAGGCAAAGATTTTTCGCCTTTGTATGAGATCCTGAAAGGATCAACCTCGATCATGTTTTCCGAGGTTGCAAATGATCCGGCAAAAATGATCCGGGAATTCCGGAGAACAGCCCCCAAACCTATTCTCAAAGCCGCATACGTGGAAGAGACAGTATATGTGGGCGATGACCAGCTGGATACACTCGTCAATATCAAGTCGAAGAATGAAATGATCGGGGTTGTGATCAGTATGCTGCGCTCGCCATTACAGAATGTAATGTCGGCACTGAATTCAGGAAACAACAAATTATCAGGCATCGTTAAAACACTATCAGAAAGACCGGAATAAAGGTTTTTCAAAACTCCCTGAACCTTTTTAAAGGTCAGGAAAGAATTGTAACAAATAATGAATTATTAATAATCAAATAAAACAGAGTAAAAATGGCAGATTTAAAAGCTTTTGCAGAACAGTTAGTGAATTTAACAGTAAAGGAAGTAAACGACCTGGCTAAGATTTTAAAGGATGATTACGGTATTGAACCAGCAGCTGCCGCAGTAGCTGTCGCAGCTCCTGCTGCCGTTGCCGCAGTTGAAGCCGAGCAGACTTCTTTTGATGTAATTCTTAAATCAGCCGGCGCTGCTAAACTGGCTGTTGTTAAATTGGTTAAGGAATTGACAAGTTTAGGTCTTAAAGAAGCCAAAGAACTTGTAGATGCAGCTCCGAAACCAATCAAAGAAGGCGTAACCAAAGATGAAGCACAGGCATTACTGAAACAATTACAAGAAGCAGGTGCAGAGGTTGAAATTAAGTAAGGGAAATAACTTTCGTCCAATAATTATGCTATAGATCTCTTCTTAAATGAAGAGATCTATATGCTGATTTATTATTGTTGTAAAGACCTCCAAAAGAGTCTTTATTTCTGAACGCGATTATTCAGTTTACTTTTTAACCGGTCCCACTTCTTCGGGACAAAAAAAATAAGACCTTGGCTTCAAAAAAAATCGAACGGATCAATTTTTCCAGTACCAAGATCCAGTACGAATATCCTGACTTTCTTGATATTCAGTTAAGATCATTCAGGGATTTTTTCCAGCTCGAAACAAATCCAGAGAATCGGGTCAATGAAGGACTGTATAAAGTCTTTGCCGAGAATTTCCCAATCTCGGATGCCAGGAACAACTTTGTTCTTGAATTCCTGGATTACTACATTGATCCACCGCGTTATTCCCTGGAAGAATGTATCGAGCGTGGACTTACCTACAGTGTTCCACTGAAAGCCAAATTGAAACTCTATTGTACGGATCCTGAGCATGAGGATTTTGAAACCATCATCCAGGACGTTTACCTGGGTATGATCCCGTACATGACACCCCGTGGAACGTTCTGCATCAATGGTGCTGAAAGGGTTGTCGTTTCACAGTTGCACCGGTCTCCCGGCGTGTTTTTCAGCACGAGTTTTCATGCCAATGGCATCCAGCTTTACTCAGCCAGGATCATACCTTTCAAGGGTTCCTGGATTGAATTCACTACGGATATCAACAACGTGATGTATGCATACATCGACCGGAAAAAGAAACTTCCAGTCACAACATTATTAAGGGCCATCGGTTATGAGAGTGACAAGGACATCCTTGAAATTTTTGGTCTGGCCCAGGAAATAAAAGTAAGTAAAACCGCCCTGAAAAGGGTTTTGGGATCAAAGCTTGCTGCACGTGTGGTACGCACATGGATTGAAGATTTTGTAGATGAAGATACTGGTGAAGTTGTTTCAATCGAACGTACCGAAGTGATCATCGAAAGAGAAACCATTCTTCTTGATGAACATATTGACCAGATCATTGATGCCGGAATCAAGACCATCCTCATCCACAGGGAAGAGGCCGGGATGACCGACTATTCAATCATCTTCAATACCCTGCAGAAAGATACTGCAAACTCTGAAAAAGAAGCTGTTGAGTATATTTACCGTCAGCTCAGAAATGCTGAACCACCTGATGAGGAGACTGCACGTGGTATCATCGATAAGCTGTTTTTCTCAGACAAGAGATATGACCTTGGTGATGTAGGACGTTACAGGATCAACAGGAAACTGGGACTGGACATTCCGATTGAAACCAGGGTTCTTACCAAAGAAGACATCATTTCAATTATAAAATACCTCATCGAGCTTGTCAACTCAAAAGCCGATGTGGATGATATAGACCATTTAAGTAACCGGAGGGTCAGGACAGTCGGTGAACAGCTCTACAACCAGTTTGGTGTCGGACTTTCCCGCATGGCACGTACAATCCGTGAAAGGATGAATGTAAGGGACAACGAGGTATTTACCCCGATGGACCTGATCAACGCCAAGACACTCTCTTCCGTTATCAATACATTCTTCGGAACAAACCAGTTGTCGCAGTTCATGGACCAGACCAATCCGCTGGCTGAGCTGACGCATAAAAGAAGGATTTCAGCTTTAGGGCCTGGTGGTCTGTCGAGGGAGCGTGCTGGATTTGAAGTCCGTGACGTTCACTACACTCACTATGGTCGTCTCTGTACGATTGAGACCCCGGAAGGGCCGAACATCGGTCTGATCTCTTCACTTTGCGTCTATGCAAAGATTGATAAACTCGGCTTCATCGAAACACCTTACCATCGTGTCATCGAAGGTATCGTTAAATTAAAGGAGGAGCCAGTTTATCTTACCGCCGAAGAAGAAGAAAGGAAGATCATCGCCCAGGCAAGAACCGAGATGGAAGACAATGGGGATATCGTAGAAAGCAAGGTGAAAGTCAGATACCTCGCCGATTATCCGATCATTGAAAAGGAAAAAGTTGACCTTATTGATATCGCACCAAACCAGATCGCATCCATCGCTGCATCGCTCATCCCGTTCCTGGAACATGATGACGCCAACCGCGCACTGATGGGATCGAACATGATGCGCCAGGCCGTTCCATTGCTCAATCCTGAGAGAGCACTTGTCGGGACAGGGATTGAAGATTATGTGGCACGTGACTCACGGGTTCTCATCAATGCTGAAGGCGATGGAACTGTTGAATATGTTGACGCAAAAGAGATCATCATCCGTTACAACCGTGAAGAAAAAGACCGGCTGGTCAGCTTCGATGATGATACAAAATCCTATACACTGACAAAATTCTCACGGACCAACCAGAACACCTGCATCAATCTCCGTCCGATTGTAAGGAAAGGCGACAAGGTGTTGAAAGGCCAGGTTTTATGCGAGGGTTATGCAACGAAAGATGGTGAGTTAGCGCTTGGTCGTAACCTTATGGTGGCCTTCATGCCATGGAAGGGCTACAATTTTGAGGATGCTATTGTCATCTCTGAAAAGGTTGTAAAAGAGGATATTTTCACATCCATTCATATTGAAGAATTTACCCTGGAAGTCAGGGATACCAAACGTGGTGTTGAAGAGCTGACCAATGATATTCCAAACGTCAGTGCTGAAGCTACCAAAGAACTGGATGAGAATGGTCTCATCAGGATTGGTGCAGAAGTAAATGAAGGTGATATCCTGATCGGGAAAATCACACCAAAAGGAGAAAGTGATCCTACACCGGAAGAAAAACTGCTGCGTGCAATCTTTGGCGATAAGGCAGGTGATGTTAAGGATGCTTCGCTGAAAGCACCTCCATCCATGAAGGGTGTCGTTATAGATAAAAAATTATTTTCAAGGGTTATAAAGGACAGGAAAGCGAAAGCAAAGGAGAAGGATGACCTGAAGAAGATGGAAGATGACCATTTGAAGGATGTTGAAAAACTGAAGGTCAAACTGGTTGAAAAGATGAACGCCCTGGTGAACGGAAAGATCTCACAGGGAGTGTACAATAACTTCAAGGTTGAAGTTGTGCCGAAGGGTACGAAATTTACCCAGAAGACACTTCTCGATATCGATTATCTATCGGTCAATCCGAATAAATGGACGACCGATAAGGACCGTAACGATCAGATCAAAACCCTGGTCAACAATTATATCATTAAGTTCAAGGAGCTTCTTGGAGTATTCAACCGTAAAAAGTTTGTCTCGATCGTAGGCGATGACCTTCCTGCCGGGATCATCCAGATGGCGAAAGTTTACATTGCAAAGAAACGTAAACTCAAGGTTGGGGACAAGATGGCCGGACGTCACGGGAACAAAGGTATTGTTGCCAGGATCGTGCGTGAAGAGGATATGCCATTCCTGGAAGACGGGACACCGGTCGACGTAGTTCTGAATCCTTTGGGCGTACCATCCCGTATGAACCTTGGCCAGATCTATGAAACCATTCTGGGCTGGGCCGGTAAAAAACTGGGATTGCGGTTTACTTCACCGATCTTTGACGGTGCAACACTTGACCAGATCAATGCTTATCTTGTTAAAGCAGGGCTTCCTGAAAATGGTAAGATTTACCTTTATGACGGACTCACGGGTGTACGTTTTGACCAACCCACCACAGTCGGGTTTATTTATATGTTGAAACTTCATCACATGGTTGATGATAAAATGCACTCCCGTTCCATTGGGCCATATTCACTTATCACACAACAGCCGTTGGGTGGGAAGGCACAATTCGGAGGACAACGTTTCGGAGAAATGGAAGTCTGGGCGCTGGAAGCATTTGGCGCAGCAAATATTCTTCTTGAAATTCAGACCGTCAAGTCAGACGATGTGAATGGCCGTGCAAAAGCATATGAAGCCATTGTGAAAGGCGAGAATATGCCAAACCCAAGTATACCGGAATCTTTCAATGTTTTGGTTCATGAACTTCGCGGACTGGGTCTGCAGGTTACTTTTGATGCCTGATCACCCGGAAGCGATTCTTGTTTTTATCGAATACGATAATTAATTTTCAACCGTCAACTCTCATACTATGGCATATAGAAAAGACACTCCCCTCGTTGGTAGCTTTTCAAAGATCACAATCAGCCTGGCTTCTCCGGAAAAAATTCTTGAGAAGTCAAGTGGTGAAGTGCTGAAACCTGAAACAATTAATTACAGAACTTATAAACCTGAAAGAGATGGTTTGTTCTGTGAGCGGATTTTCGGGCCGGTAAAGGATTGGGAATGTCATTGCGGGAAATACAAGCGGATCCGGTATAAAGGGATCGTTTGCGACCGATGCGGCGTTGAAGTGACTGAAAAGAAAGTCCGCCGCGAACGTACAGGGCATATCCAGCTGGTTGTCCCGGTTGCACATATCTGGTTCTTCCGTTCCCTTCCGAATAAAATTGGTGCTCTTCTCGGGTTACCTACAAAGAAGCTTGACACGATCATCTATTATGAAAAATATGTTGTTATTAATCCGGGGATAAAAAAAGCAGATGGCATCAACTATCTTGACTTTCTTTCTGAAGAGGAATATTTCGATATCATTGAAAAGCTTCCACCGGATAATCAGTACCTGGATAATTCTGATCCGAATAAATTTATCGCCGAGATGGGCGCTGAGGCTCTTTGTGCATTGCTTGCCAAACTTGATCTTGATAAAGAATCCTTTGACCTGAGGCACAAAGCAAGTACAGAAACATCCCAGCAGCGTAAGGCTGAAGCACTGAAAAGACTCCAGGTTTTTGAAGCATTCCGTGATGCACAGAAACGTCAGGAAAACAGGCCGGAATGGATGATCGTCAAGGTAGTTCCTGTAATTCCGCCTGAATTAAGGCCATTGGTTCCCCTGGATGGCGGACGTTTTGCTACTTCCGACCTGAACGATCTTTACCGCAGGGTGATCATCCGCAACAACCGTCTTAAAAGGCTTATTGAGATCAAAGCTCCCGATGTCATCATGCGCAATGAAAAGCGCATGCTGCAGGAAGCTGTTGATTCTTTATTTGATAATTCACGAAAGGCAAGTGCCGTCAAGACTGAATCCAACAGGGCATTAAAATCCCTCAGCGACAGTTTGAAAGGAAAGCAAGGCCGTTTCCGCCAGAACCTTCTCGGAAAGCGCGTTGATTATTCAGGCCGCTCGGTTATCGTTGTCGGTCCTGAATTGAAACTGAATGAGTGTGGTTTGCCTAAAGACATGGCATCAGAACTTTTCAAGCCATTCATCATCCGCAAAATGCTTGAGAGAGGCATTGTTAAAACAGTAAAATCAGCCAAAAAGATTGTTGACCGCAAGGATCCCGTAGTTTGGGACATCCTTGAAAATATATTGAAAGGACATCCGGTATTGCTCAACCGTGCTCCGACACTGCACCGTTTGGGTATCCAGGCATTCCAGCCTAAACTTATAGAAGGCAAAGCCATCCAGCTGCATCCGCTTGTATGTACGGCATTCAACGCCGACTTCGACGGTGACCAGATGGCAGTGCATGTCCCGTTAGGTCATGCGGCCATCCTGGAAGCACAACTGCTGATGCTGGCGTCACACAATATTCTGAATCCAGCCAACGGCGCACCTATTGCTGTTCCGTCACAGGACATGGTTCTTGGATTGTATTATATGACCAAGGCCCGCAAGACCGATGCAGACCGCGTGGTCAAGGGTGAAGGAATGACATTTTATGGTCCGGAAGAGGTTATCATTGCTTACAATGAACGAATGGCTGATCTTCATGCCATCATCAATGTCAGGATGAAGTTCAGGGAGAATGACCTGGATGTTGTGAGGATCATGGAAACCACGGTTGGCAGGATCATCTTCAACCAGGTCGTGCCGGTGGAATATGGGTATATCAACCAGGTACTTACCAAGAAAGCATTAAGGGATATCATCGGTGATATTCTGAAGAAGACAGGAACAGCCAAGACAGCTAAGTTTCTTGATGATATCAAGGACCTCGGCTTCAAGATGGCTTTCCAGGGCGGATTGTCATTCAACCTCGATGATGTAATCATTCCTCTTGCAAAAGAAGAACTGATCAATGAATCGGTTGCTGAAGTTGACGATGTCGTCAACAACTACAACATGGGATTCATTACGAACAATGAACGTTACAACCAGATCATCG
>TBL_comb47_HYPODRAFT_10002729_pt1 | contig 21538 bp, 24 predicted proteins | sample TroBogypolimnion_40_FD_10682 | JGI IMG/M metagenome (IMG submission 10682) | reverse complement strand
TGAGGACGAATCTGAAACTCCACGAGGAGTCGGGAGGACTCTGCACAGACACTATGGAATAGAAACGCAGAACTGAAATAAACAAATATACAATATACTATACAATAACCAAATAACCAATTTAAACAAATAACAAATATAATATATAATATATAAGTAAAATGGACGAGGTCGAGGTAAAAACTAATTACAACTGCCATATTTGTTCTATAGGTAACATGACGCATGATCAATGGAAAAATCACTGGTCTTTTGATCAAAATCATAAACAAAAAGTTAAAGCAACTATACATAAACAGTTTTATTGCGAAAGCTGTGAAGTACAATGTACTAAGAAGTCTGAATATATTAGGCATTGTTTGAGCAAAAAACATACTGGAAAAGGAACAGTTTTAGCAGAAGAATTATATTGTAAAAAATGTGAAATCCAGTGTCGAAATAAATCAGAATGGTCTGCTCATTTGGAGACTAAAAAGCATACTAAAGAAAATGGTCAAGAAAGTTATACTTGCGAAAAATGTGATTATACTTGCAAGAAGGAACATCTATGGATACAGCACCAGAAAACTCAAAAACATATTAAGAACACTAATACAAATGGAGAGGGAATTCCCAGACCAATACTCAAAACCGTTGATCAAGGTACTCAAAGCGATTAGCTTTGGTAAACCTAATGTAGTAGGAAGTTCAGCTGACCATAAAATTATGTATTCAGCTGACTATGACTTAATTGAGGAAGTTATTTTGCGTGCAGGAAGTGCTAAAAAGTTTCAGACAAAAATCCGGAATATACAAAAAGTAGGTAAGCTAGTTGACGTAAAGTGTGGTGAATTAAGCGAATGGAATCTGCTTAAGAAGCCATATGTTGAGAACTCTAAAGTACATGATTATAGTCAAAAGGAAGAATTAGCACATCTAGCTAACCTTTGGCAGAATAAAATTATTAGTCACCAAGAATATATGCTTGGATCTGATCTTCTGAAACCTCACCTAAATCCAGTAGAATTTTTAGAAGCTAGAAAGGAATTAAGGTTTGGTCTTTTGCGTTGGTCAATTCCAGAAATAATGCGAGGGTACAAAGAGATTCGGAATAAATCAATCTATTATTTGGAAGATGCCTTCAAATCTAAAGGCATAACAAAACTGGATTTGATCGCATGGGTAACGAACAAGTACATTGAGTTCTCAAACATTATAGTATGGACTAATAGATCAAGCAAACCTTATGCTTTTGTCCCTGCTATAAAGAAGGCTTTGAAAGAAAACATCCTCGAATTTGAAGCTGAACAAAATTATGTTAAAGTCGCTAAACGAATGCTTAGCTTAGCTAAACAGTACAAAGATGCTGAAATTATTGACAAACTAACTAAAATCTTAAACTCACCAATCGGTAAGCTTTATATGGTTACAGCTGACATGGAAGTACTAGAAGAGTTTTCTAATGCTATAACCAAAGCAAAAAAGCGTAAAGAATTAGACATGCTTCGGAATTTCTTCGCTAAATTATACTTCCCAGAGCTCAATCATGCAACTCCAACCAATACAAAACTTTCCTATTTAAAGGAAATTCTACAAGGAGAAATGGAAAAAGCTCTCAGATCCGAGAAATTACTGCCAATTCCGAGAGATTACATGATTTAATTTATTTTTTCGTAACTATTCACCCAGATTTAATCTTGTTAAGTAAATAAAATGTCTGGCAAGGTAAAATTGACGTTTGATAAATCAAAGGAATCAACCCCAATTGCGGCTGTAACTGGGGGTGATTATAACAAGGAAGTTTTATATTTACAGATGGGTGATTCTAAAAGTACTGGTAAGAAAGGTGTACAAGAGCTTGAAATAGGTAAGCATCGGTTAAGCAAGCTACCACCTAGAAAACAATCTGAAGTTATGCGCATACTTCAGGAGGCATTCCGACGAAATATTCCTCCCGAGCACTTAAATTTGAATGTGGATGGAGCGGAGGAAGCTTACCGTGAAATGTTGGGTGAAGTTGAAGAAAAGGGTTCTTCTAAAATTAAGCTTCCACCTGGATCAACTTTTAATCTAAGTTTTAATCCTGATCCTGAGAAGCGATTCATTTATTACATTGCAGGAGCATCTGGTTCAGGCAAATCTTATATTGCCAAACACCTATCAGAACAATACCAGAATCTATTCAAGGGTCGTCCAGTATACTTAGTAAGCAAACTAAAGGTTGATGAGACTTTGGATGGAATGAAAGAAAGACCTATTCGCTTGAATATTGAAAAGCTAACTGAAACTCCTATGAAAGATTTGGAACCTTTGCGTGAGAGCCTTGTAATCTTTGATGATTATGATACACTAACTGGTAAGGAAGCTAAAGCTGTACAACAACTAATTGATGACATTTGTATTATGGGTCGTCATACAGTAACAAGCATTCTAATTTTGTCTCACCACTTATCTAACTTTAAAAAGACACGTCTCTGCTTGACGGAGGCTACCCATTTTGTAGTATACCCTCAAAGTACTGGAGCTCATGCATTGAATTATTTCTTGAAGACATACGTTGGTATGGGCCCTAAAGAAGTACAAGCAATCAAAAACACAGGATCACGCTGGCTTTGCATACATAAGAATTTTCCAATCTATTACATTACTGAGACTGAAGCTGGTCTATTAAATCAAGACTAAAGTTTATACTCAGAATTTACTTGCGTGATTTAAGTCCAGGGTAGGCATCTTCATAAGCTTTAATAGTAGGTCTATTGCGTCTCTGAACTGCTATGTCATATTGAGCCATGTCGTAACCAGTCATGTGCTTTCTACCTAGAACTTCTTTAACTTCTTTTTTAGTTACTTTTGGTTTCATTGCTTGAATAAATTTAGAAGGACTTGAAACCTTAGATGGGTCTAATTTATTTTCAGAAATAAGACGTTGAACATACCCTGACTGTTTAGAACCTCCGCATTTAGGACAAATCTCCATTTATAACTTATACTCAGAAAATACTGGGACAATATATGCTTTAACTCTTCCACCATCTCCTGCACCAACATATTCACGGCAATCTTTACAGGCTTCCTTGAGTACGTCTATGGGAATTTCATAAACTTCATAAGATCCATCTGGCTTATGGAAGAAATAAAAATAATAATCAGCTTCAGTCGAATTAATTCCAGATTTCTTACTATTACATTCGTACTCAATGAACATAGTCTTACAACCATAAGCATAACCCATACGATCCGATTTCACTTCATACTTATATTTGTCTGTTCGGTAATCATATGCTTTAAATAATCCTTTAGGACACTCCAAAATTGTTTCATCTTCTGGAGTATACTTCTTTGCTATTTCTTGGTACTTCTCGCCAAATGCTAGCTTTTGTCTAAAACTCATTATTACATGTAAAGACTAATTTTTATTCTTCTTTACCGACCTCGACAAATTCTAAAACAGCTTTAATGGCTAGAAGAATTCGTATCATTTATATTAGTCTAAGTTTAATATTTAGAAAGTCCACAATGAGAGCATTTCCTTCCTCCGACCAATCCTGTCATTCTACTATATTGAGGAGCATAATCATGAAATCCAGGTGGTGGTGGCTTTGGCTTTGGTGATTTCTTTGGAGGAGGAGAAGGAGGCGGAGAAGGGGGAGGAGTTTTCCAGTCTGGCCTAAAATAATATTCTACTTCCGGATCATAACCTTCATCGCTGGGAATATGCATTTTTTTAGTGCTCGCCTTTGGCATTTATTTATATTGTATATTTAAAATGTGGGTATTTCTACTGACTCGGCCTTCAAATATTCTCTTTGCATTCCAGAAGTATGGCCCATTTTCTCTGCATCTTCATTCATCTCAGAAACATCATATTTTGCGGACAAATAAATATGACGAAGCATTGTTGTACCAACATTCTTACCAAAAATACGGTTCAAAATTCGAGTTACAGAGTTCACCGAAGGCAAAGGAGTATCATCAGCTTGTACTAAAAAGAAATAAGGACTTTTGCTAACTCCAGGATGCTTCTTCAGATACAAATTAATAACATTTACTAAGTCTGTAGGAACCTCAAACTTTTGCTCTCCATGAGCTTTAGCGGTCTTGTATTTGTTGAATACAAACTCATACTTGTCAGTTATGTAGTAGTTGAAATCCAGATTTGTTGCTTGCTTTTCTGACTTAACAACCTTCATGAATTGGTAATCCTGATTGCGTCGTGGAGAGAACTTTGTGTACAGTGACAGAATCATATAAGAAAGCAAAGTATTCCAATCTGATGTACTCAATACTTTCTGCTTAACTATCCGATCAGCTTCCTCTGCGAGTCTCTTTTCATGAGCTAGAATTACATCCCAAGAAAGCCAATTCTTCTCTTGCTTAGGAGTCTTAACAGAAGTGTCTGTATTTCGAGCTTCAGTACTCTTGTCCATCATACGGTTATACCAATAAGCAAAAATCTTCTTATAAGAGGATTTGTCACTCATCAAAGACAAAGTACTAACAATCGTCGAAAGCATTGTCTTCTGCGTTGACTCTGCATACTCACTCAATCGCATCTCAACACTCTCCGTATTCTTCAACCAAGCTAGATTATTAAAGGGACGTTCTGAATTTAAGCTATAAAGAGTTCGGATGTATTGCGAGGCAGTAACATCAGCTATGTTACGCTTGTCCTTCAACTCTTTATGCAAAGTCATCATAAATGGAGAAATAACTTTCATTTATTATATACTGTCTAAAATAAGTAAATACCATCAAACGCTAGAAACATGACCTTGGGCACTAACAAGAAATTCTCGGAACTTTAGTTTAGGATGCTTCTTCTTGATCAGCTTCTTAAGCTTACCCTTCGCATAACTTCCACCAACATTATGAGGAGGAAATTCTTTTGATGGAAATTTTTCTCTTGTTTCTTTTCTCCATTGCTTTCTCCGTTCTTCATCTTCTAATTCAAAATCATCATTTCTTCCTTTTTGAGTATTTAAACCATCTACAATTTGTTGTAATAATTCTATCCAAATAGAGTTTACCCAATCATCTACAATTTCTCTTTTTGTATTGTATGGTTCTAAAGAAGGTATAATACTCTTAACTTTATCATATAATTGTTTAACATTCCATGTTTCAAAAAATAAGAAATGTAACCCAGCTAAATATGGATGTAACCGTTTTCGATCCCAATCAGTAGCATATAGTCCTAGAAAATTCCAGATTTGTGCTTGTTTATCTGTATAATTTATGCTAGTAATTGCAAGAGGATTATCAACTGAACGGCCAATTAAATTCAGCTTATCCATATTTACAACTAATTTTATAAATTCTACAAGATGTTTAGGACTCATTCCACCCCTTTTTCTTTTAAGTTTTCCAGCAGCTCTTCCTTGTACAGCCCAATCAGGATGTGCTAATAGTATTTCTACTAAATTTATAGTAATTTTCTCTTCAATGAATTCGATTAATATTCTGAATGGTTGTTCTTGTATACCTCTAACTTCTCGTATTCTTTTCTGTTTGTATAAGGAAAAATCTTCAGCACCATATACATCTATTACAGATCTTTCTAATTGTAATATACCAATAGCTTTAGCACTTGCTGATCCAAACATCTCAGTTAAAACATTATATGCTGATTTTGGTAATCCTGCTAATATATGAAGAACATCAAGTCCTTTGTCTCCCTCAAATAATTCTATAATTATGCTATTAACATGATTCATATAAGTAGGCTTTATAGGATCATTAATAAATTGAACTGTATATTTTGGTGGGTATGCTTCTGGAATTTTGATTTTTTCAAATAGATTACGAAATCGTTGAATTAATGCTTGTTGTTTTGGTGGTAATTGTTCAATTATTTGTTGAGTAGTACTAGGAGCTTCAGGTGTAGGAGCACGTGGAGGCGTAGGAGCTTCAGGAGTAGGAGCACGTGGAGGTTCTTCAACTAATATTCCTCCAGGTGGTAATACCCAACTTGATTCATTAGTATCAATATTTTCAAACCATGATTCATCACCCTCATAAACTAATCTCCAGCGTGTAGGTTTAGGTTGAGGTTTAGCATGAATAACTTTATAAAGTGGATTAGTTGATGGCTTTGGAGGTCTTGCTACAAGTCTTAATAAATGTAAAAGTTCACTATATTGCGTATTGATCAATTCTATAATTGGTACTTTCTTTTTACAAACAAATGAATCACAAACTTTTTCAAATAAGCTCTTGTCTTTTTTAATTTTCTGAATATTCTCATTTAAACTTTTAACAAGATCATTGTACTGTTTTAAAACTTCTGAACCCAAATCTGCTATATTATCTGGTGGTCCTAGCTGGATTAATTCATAAATTCTTACTAAATCATCTAAACTTTTTATGTAATTTTCATTAATTATTTCATCTAAAAAAATTTGTGTAATGTCTTTTTTTCCATCTCGTATAACTTCATGTTTTTTCTCTAAATCCTTCATATATTTTCCTGTATAACTAAAATATTCCTCTTTAGTAATTCCACCAATTAGCTTTCTTCTGCGTTTGCCACCAACTTTCCCTTCTTTCTTCGCAACTTCAAAAGCTTTTAACGCAGCCAAATAAGGTTCACTAGCTTTTATTTGAGCATCATTCATTCCAATACCCTTTAGGTATTCATATACTTCTCTCAAAGTATTATAGGCAGCTTGTTCCTTTGCTTTCTTTTCCTGATCCTCAGCTGATGGTTCCTTCTCTTCTACTACATCATATTGAGACTTTGGTATAGTTCTTAGAAGCAAACTAATATTCTCTAAATAATGTGCCATTTTAGGAAGATTGTCAGCAAAAGCTTTGCGGCTTTTCAAAAAGGAAGCTAGATTTGCTGGAACATCCTTATCTAATGATCCTTTTGCCTTTGCTAAATAATTGTCCCAAGACTTATATATGGATAGTACATTAACCATCCATTCCAAATCAGAATTCTTCAAATATTCTCGAACATCTTCAAGTTTAGGTAAATTAGGATTCTTTGCTTGTGCAGCCCTATATTCATCTTGTACCATGTCAGAATATTTGCCTACAAATCCTAATACACCACCATGTAGTGCTTTTTCAAGTACACGTAGCTGTGCTTTAGCCTTATCCAAAGGGATTGGTAGATGAGAATATTTTTTTCCTGTTTCAACTGCTACAACCCAGTACAAATCTTTCTTCGGAGCCTTCCGTAATTTATAAGGCATTTGTATTAAATCTAGATTTCTTTCCAAGTGTAATTACAAATGTCTTATGAAGGAGGTTTAATCGGACCAACTGGACCAACTGGACAATCTGGCGGAGCAACTGGAGCTACAGGTTATACTGGAACTACAGGAGCAACTGGTTATACAGGAGCAACAGGAGCAGATTCTTTTGTACCTGGACCTACTGGAGCAACTGGTTATACTGGAGCAACTGGTTATACTGGTGAAACGGGACCTACAGGTGACACAGGACCTACAGGTGACACAGGACCTACTGGAGCAACAGGTGCAGATTCTTTCGTAGCTGGACCTACAGGTGACACAGGAGCTACTGGAGCAACAGGTCCTACAGGTGCGTCACCTACATCTATTACAGATGGTATTGGAACTCTTGGGTATGATGGTTCTGGTAATCTTACAACATCTGGAACAAGTACAATTTCTATTGGTGATGCTTCTACAACGACAATTGACATTGGCTATAGCTCTCTAACAAATATGAATTTAGGTGTTTTAGGAGGCACAGCACAGATTACATTACCCAGTTCTGGTGCAGTAGTGATTCAGGGTACTAGTGTTGAAATAGATGTAACTACGAATGGTTTACTTTTAGGTCTTCAAAGTGGCTATGGGACTGCGGGGCAGGTCTTGACGGCAGTTGGTGATGGACCTCCTGGACATTGCGACTGGGCAGACATTCCTATCGCAAAACAAATCTCAAGTGCTGGTGCGACTCTAAGTATTGATGGGTCTGGCAATCTTAGTACAACCGCAATGCCTGGTATAACTCTTGGAGATACTTCTACAACAGCAATCACGATTGGAGGAGCTAATCTGACTGATTTATCTATTGGAGTACCTGGGAGTAGTCCTCTAGTTTCAATGGCTGCTGGAACTCTATCATTAATTGGAGGTAAAGTTAGTATAGAAGCATCCTCTAATCTATTTTTGAGTGCTGCGAGTGGCTATGGGGCAACAGGGCAGGTCTTGACGGCTTCTGGTGTTGGGTCTCCTCCTCCTTGCGACTGGGCCAATCCCTCTATCGTGGCCTCTGGGCAGGTAAATAATACTGGATTTACTCTGGATGTTCCAACAGGTCAATATTATAGAGCTGTAACTGTGATAGGTATTACTACTAATGCTACTATTTTGGCTACTGTGAATGGTACTAATCCTACTCTATGTGCCAGTGCCTGGATTACAACAGTCATACCTACTGCGGATACATTAACATTCTGGTTGGCAGCAGATCCATCTGGTACTATTGGAGATTGGGAAGCTCATTATTGTGTTACCACCTATTAATCAAAAATTCTCATATAAATAAAATTTTATAATAATAACAAATGGTCCGGTTCTATTATGCGAATGATGACAAGCATAAACTTATAGCTATATTCGATAATCCTTACCAAGTTATTAGATTTGGTGCATTTGGGTACGAAGACTTCACAACACTTCATGACCAAAAACGTAAGACAGCTTATTTGCGTAGACATAGAGTACGAGAAGACTTTGGGAATCCTAGAACAGCTGGAGCTTTGAGTAGGTGGATTTTATGGAACAAGCCAACTATTGAAGAATCAATACAAGATTATATTCGACATTTTAATATGCATCAATAACAAATGTTTAGCATCAAATTCTTTAAGAAACAGCTTAATTGCTTAATCAATCATTTAATAGCTTCTGATGACATCTATGAACGCAATAGTCTCATCAGAGAAATTAGGAAAATTAGAAATGCTCTAAATAATGAAGAAATTATAGAAATTAGTGTTCATCAATGCTATTTAGAGCAAATGACCGAAGATTAAAGACACTTGAGGATTTATTACTTTAGTTACAAATGAACTAAATTTGGTTTTGGGAAGGTTCCGGAATCTATATGATGTAGAAGTTTCACGCATAAACTTGTCTTTATTACTTTTCATAACGTTACGGGCAATTTCTCGAGCCTTATGAAGATCCATAGGTTTGTGTACAATCACTGCGTGTAGAGTTAATCCAGCTCTTCCACCCTCAAATTGCTTAATATTATGAGCTTCTAGGTATTGATCAGCAGTCAAAAGATTACCAATTGGTGTCCATCTAGCTAACCAAGTAGCAGTAGAAATCTTGCTTGGTCTTACTTCTGGTTTCTGTACTAACCATTGTCCCATAAGCTTGTATAGAGGATCATCCTTCATATAGATTCTACGATGATTAGGAACTTGTTTAGTAAAGTACTGTGTCTCAACAGCAGGATTATATGATACAGCTTCACTAATGAGTCCTTTGCGCAAATAGATGTCATTAATAGCTCCTGAAAGGGAATGGCCAACTCCATAATAAATTGTATATTGTGGATGACTAGCTTTGAATTCTCTTACAAGTTCTTCATCTCGTTTGTATACAGTTGAAGATTCTAGATCATTAAAAGGAATACGTCTATTTGCGTCAGTCCAATCTTCTCCAGTCTGGCTTCCTCTTGTCGCAACAATAATTTCATTTCCTTTAGCATAAAATTTAACCCATTCATTACCTTGTACTAATACCCATGGACCAATCTCATACTCATCTTTTTGTGGTGGATTATGGTATGAAGCATGAGCCATCTTTTGTAACTCAACCAATGGAGCTATTGATCCACCATGTAATTTTGGAAGTCCACACTTATGACATCTTACCATTTATACTTTAAGACTAAAATAGATTAGAACTATTACAATACAATTCAAAAATATAAGTATAATTCTACTAAAATCTATAGACATTTTGATCATTTCTAGGTCATCATATGAAGACATTCTTATATTTATGTGAGTTTTTATGTAAAAATGGGTAACTTTATGTCTATTACGAAAAATACATGGATTTTCATGTAAAATCATCGATGATTTTACTGCTTTTTTCATGTGGTTTTGCGTAATTTCCAAAAATAAGTGATTTTTACGTTATTTTCCTCGTTTTAAATAATGGAAATGAGAATGAAACAGTACTTTAGGGAATATTACCTAAAAAATCGAGACAAAATTCTTGCTAGATCTAATGCTTATAATAAAAATCATTTATTTGAGAAGAGAGAACGAGACCGACGGTACTATAATTATAAGAAGAAAGAGGGTATACCAATCAAAATCGAACCTGGTATTAAAATTTCTTTTAGCTAATCAAATGGAAGGCTTAACTATACGTATTCCGCCAGAACCTGAATACGATGAAGACATACCTGCAATTAAACGAGCTACTAAAAACTAATACTATTATAAATGGACATCGTAGGAGGTGTAAGCTATGATCATAAGAAGGAAGATTGTCCTTACGTATTGTCTCTTGCTTTGCAGAAGAAATATAAACATATTCCTAAACTAGGATGTATGCTAACAAATCCAGATTTGATGAGTAAGCTAAAAGCTGGACTAAAGAAGCATAAGCTTACCTTAAAGCAAATCTATTCTAGTACTAAAGATTATATTGACAATAAGGAGCTTACTAAACTATTGGAATATTTGCTTAATAATCAAAAGGATGGTTTCTTTGTTTTAGAGCATAATAATCCGATCGAAACTAGACATTTATTTGCTTTTTTATATAACCACAAGCATAATACACTTGATTTCTTTGATTCGTATAATGATTCTAGAACTTTTTATACTTTGCGTTTGAACAAGTCCAAGATTAGTAAGTTTATTAATGATACATTTAACAAGTACTTTAAGAAAGAATTTGTGATTGAAAAGCTATTCGAGTTTAATGACCTTAATTGAGCAAATAGAACATTTAGAATTGCGTACAAACAGTACTCGAATTCTCAATAAGACGCTCAATTAAGGTATTGTTATTTTAATTATGATTTCAAATCCAGATTTGTTTACATATACGCCGTCATGTGGTGAGCTGCTCCACCATGACCAAGTCTACCCATCGTCATGTGGTGAGCTGCTCCACCATGACGACGTCTACCCATCGCACCACTATGACGTCCAGCACCAACTTGGCGTTCAAGGTCAGCCTCCGGTGCATGAGCTGGGGCACTGAGCACATCCTGCTCCGTGAGTACACCCTTGATGATACGAGAAGAACCCTTGATAGTCTCGAAAAACCCTGAACTGATAGTTACTAAATAGATAGTTACAGAAGAACCAAGATCTAGATAAGTGTTGTCTACCGTTAGATTGAACTGTAGCGTAAAGTTGCCTACAATTCCTGGAGCTTGTCCCGCCTGTAGCTGGAAATCACGGCCGGGGCGGAGCACAAGCGGGCCACCAACCGTCGGCACAAAACCACCCTGTGCATTAGCAGTAGACCAAGAAGCACCAACATAAGACTCAGCTACGGGAGCAGCACCAGTCCACTCAGACCAGTCCATGTCTACACCATTATCTACAGACATCTTGTATAGTTCCTCCTGTGTATGATTCGCAAGAAGACCTGAAAAGTTATCAAAATTTACTGAAATAGACTTAATAGGCATCGTCCAATCACCCTGAGCACAAGACGCATAATTAGTTGGTTTCACGTATATAAGCAGAAGATCACAAATGTTAGGAAGTGTGATCGTATTGCTCTGAAGAACAGACGCCGTCGGGTCAAGGCCAGTGGTCAAATACCTAGGAAACTCAAGGTAAGGCACAATGCTCTTCGGGGGAAGAGGAATGTCCAAAGCAGGCGTTAGAAATTGTACACTGAGCTGAGGAAGACCCTTAAAAGGACCATATGTACCAGAATTTGGTGATCCCCAAGCAGGAGTACTTACTGCGGATACATGACCAAAACCACCACCAGTCGCAGGTAGAGACGTATGGGTGTTCGCACGCACAGAACGAGCAGGCGTCGCCGTCAAGTTTAGCTGAACCTGAAAATTCTGAACACCAAAAAGACCAGTGCTGAGCTCATCCTGACCCGTGAAGACGAACGGAGGTAGTAGAAGCTTCTCAGCTACCTCCCAGCTCAAGTAGAAAGGAAGTACTGATCCATCCGTAATTGCAGTTGTTACTACAGGCACACCATTCACAATCGTATAAGCACCAGCACCAGTAGTCGCTGCGATTACGGGACCAGTTCCAACCGTAGAAGCTGCCCACGCAGCAGAGTTATACTGGAAACCAACAAATCCAGCATTGGGCACCTCGTCAGACTCAAAACGCTGGTCCCAAGAGCGAAAGATGTCATTGCCAACTACACGAGAGTCGGGGTAGTATGCATAACGGTCAAGCATCGTCGGGCAAGTACGCTGCTTACGAGCCTCACTCATGTCAGATAGACGAAGAACCTGCGCAAGCACATCCTGCGTATTTACAGTTACCGTTGCATCGTTGATCGTCGCTGACGCCTGGCTTACTGACTGCTGGACAGGGAAGGCGGCAAGAGAAAGAAGACCAGCAAGAGAAGTGCCAATAGGGATGTCACCAGGAGACTGGAAAGTTAGAGACACACTTGCGGTCTGGGTCGCAATTAGATCAACAGCACGATCAATAAAAACGTTCTCAGATGGTACCTGTACGTTGAACTGAACTGTTGATGAACTAGCAGTTTGAGCATTAAAGCTCACATTCGTAATGGAGAGTGCTCCCTTCTCGACGGCATACTTCGGCTTAGTCTGAACAATGCGAGGATCGAACACTGAATACTTCGTCACTTCAGAGGCCATGTTTTATTTATACTCTAGAGGAAATTTTAGAAAGAAACGACGATTTATAGCATGACCTTCTTCTTAAAAAGTAGACGAAATGACATTGATCCTTGGTTCGGAATACGAACAGGAATTAAAGCATTTGTTAGTCGGTTACGCCAATATAATTGAACATCAATGTCTGAAATTCCATCTTGAGAAGGGTCAAGAGATGAATATTTTTCAATTAGGGGTTCGTACTTTACATACCCTCTCCATAAATCTGCCTTTAATGCATCAATAGGAGCCTCAATAAGAACCTTCTGGAAAGCTCCACCACTAGTTGTATTTCCACCATTCGTTCCAGTACCAAGCAAAATTGGATTTGATGATGCCTCATTGCGTACAGGAATTTGGGTCGTTGCGAGTACAAGTGATGCAATAGGAGACCAAATAGATCCAGTTGAAAGGTAATCTTGCGTTAGTCTAGCAAAATAAGCTCCTGAAATAGGTGTTCCTAGAAAAGGATTGATCAACTGAAAAACTGAAGTCTTTGGTAGAGTTCGAAGAGTTACTCCAACAGATGTATTAGTATCTGACAAACCAGTTAGTAGATCAATAGATAATCCTGTATCAAATATAGCTTCTGGAAGAAAGATTCCTGTTTGACCTGCCCAAAGTTGACCTGCTGAAAAATAGATTTCAGGAAAGTTTGAAAGTAGAATCTCTAAACAAGTGTTCATTCCTACAAATGAGTACTCACCTGAAGAATATGTTCCACCAGAAGGAGATGTAGAAGATGATGTAACATTATAAGGTTGAGGAAGAGCTGTTGTTCCATAAGGAACCATAGAAGTATTTGTATCCTGATTCAAAGAGAACAAACCAGATGTCTCATCATATTCAAGAAAGGGACATTGAGTTCCAAAAGCAGAACCTCCACCAATAGCTGTCCATGCTGTATTCAAAGCAGTATTTACTAATGAAACCCAACTTGAATAGGTATAGCAATAATAATAATCTGATTCAATTTGAACAGGAACAGCTGTTGTAGGCTTATTCGTATAAGGAGTAGAAGTTTCAGGAACCCAAATAATTGGTTGAGTATTTGTTAAGTAATTTGTTCCATCAAATACAGAAACTGTTACGGTATAAATAGTCGTTGTAACATCTGTAGGAGATTGAGGATTAATTTGTGGAATAAATAAAGGAAGAGTCTTTTGGCAACCATTCAAACTAAAGTTCTGAACTGAAACTTCATAGTTTGATGCGTCTGGTACCAAAGAACTCTGACGCTGATCTTGGAACTCAACTTCAGGATCATCGTATTGCTGAGTAGTCACAGTACTATTATTAATCACTGTACCATTGTAATAGATACGATTAGGAGCTGATCGCTTTCCTTCAATGTCCACTTTTGAGAAGCTCATTTATGTTATAGTAGTAATTTTTTATTAGATTACTTACCAATCAAATTGAAAGTAAATGCACAAACAAAATCATCTGCTGTCAACCCAGTAGACTCTACTAGCTTAATATAATCAGGTAAGGTCAAATTCTTAAAATATAGTCTAGTTGTACAATGACGACCGCAAGTATTCATATTCATTCGATCAGTCTGAAATGGGAAGGCATTTGATTTGACTTCATAATTACTTGCACTTAGTAGTTGTGTTAACTTTCTAGTTGATTGACCTAATTGCTTTAGCTTCTCTTTAGAAAGCCATTTACTTTCTCCATCTGGCCTCATATTTCCATATGGATCAAAATATTCAATTATGCGAGTATTACGGTATTTTAACAAGCATACCCAATGACCTGTAAATTCATCTTCTGTTAGGTATAAAAGCATAAGACGACCCTTATTATCTAGAACGTCATCAATTGTTCTAGCTTTTAGTAGTTCTGGGTATGAAATGATTCTTAAAGTTGGAATCATTTTTTGGATGTCAGATTCACTTAAAGAATAAGATTCAATGTCAGGCATATTACCTTTCTTTTCAAGAGCTTCTGCTTGTTGAATTGCTCGTTGCAGNTCAACAGGTTTACGAGAGAACGGAACACCATTTAGATGTGTTCGGTACCCAGTTTTCTTTCCTAGTTTGTANGGAACAATGAGCGGTTCCATTTACTTAATTGGGAGGTATGTTTATTTTCAATTTATTATCTGGTGGTGTTGTTGCTTCAACATCTAATGAAGTTGTACAATCTCGATCACAGCACTTACTTCTGATGCGTTTATGATTTAGTTTAANTACATAGCTAATAATAGCAGTCATTGTACCAACAAAACTTGCTAAAGCAAGACTTTGTGTAGTATCCATTTGTATTAATTCCAGATTTGTTTAATACCGATGTCTACGTCTACGACCAGATCCTTGTCCTGCTGCCCAATCAAATTCTTCAGGAGCTTCAGGAGCTTGTTCTGCAGGTAGAAGTTCAGTTGTTCTTCCAGGAACACGACCAAGAGGAAATTCACTTTCACGAGCTAATTCAGCCATTGCCATCCTTTCTTCTCCAGCAAATTCAGGTCTATATTGCGCAATTTGGCGACCAAGCAAACGAGAACCAAGTTGATCCATTACTTGCTGACGAGTTGATAGAGGTTCATAAATTACACGAGCAATTTCCTTAATAGCAGAATCAATTACTTTTAAAGTTAGATTGACTGCATCAATGGCTCGTAATTTCTTCTCATCTGGTTCAAGGGCAATACCACGCTGTTCTGCACGAATTGTTCCTATAAATGGACGTGTAGTTTGAATCATCTGACCAATAGCTTGCGCATAAGTTGTTAGTTGGCTAGATGAAATAGTTGCTCCTGCCTTAATTAGTGCTTGAAGTAGTTGATTTAGTGTGTCATTCAGACCAGATGAGAATGATCCAGCTGTAAAAGCAATAAAAGCTGATTGTAGAAGAGTATCTACAGTATTATATGGTGACACATCAATCTTGGGAGGACGAGGACCAAAATTTCCAGAACTAAGTTCACCATATTCTTGTGCACGCTGCTTGAGACGTTTAGCTAACCATTCCTGACCCTCCTTCGTCGTAATTACACCTCCACGAAGACCAGCAGAAGTAACATATTCCATAGGAGATCCATGAAAAATACCATTAGGAACTGAACTACGAGAAGCTGGGCGTACATAACGTTGAGAACGTTCATTCATTTTTAGATGACCAAGCATACCCTTTTCCTTACGTTCATTATTACGTAGACGATCATGTACTACTTTATGAGCATGAGAAGCAAATAAAGTTTGAACTTCACTTCCACCATAAGGTAGTAAATCAAGTTTATTATGTAGAGGAGCTGGACGAAGTGGTTTCATTCCAACCTTATTCATGTGGTATGCTTCACCTGGAAAAACCCATGGCATATAAGGAGTCGTTTGATAAGTTGGCATCTTTGTTTAGTTGATGTAAATTAATTCTTTAATAAAGTCCATGTTGCTTAACGTAACTAGAAGCTTGAGGAAGAGAAAGACCTTGTTCACGCATGACCTTCTTTACGATCTCACCACGAGCAGAAGGTGCGCGGCCACCTACACGACGCCGACGGCCACCCAGTTTTTGCTCCATTAAGCGGTCATGTTCTGCTGCCTCTGCTGATCTTTGAGCTTGTTTTTCTGCAAGTGCACGAGCATATTCCTCTTCATTAATCTTCATATGCGTTTGCAACTTCGTATGTCCTGGTCTTAAACTTGCTCCACCATGACGACGCCCACCCATCATAGAATCACTGTACTCACTGTCTTCAAGTTCAGATCCACCATGGTGGCATTGGCAATGCCTCTTTCCACCCATACCATGACGACCTAGACCAACCGCACCTAGGATAGGATCTAGAGCATCTAAAGCCATTTGACCATAAGGTTGTAAGCTTTTTAGTTTGAGTAGTACTCGTAGATTTTTTGCTGCTTTTGCGAACCATGAAAACCAAGCTACAACCTTTTTAGCAACCTCAGCAGCATCTTGCCAAGCTACTCCACCATGTAGACGACGATGACGACCAAGACCAACAGCTTGCATACCTTCAGCAAGTTTGTCTATTACGCCCTTATAGCCTTTTATACCATTCAGAATTGTCAATAAACCCTTTGTAGTATCTAGTAGACCTTTGTTATCTGCATATTTAGGAGCGTCAAGAATTTCATCCTTTAGATCTTGCTCAAGATCATCAACCCATGCAGAAGCTTTTTGCCAAAATTCACGTACTTGTTTAGCTTTACCAACAGCTTGTTCTACAACAGCTTTGGCATCTGAAAGCAAATCTCCACCATGCATGTCCATAGCATCATCCATTCTAAGCCTATGACGACCAAGACCAACAGCTTGCATGTCCATTCCAAGTTTATGACGGGCAAGTTTCAAAGACATAGCTCCACCATAACTTTCCATTTTATGTTCAGCTGGTATTTTTTCCATTTGACCTTCACGAGCAGGAGCTTCTGATTCTGCCCAACGATCAAATCCATCTTCCATAAACTTAGCACCTGTACGTGAGCCACGCTCTGCAAGCTTGGAACGAATATATTGGCTCTGATCTCCCGTTGACATTTGTTATATATATATATTTCTTTTAACGGCAATAAACAAATGCTTAGCAGACCAATAAAAGATGATTGTGGTTGTGGTGGAGGCAAATACAACTGCATAAGCAAAAATACGTTTAAAAATTGGGTCGTAGCTGAACTTAAGCGTCTTGATTGTGGATGTGGATGTAAGGGTACCAAAGGATTCCAGAAAAAGTATGGAATGGTTGGTGGAGGTATTCTTGCTGATTGTCCTCCTGGATGGCGTAATGATGGCTTGACATGCGTTGAACCTTGTGCAGCTGATGAATTTGATGATGGGTTAACATGTCGTAAAAAGTGTGCACCTGGTCAAATTGATGATGGTTTGACATGTCGTAATCCTATTAAATCTTCTATGAACGAATGTCCTGCTGGATCAAGAGACATAGCAGGAACATGTTGGGGTCCAGCACATAAATGGTGTGTTGATGATTGTTTTAAACATCCCGCACCTGGATGTCGTACATATGAATGTGGACGTTTACGAGGAGCTTTTGGAGAAGATTGGGGACCTAAATTATGTACTGATTGTAATTTGCGTTGTGGAGAAACATGTTGGTTTACAGATGGAATTACAAAGCAATTACATGAACGTGATCTAAAAGTATGGGGAGGAGAAGTATATGGTCAACAAATTCGTGGCAAACAAATTCGAGGACGTGTTAATTTTGATGAACTTCTGAAAACAGTTGGAGCAGGTATTAAAGATTTATTTGAAGGAAACATTGATCTTGCTGCTGCTTTTGATCCAGAACGTAATGGAATAGCAGCTGCTTTTCGTAAATTTGGCGATGACATCAAAAAAGTTCTTGAAGAAGTTGGAGATAGAATCAAAAAAGGATTTGAACAGATGGGTGCAGCTGCCAAAGCCGCATTTGAGCAAATGGCTCGTGATGCAGAAGCTAAATTTAAACAATTTGGTGATGACTTTGTAGCAAAAATGAAGGATCCTGATTTTTGGGTTGAAGCTATTGGAATTATGGCTATGATTGCCGGAGCTGCGGTAAGTATTTTGGTTACAGTTGGAACTCTAGGTATTGGAGCTCCTGCTGCAGTTGGTATTATGGCCGCATGCGCAATGGCTGGTCCTGCGGCAAAAATGATTGCATCAGCTGCTCGTGGAGAACCTATTGATGCTTTAGACATTGCAGCTATAGTAGTAGCAGGAGCTTCTGCTCTTGTACCTGGAATGAGTGGAATTGCTGCAACAGCTATGAGAATTGGAACAACAGCTGCTAGTTATGCTATTACAGCTGTACAAGTTGGACAAAGTCTTGGATTAATTCCTGATACATGTGTTGCGAATTGTCCACCTAATCCTAATCCTCCTGAACCTCCTCCTATTAATCCTACTTTACCTCCAGTTGATCCTCCTCCTCCTGGTCAAAAATCTGATGAAGAAATTTTAGGATTAGCTCCACCTTGTACCTTTTACCGTGTTATTGGTAAACCAAATCAACCTCCTCCTTGTAATGTACCACCAAGAGTAACACGAAGTGGTCCTCCTTATTATTCAGAAGATGATTGGATTAAAAAATATAGATTAGACCATTATGGTCCTAACGCAGTACCAAATTCTCAAACTTCTGAACCAAATGGAGCTATAACAACTGAAAAAGATACACAGATTGAAAATAATGCTAATGTAACTCCTCCAGAAACTAAACCTATTAATATTGAAAATCAACAATTGCCTGGAATTAGTAAAGAGGAAGAAGAACTTGGAGAATTAGAAGACATTGGAGAATTAGAAGACATTGGTGGATTAGATGAACTTGAAGAATTAGAAGACATTGGTGGATTAGATGAACTTGAAGAATTAGATGACATTGGAGAATTAGATGACATTGGTGGATTAGATGAACTTGAAGAATTAGATGACATTGGTGATTTAGAAGGTTTAGGAAAGAGACGTGGAGGATCTGAATTACCTTTAATTGAAGTACAAAAAGAAGGAGATACATACTCAAATCCTTGGGGAACTTTAACAACAACTTTAAAAGCAAATATACCCAAGACTCATACGGGTGCTGAATTTAATGTTGATTGTTATGCACGAAAGAATCCAGAACTAGCTAAAGCTCTCAATAACAATAAAGATCAGCTAGTAACTCATTGGATTGAAAAGGGTTCTAAAGAATTTCTTGATGCTGATTGTAGTGGCAATACAACTACAATGGATGAACGTATTAGATTAATGAAAGAAGAAGAAATCAAAAAACTTGAAAGAGAAGGAAGAAAACATGCATGTAAAGCTGTTGATGCATTTTGGATAGAATCTGAAAATACATGTGATGATACAAGACATGCTAATGGTACAGAAAATACTAAAGCTTCTGAATGTAAAAAGCAAAATAAGAAATTTGTTAAAAATGCGAATGGAATGGCTCAATATGATACGTGTGCATCAAATGTATTCTATGATGGTACACCAAAAAATGAAAAGGACATGTGTTCAACATATAATGGTTATTGGGCAAATGGAAAATGTGATTATATGAGAACAATTGATGGAAAACATAAAACTCCAAAAGAATTATGTAATAAATTTTTGAATATGTATTGGGATGAAAAGAAAAATACATGTGATCCAACAAAATATGTAAATGGTACTACTATATTGACTCCTGAAGATGTTAAGAATCCAGCTTATAAATGGAAATTTGGTCATATAAATACCGATTATCAAGCAGATAACTTTTTGTATTGGAAAGCACAACAAGGAGGATTGCCAAATTGGGCAAATACTGAAACATTTTTTACAAAACTAGCAAATGATCCTAAATATAAAGAAGAAAAGCCAGATGTTACAGAAACACCAGTTGGATCAGGTAAGAAAGGTAAATCTTTAACTCTTTATTGGGCAGATTGGTGTCCTCATTGTCATGACATGATGCCTGAATGGCAGAAGCTAGGCACAGAGTACAAAGGCATAAAACTCTTTGCAGTTGAAGAAAAGCAAAATAAATCCTTTAAAGTTGATGGGTATCCAACTATTATATACCGTGATGGGAAGCGTACAGAGAAGTATGAAGGATCACGCAACAAATCTGGATTTGTTAGTTTCCTGAAAAATAAACTAGGCAAAGCATAAATGGACTTTGCTCAAAAGTTTGCGCAGCACCAAGAGCAAATTAGAGGATTCAAAATGATGATGATTGTACGCCGATCTCTAGCTGTTCAAGCACGCGCAAAGATTAAGCCAAGCAGTATGAGGCCTAGTCTTCGTGAAATGTCACAATTGCGTGGTGGTGATGCTATGGATTTAGACCCTCCTCTTGATCTGTACTGGCCAAAGCAATAATTATTCCTCCTCTTCTTCCTTCTCGAATCCATCTTCCAAATCTACTTCATATTCTACTTCCTCCTCTTCAGGATCTTGGACATCTTCTAATGTCTGGATAATTCTTGAATAACTAATAGCATTTTTAGCTAGACGCCATAACTCTTCCTTAATCTCTTCTTCAGCTTCCTCATTCACAGTATCAAGCAAATCAATCTCCTTTTTAACAATAGCCATTTGTACATTAGTCGGCAAAGTCACCAAAAATTGAAGCAAAATGTTCTCAATTTCTGTTGCATCCATTTATGTATATATACTGTCTATATTTATATATTTATAATGTCTGTTTATTTTTTTATGTTTTCTGTTCGTCGTTTCTCGCTATGGTCAAAAGTTACAAAGTCCCAAAGACAAAAGTGAATTCAGTTTTATGGATTTTTGTTTTGTGTTTTAGCTGATTCTACAAAATCGTAAACAGAAAAAGGAAAATAATGGTTTAAACAATTCTCTCTAGTATAAAGTAAAATGCCCGAGGTCGATGGAGATTACATCTGCTACATATGCAACATCATGGGTTTGACTCATGAAGCTTGGAAAGATCATCAATCTGATGATGATCACATAAAAAAGATTAAACAAGTAACAAAAAAACAATGGTTTTGTGAAAAATGTGACCATCAATTTGAAAGTCAGCGTCTATTTGATCGGCATTGCGAGAGTAAGAAGCATAGATTTGGTCAGCTAACTTTAGATGAATTATTTTGCAGTAAGTGTAATACTCAATGCCAGAACAAAGCTAAATGGGATGAGCATGTACTAACACGAAAGCATATAAGTGAGAAGGTAAATAAAACAGAAGAAGAGCTTTTTTGTAAGAAATGTCATACACAATGTCATAATGATT
>TBL_comb47_HYPODRAFT_10002728_pt1 | contig 21539 bp, 22 predicted proteins | sample TroBogypolimnion_40_FD_10682 | JGI IMG/M metagenome (IMG submission 10682) | reverse complement strand
AAGACGGCCAGAAAAACCGATGCAACCCGTTAGAGGAATGCCAATCCGTAAGAGAAAACGGGTTTCAGAGAAAGCCCTGAAACCCGCATGTTTATTGGTCGGGGCGAAAGGATTCGAACCTTCGACCCTCTGGTCCCAAACCAGATGCGCTACCAGGCTGCGCTACGCCCCGACAACTGGTATTCTAACCGCTGGACTGCCCCTGGCCGTTTAGTCACACAGTATTTTTCACCCACCCGCCACCAGCCCGTTCCAGATGCACGCGCAACCCCACCTTCCTTGGCTTGATCCGGGCGAACCGTTTCCCGATGTCTCGCAGGCCTGGCCGGCGGATTCCGATGCGCCAGGACTGTTGGCGGCAGGAGGCTGCCTGGATGTGCCAAGCCTGCTGCGTGCCTACTCCCACGGGATCTTTCCCTGGTATAGCCAGGGTCAGCCGATTTTGTGGTGGAGCACGGACCCGCGCATGGTGCTGGAAGTCTGCCGCTTCAAACTGCACCGCTCGCTCAAAAAGACGATCCAGCGGTTTCGTGCGGATGTACGCTGCGAAATCCGCATGGACACTGCGTTCAGGACCGTGATCGAACACTGCGCGCATACCGGACGCAACGGTCAGTGCGGCACCTGGATTGTTCCGGAGATGGTCGCTGCCTATGGGCGCCTGCACGATGCGGGCCACGCTCACAGTGTAGAGACCTGGGTGGATGGTGAACTGCTGGGGGGCCTGTACTGCGTCAACATCGGCAAGGCGGTGTTCGGCGAGTCCATGTTTTCCCACCGCAGCGATGCCTCCAAACTGGCACTGGCAGCCTTGGTCGGCTTTTGCCGTGCACAGGGCGTGGCGCTGATTGATTGCCAGCAGAACACGGCGCATCTGGCATCGCTGGGAGCGGCCGAGTCGCCACGCTCCCGCTTTGTGTCGCACCTGTCCCAGGCGATTGGGCTGCAGACGCCGACCTGGCGATTTGACGCTCTATACTGGAAGCACTTACTGGACACCTGACGATTCACCTGTGACCGATCTCAAGGATCTTCCGCTTCAGACCCTGCAGTTCTATGCAACGGCCCCCTACGAGTGCAGCTACCTGCCAGCACGGTCGGCACGCTCTCAAGTGGCGACACCCAGCCATTTGATCAATAGCTCCACCTATTCCGAACTGGTGGGTCGCGGTTTTCGCCGCAGTGGCCTGTTCACCTACCGCCCCTACTGCGATGGCTGCCAGGCCTGCACGCCGTTGCGGGTACCGGTGCAGCGCTTTCAAGCCAACCGCAGCCAGCGCCGGGCCTGGAGCCAGCATGCGAACCTGGCAGTGCGGGTGCTCAAGTTGGGTTTTGAAGACGAGCACTATGCGCTCTACCGTCGCTATCAAAACAGCCGCCATGCGGGCGGCGGCATGGACGAGGACAGTGTGGACCAGTACACCCAGTTCCTGCTGCAGAGCCGCGTGAATTCGCGGCTGGTGGAGTTCCGTGAGCCGGGTGCGGACGGGGAAACGGGCACCCTGAAGATGGTCTCCATTCTCGACGTGCTGGATGATGGACTCTCTGCGGTCTATACCTTTTACGAGCCCGAGGAAAAGACCAGTTACGGCACCTACAACGTCCTCTGGCAAATTCGCCAGGCCAAGCAGCTGGGTCTGGACCATGTATACCTGGGTTACTGGATCGCCGGCAGCCCAAAAATGAACTACAAATCCTCTTTTACGCCCTGCGAGGTCCTGATGGATGGAATGTGGCGTATTCATGAGGCGACTTCGGGCAGTTTGGCCTGATACTTCATCATGGCAAAAAAAGATCCCGATCTACCCAGCGTACCGGCAGTGCAGGTGCTGGAACGCATGTTCACACTGATTGACGTGCTGGCCTCGCGCGAAGAGGCCATCTCCCTGAAGGAAATCAGCGAAAAGGCGGGCCTGCACCCGTCTACCGCCCACCGCATCCTGAACGATCTGGCTACCGGCCGATTTGTGGACCGCCCCCAGGCCGGCAGCTACCGCTTGGGCATGCGCCTGTTGGAGCTCGGCAATCTGGTCAAAAGCCGGCTCAATGTGCGCGACGCGGCGCTCATACCCATGCGGGAGTTGCACAAGCTGATACAACAACCGGTCAACCTGAGCATACGCCAGGGTGACGAAATCGTGTACGTGGAGCGCGCCTACAGCGAACGCTCCGGTATGCAGGTGGTGCGCGCCATAGGCGGGCATGCGCCCTTGCACCTNACCTCGGTGGGAAAGCTCTTTCTGGCGGCAGACGATCCCCAGCGCACCCGCGCCTACGCCACCCGTACCGGTTTGCAAGGCCATACCAAAAACAGCATCACCTCGCTGGAGGCACTGGAGCGCGAACTCAGCAAGGTCCGGCAGTACGGCCAGGCCAGTGACAATGAAGAATTGGAGCTGGGCGTTCGCTGCATGGCAGCAGGAATTTACGACGACCAGAACAAGCTGGTAGCCGGACTTTCCATCTCGGCACCGTCCGGCCGTCTGGAGGAGGAGTGGCTTCCCAAGCTCAAGGAAACGGCCAGGAGCATTTCAGAGGCCTTGGGTCACAAGGCCAGCAGCCTGCGCTAGCCCCGGCCCACTTAATTGACGACGACGCGCTGGTCTGGCTGCTGACTAGCCAAGGGGGAGCCCTTGCGACTCAGCAGCGGATTGCTTTCAACCCAGTGGCGCACGCGCTCGGCGTCGGCAATGCGGCTGAGTTTGCCGGCAGAGTCCAGAAACACCATGATGAGCTTACGTCCGGCGATTTTGGCCTGCATCACCAGACACTGTCCGGCTTCGGTGATGTATCCGGTCTTTTGAATGCCTATATCCCATGCCGGGTTTTTGACCAGTCGGTTGGTGTTGTTGTATTGCAGCGTGCGGCGACCCACTTCCACCTGGTAACCGGTGGAGGTCGAAAGCTCGCGCAAGGTCGCATCGCCGTAGGCGAAGTTCACCAGCGTGGCCAAATCGCGCGCACTGGACTGGTTCTTGCTGGACAGGCCGGTCGGCTCCGCATAGCTGGTGTCATGCATACCCAGCGTCTTGGCGCGGGCATTCATCAGCTCCACAAAATGGGACAAGCCACCCGGATAGGTCCTGCCCAAGGCATGGGCGGCGCGGTTTTCGCTGGACATCAGGGCCAGGTGCAGCAGTTCGCCACGGCTCAGGGTGGTACCCACGGCGAGCCTGGATGAGCTGCCTTTTTCGGTGTCTACATCGGCCTGGCTGATGGTAATTTCCTCATCCGTCGGCAAATGGGCTTCGCTGATCAGCAGGCCGGTCATCAGCTTGGTGATCGATGCGATGGGCAGCACGGCGTGGTCGTTTTTGCTAAACAGCACTTCCTTGGTGTCCTGGTCTATTACCAGTGCCACACTGGACTTGAGCGCCAGTGCGTCATGTTCACCATGCAGGCCTGCCAATTGACCATAGGAGGGCTGACCTGGCACCACGGCCAGCGCGGCATGGGTCACATGCTTGAGCACATGTTTCCTGACCGGGTGCTTGGCCGGAGCTGTGTGCTGCAACGCGTTGGCGCACACAGGTGTCAGAGCGATAAGCCCCAACAAGGCCCACAAGCGCAGGCGCGGTTTATGTTGATTCACGTTTGTTCCATTCATTCAGCCAGGTCGCATTGACGCCGGCGGGACGCCTTCAGATGGCCCTGAGTGTAATCAAGAATGTTCCACTAGATCAAGTACTTGCAAAACAAACTTAATGAATGGGCCGGTCTTTACGTCGCGCTAGCCCTGTGCGGCAACCCGGTCGGCCTTGCTCTGCAGTTTGTTTAACGCGCTGAGGTAGGCCTTGGCAGACGCCACCACGATATCCGGGTCCGCTCCTACGCCATTCACCACTCGGCCGCTGTTCTGCAAACGTACCGTCACTTCACCCTGGCTCTCGGTCGAACCGCTGATGGCGTTGACCGAATACAGCACCATTTCGGCACCGCTTTTGACGTGCGACTCGATCGCCTTGAGCGAAGCGTCCACCGGGCCATTGCCCTCGGAACTGCCCTTCACTTCCTTGCCGTCCACCGTAAAGACGATGCTGGCCTGGGGCCGCTCGCCGGTCTCGCTGTGCTGGGACAGCGACACAAAGACGAACTGCTCCTTGTGCTGCGCAACGTTTTCTTCGCTGACCAGGGCCAGAATATCTTCGTCAAAGATCTCGCTCTTGCGATCGGCCAGTTCCTTGAAGCGGGTAAAGGCGGCGTTGATATCGGCCTCACTCTCCATCTGCACGCCGAGCTCCTGCAGACGCTGCTTGAAGGCGTTGCGGCCGCTGAGCTTGCCCAGCACGATTTTGTTGGCGCTCCAGCCCACGTCTTCAGCACGCATGATTTCATAGGTGTCACGCGCCTTGAGCACACCGTCCTGGTGAATACCGGAGGCATGGGCAAAGGCATTGGCACCCACCACCGCCTTGTTGGGTTGCACCACAAAGCCGGTGGTCTGGCTGACCATGCGGCTGGCGGCCAGGATGTGGCGTGTGTCTATGCCCAGTTCCAGACCGAAGTAGTCGCGGCGCGTCTTCACGGCCATCACGACTTCTTCGAGGCTGCAGTTGCCGGCACGCTCGCCCAGACCGTTGATGGTGCACTCCACCTGGCGTGCGCCGCCGATCTTGACGCCGGCCAGCGAGTTGGCCACGGCCATGCCCAGGTCGTTGTGGCAGTGCACCGACCAGATCGCCTGGTCGGAATTGGGAACGCGCTCGCGCAGGTTCTTGATGAAGTTGCCATACAGTTCGGGGATGGCATAGCCCACGGTGTCGGGCACATTGATGGTGGTGGCACCCTCCTTGATCACGGCCTCGATCACGCGGCACAGAAAGTCCGGGTCGCTGCGGTAGCCGTCTTCCGGGCTGAATTCAATGTCTTCCACCAGGTTGCGGGCAAAGCGCACCGCCTGCTTGGCCTGCTCAAAGACCTGGTCCGGCGTCATGCGCAGCTTCTTTTCCATGTGCAGCGCGGAGGTGGCGATGAAGGTATGGATGCGGGCCCGGTTGGCGCCCTTCAGCGCCTCGGCGGCACGCGAGATGTCCTTGTCATTGGCGCGGGACAGCGAGCAGATGGTTGCGTCCTTGATGGTGTTGGCAATCAGCTGCACGGCTTCAAAGTCGCCGTTGGAGCTGGCCGCAAAACCGGCCTCGATCACGTCCACCTTGAGGCGTTCCAGCTGGCGTGCGATGCGCAGCTTTTCATCACGCGTCATGGAGGCGCCGGGCGACTGCTCGCCGTCGCGCAAGGTGGTGTCAAAAATAATCAGTTTGTCGGTCATTTTTATGTCTCCGAAAATTAATGCAAGCCGCGTTCGTCGGGTTCGTCGGTGGAGGTGCTGATGACGCTGGTCTGCACGCCGCGCGACTTGCGTACGCCATACACCACATAGCCGCTCAGGCCATACAGCACAAACAGGCCGAAGATTACCTTGGGCGGATCGAGGTTCACCAGGGCGATGGCCAGGGCAATCGCCACGATCACCGCGAAGGGCACGCTGCGCTTCATGCTGACATCCTTGAAGCTGTAGAACGGCACATTGGTGACCATGGTCAGACCGGCATACAGGGCCATGACAAAGGTCGGCCAGGTCAGGTCTGAGCCCTTGTAGCCCAGATCGGTACTCAGCCAGATAAAACCAGCAATCAGCGCGGCTGCCGCCGGTGAAGGCAGGCCCTGGAAATAGCGCTTGTCTACGACAGCGGTATTCACATTGAAACGGGCCAGGCGCAGCGCCGCGCAGGAGCAGTAGACAAAGGCTGCAAACCAGCCCCAACGGCCCAGATTGTGCAAGGACCAGACGTAGGAGATCAGTGCCGGCGCGGCGCCAAACGAGACCATATCGGACAGCGAATCCATCTGTTCGCCAAAGGCACTTTGTGTATTCGTCATGCGCGCCACGCGGCCGTCCAGGCTATCCAGCACCATGGCGCAAAAAACGCCCACGGCTGCCAAATCAAAGCGCCCGTCAACCGCCATCACGATGGCGTAAAAGCCGCCAAACAAGGCTGCCAATGTAAACAGATTGGGAAGTATGTAGATGCCCTTGCGCGGCTTGCGCACAGCGACCATCTCGCTGTCTTGAGCGGCGGAATCGTTTCCATCTTGCATATCTTGTTCCTGACCTTTATCCAACATTCATCGAGTAAGAGTTGCCGAATCGCAGCAGCCCATGGCGTACCAGTGTATGCCAGCGCTCCATTGTCGCAGGCCGCACAAAAATCTTGTCGCACGCCCATAGAAAAAGGCCACCGAAGTGGCCTTTTCGCGGGCAATCAATATGATTAATTGCGGGTCTGGTCAACCAGCTTGTTCTTGGCAATCCAGGGCATCATGGCGCGCAGCTTGGAGCCCACGACTTCGATCTGGTGCTCAGCGGTCAGGCGGCGGCGAGCGGTCATGCTGGGGTAGCCGGTGCGGCCTTCCAGAATGAACATCTTGGCGTATTCGCCGGTCTGGATGCGCTTCAGGGCGTTGCGCATGGCTTCGCGGCTTTGTGCATTGATGACCTCGGGGCCGGTCACGTACTCGCCGTATTCGGCGTTGTTGGAGATGGAGTAGTTCATGTTGGCGATGCCGCCTTCATAGATCAGGTCCACGATCAATTTAAGTTCGTGCAGGCATTCGAAATAGGCCATTTCGGGTGCGTAACCGGCTTCCACCAGGGTTTCAAAGCCCATCTTCACCAGTTCCACGGCGCCGCCGCACAGAACAGCCTGTTCGCCGAACAAGTCGGTCTCAGTCTCTTCCTTGAAGTTGGTCTCGATGATGCCGGCCTTGCCGCCACCGTTGGCCATGGCATAGCTCAGGGCCAGGTCACGGGCCTTGCCGGACGGATCCTGGTGCACTGCCACCAGGTGGGGCACGCCGCCACCCTGGGTGTAGGTGTTGCGCACGGTGTGGCCGGGCGCCTTGGGAGCGACCATCCAAACGTCCAGATCGGCGCGGGGCACGACCTGGTTGTAATGCACGTTAAAGCCGTGGGCAAAGGCCAGCGAAGCGCCCTGCTTCAGGGACGATTCAATCTCTTTGTACACACCGGCGATGTTTTCGTCGGGCAACAAAATCATGACCACATCGGCCGAGGCAACCGCTTCGTTGACTTCCATGACGGTCAGGCCGGCCTTGGCAACCTTGTCCCAGGAAGCTCCGCCCTTGCGCAGACCGACCACCACCTTCACGCCGCTGTCGTTCAAGTTTTGTGCGTGGGCATGGCCCTGGCTACCGTAACCAATAATGGCAACCGTCTTGCCCTTGATGAGGCTCAGATCGCAATCCTTGTCGTAAAAAACCTTCATTTCATCTCTCCGTTAAAAAAGTTAAACGCGCAAAATGCGCTCGCCGCGCCCGACTCCGCTGGAGCCGGTACGCACAGTTTCCAAAATCGCAGACCGTTCAATCGCGTCCAGGAACGCATCGTTCTTGGACTGGTCGCCGGTCAGTTCGATGGTGTAGCTCTTCTCGGTGACGTCAATAATGCGCCCCCGGAAGATGTCTGCCATGCGCTTCATTTCCTCGCGCTCCTTGCCCACCGCCCGCACCTTGACCATCATAAGCTCGCGCTCGATGTAGGCGCCTTCGGTCAGGTCCACCACCTTGACCACCTCGATCAGGCGGTTCAAGTGCTTGGTGATCTGCTCAATCACGTCCTCGGAGCCGGCGGTCTGTATCGTCATGCGCGACAGACTAGGGTCTTCCGTCGGCGCCACGGTCAGCGACTCGATGTTGTAGCCGCGTGCCGAAAAAAGACCGACGACGCGGGAAAGAGCACCGGGCTCGTTTTCCAGCAAAACTGCAATGATGTGTTTCATGTGAATAGATTCCTCTTTTGGCTGCGGCTCAGATGCTGCGCAGAGGTGATCCCGCGCTGCAGCGTTCCGCTTTCGCTGCCCTCGTCCGCACCGGGTAATGCGCAGGTCTGGCAGGCCATAGATTCTTCAAAAAGTAAGGTTGATAAGAGGCCGGTTACAGGTCTTCAGCGCCAAGCAGCATTTCGGTAATGCCCATTCCGGCCTTGACCATGGGGAACACGTTTTCGGTCGGGTCGGTACGGAAGTCCATGAACACCGTGCGGTCCTTGAGCCTGCGGGCCTCGCGCAGGGCGGGCTCCACATCTTCCGGGCGCTCGATCAGCATGCCCACATGGCCATAGGCTTCGGCCAACTTCACAAAGTTGGGCAGCGCGTCCATGTAGCTGTGGCTGTAACGGCCTTCGTACTCGACTTCCTGCCACTGGCGCACCATGCCCAGGTAGCGGTTATTGAGCGAGCAGATCTTGATCGGCGTGTTGTATTGCAGGCAGGTTGAAAGTTCCTGGATGCACATCTGCACCGAGCCTTCGCCGGTGATGCAGAACACTTCGCTCTCCGGCTTGGCCAGCTTGATGCCCATGGCGTAGGGAATGCCCACGCCCATGGTGCCCAAGCCGCCGGAATTGATCCAACGGCGCGGCTCGTCAAAGCGGTAGTACTGCGCGGCCCACATCTGGTGCTGGCCCACGTCCGACGTGATGTAGGTATCCGCGTCCTTGGTCATGTTCCAAAGCGTTTCCACAACATATTGGGGCTTGATCACATCACCCTTGCCGTGGTCGTACTTCAGGCAATCCTTCTTGCGCCAGGCGTCGATCGTATCCCACCAAGCAGCCAGGGCGCCGCCATCGGGCTTGGTCGTGCTTTCCTTGATCATGGCGATCATTTCGCTCAACACATCTTTGACGTCGCCCACGATGGGAATATCCACCTTCACCCGCTTGGAGATGCTGGAGGGGTCGATGTCGATGTGGATGATCTTGCGTTCGTTTTGCGCAAAGTGCTTGGGGTTCCCAATCACGCGGTCGTCAAAGCGTGCACCCACCGCCAGCAGCACATCGCAGTTTTGCATGGCGTTATTGGCTTCCACCGTGCCGTGCATGCCCAGCATGCCCAGGTACTTGCGGTCGCTGGCCGGATAGGCGCCCAGGCCCATCAGGGTGTGGGTGACCGGGTAGCCCAGCATGTCCACCAGGGTGCGCAGCTCTGCGGACGCATTGCTGAGCAGCACGCCGCCACCCGTGTAAATGTAGGGGCGCTTGGCTGCGAGCAGCAGTTGCAAGGCCTTGCGGATCTGACCGCCATGGCCCTTGCGCACCGGGTTGTAGGAGCGCATCTCGATGCTGGTGGGATAACCGGCGTAGGGCACCTTCTTGAAGGACACATCCTTCGGGATGTCCACCAGCACCGGACCGGGGCGGCCGCTGCGTGCAATGTGGAAGGCCTTCTTCAAGGTTTCTGCCAGGTCTTTTGCGTCCTTGACCAAGAAATTGTGTTTGACCACCGGTCGGGTAATACCGACAGCGTCGCACTCCTGGAAGGCATCCTGCCCGATGGCGTGGGTGGGCACCTGTCCGCTGATGATCACCATCGGGATGCTGTCCATATAGGCCGTCGCAATGCCGGTCACCGCATTGGTGACGCCGGGGCCGGAGGTGACCAGGGCCACGCCCACATCACCGGTAGCGCGGGCATAACCGTCGGCCGCATGCACGGCCGCCTGTTCGTGGCGCACCAGCACATGCTGGATCGTGTCTTGCTTGAAAAAAGCATCGTAAATGTGCAGCACCGCGCCGCCGGGGTAACCCCAGACGTACTTGACGTTTTCGGCTTGCAGTGCCTTGATCAGAATCTCCGCACCGCGAAGTTCAGGATGGGCGACAGATTTTTGCGCGGCAGTGGCCGCTGAAGCGATTTCAGCTTTTGATATTTCCATGATGAACCTTTGTGAATTTCTCTAACGAAAAACCTTGGGTGCCCCTTCACAAACACTTTTGGCGTCGCGTCGGGACTTAAGGACCAAGACATGGGCGCAGTGAATAACGCGCCGGACCGGGACCCGTTTGCCTTTTGATGAGCAACGCGGATTATGGCACTCCTGTGACCCCTCTGCCAAGAGGCTGCACAATTTCTACCTTCCCGGTGCGATAATGCTTTTTTTTCACGCGGACTTTTGTCTTGGCATCCGAATCCGAACTCAACGATTTCCTCAAGAGCGTAGAAAGGCGGGCCTTTAAACGTTCGATCTACCACGTTCGCAATGAAGAGTCGGCGCTGGATATCGTTCAGGACAGCATGATGAAGCTGGCCGAGCATTACGGCCACAAGCCGGTCGACGAGCTGCCCATGCTGTTCCAGCGGATCTTGTCCAACTGCACGCTGGATTGGTTTCGCCGTCAAAAGGTCCAAAACGCCCTGTTCTCCCATATGAGCGACTTCGAATCCTCCAATGAGGATGAGGATTTCAATCTACTGGAGGCCCTGGATGCATCCTCAGGCTCAGATCTGGGCGAGAGCGCCGAAAGCATCACAGACCGGGCACAAACATTGCGTAGCATCGAAGCAGAGGTGCAACAGCTTCCAACGCGTCAACGGGAAGCCTTCCTGATGCGTTATTGGGAAGAGATGGATGTGGCGGAAACGGCTGCGGCGATGGGCTGTTCGCAGGGCAGTGTGAAAACACACTGTTCTCGGGCGGTTGCGGCGCTCAGCCAAGCTTTGAGAGCAAAGGGGATCAGATTATGAATACGCGGGCAGAAAATTTTGTAGGGGTTCATGGCGATGCCTTTGGCAGGGCTGTTGCAGCCAGACTGTCGGAGGGTGCAGAGCTACTTCCTCATGATTTCAACGAACGCCTCAGGGCGGCCCGTGCGCGAGCGGTTTCGCAGCGCAAGCTCGCCCAAGTTATCCAAGTTGCCCAGGTGGTTTCCGTGTCGGGTGGCGAGGCCGCATTGCAGTGGGGCGGCGTCCAAGAGGGTTTTTGGAATCGCTTGGCGTCGCTGTTGCCCCTGCTGGCGTTGGTGGTGGGTCTGATCACCATTGCCGTGTTGCAGGATGAGTTGCGTGCAAGGGAAGTGGCCGAGGTGGATGCCGAACTTCTCACCAACGAATTGCCACCGTCGGCCTATGTCGACCCGGGATTTGCGCAGTATTTGCGCGTCAATAAATCCAATTAACGCGTCCAAGCTCATGCTTTCCAGGGTCCGGTCGAACTTACTTTTTTGCCAGCGAGCGCTTGCCGGGAGCTGTTGCGCGGCCGTGCTGGGAATGGTCGGCCTGTCGGCTTGGGCTGCTCCGGTGGCGAGCCCGACCGCAGGCAACCGTCCACCTGCAGTGGAGGTAGCCGGCGCATGGTCATCGCTAAGCCAGGCCCAGAAATTGGCGTTGGCGCCATTGGAAAAAGCTTGGATTAGCCTGAGTGAAGGGCAAAAGCGCAAATGGATAGCAGTCGCCAAAACCTACCCAGGCCTGAACGCGGCGGACCAGGAAAAGCTGCATAGCCGCATGGTGGAATGGGCTGGACTGTCGCCCAGAGACCGCGAGCTGGCCCGTTTGAACTTTGCACAAACCAAATCCGTGGCCAAGGACGACCTGGCCGCCCAGTGGAAAGCCTACCAGGCCTTGAGCCCGGAAGATCGCAAGAAACTGGCTGATGGGGCCAAGGTCAAACCGGTAGGCGCTGCGGTCGCAGTCAAGCCCGTGGCGCCCTCCAAGATGGCTGCGGTGCCCGTGACACGGCATACACCGGAAACTGAACGGGCCGCGGCGGCCTCGCAGAATCCACTAAATCGCAATACCTTATTGCCACAAAGCGCTGCCTCGGCTCCGGCAATAGTCACCGATGTAGAGCCTTTGACAGCTCCGTCCAAACCCTGATGGCACCGGGTCTGTGGCGCCGTATGGCCTGCTGGGCCTATGAAGGCATTCTGCTGTTCGGTGTGGTCTTTATTGCCGGCTACCTGTTCGGCACGCTGAGCCAGACGCGCAATGCCATGGACAACCGCAATGCCTTGCAGGCCTTCCTGTTCGTCATCTTTGGTATTTACTTCGTCTGGTTTTGGGCCAAGGGCCAGACCCTGGCGATGAAGACTTGGAATATCCGGGTGGTGGACCGTGGCGGCAATGCCATCAGCCAACAGCGGGCTCTGGGTCGCTATATCCTGAGTTGGATCTGGTTTCTGCCGCCCTTGATTGCCGCCTATCCATTCAATCTGACGGGCTCGGAAGTTGCAGTGATTGTGGTGGGTTGGATCGCGGTCTGGGCCCTGCTCAGCCGGTTCCAGCCACAGGACCAATTCTGGCATGACGTCTGGGCTGGCACGCGGCTGGTAAGCTCACAGCCTCTCAGCCGCTAAATCAGGCCCCAGACCATGCACAATCCCGATAGCACAGCCCCTGTCAACCCCCAGAAGGAACGCAAAGGCCTGAACCGTGTCTGGCATGCCACCGGTTATTCGGTTGCTGGGCTGCGTGCCGGTTGGGGTGAAATCGCCTTTCGCCAAGAGGTACTGGCGGCGCTGGTCTTGCTGCCCCTGTCGTTTTGGCTGGGGTCCAACTGGATAGAGACGGCCTTGCTGGCCGGCAGCGTCATCGCCCTGATGGTCGTGGAGCTGCTGAATACGGCGGTTGAAACCGCGATCGACCGGGTCGGACCCGAATGGCATGACCTCTCCAAACGCGCCAAGGACATGGGCAGCGCCGCCGTGCTGCTGAGCCTGATCTTTTGTGCCTGCGTGTGGCTGGCGGCGCTCTACCAGCATCTGGCGTGAGTAAGCCTGCCTTCTCCATCTGTGTCTACTGCGGCTCCAAGCCCGGCACCGATCCCCTCTTTGCCCAGGCCGCAGTGGACGTCGGGCAATGGATCGCGGCACACGGTGGACAACTGGTCTATGGCGGCGGCAGTGGTGGCCTGATGGGAATCGTTGCCGACGCCACGCTGGCAGCGGGCGGACGCGTCGTGGGCATCATTCCCAAGGCACTGGTAGAAAAGGAATGGGCGCACCACGGCTGTACCGAACTGCACGTTGTGGAAAATATGCACGAGCGCAAGCGCATGATGGCCGAGCGAGCCGATGCCTTCCTAGCCCTGCCTGGCGGCATTGGAACATTGGAAGAACTATTTGAGGTATGGACCTGGCGGCAGTTGGGTTACCACGACAAGCCGATAGGCCTGCTTAACACCGCCGGTTATTACGACGGCCTGCTGGCGTTCCTGCAGCATGCGGTAGCCAGCCAGTTTCTGGGCGACTGGCAAATGGATCTGGTGTACGTGAGCGCCGCAACCCAGACCCTGCTGGGCGAGCTGGTGCAGTCAGCCGGCCTGGCGCACCCCTCGCTCCTGGACCAGATTTAGCAACCGGCCAGTTGCCGGTCGCGCTGGCTTATACAGCCGACTCGTCCTGTTCGCCGGTGCGGATACGCACCACGCGCTCGACGCTGGTCACAAAGATCTTGCCGTCGCCGATCTTGCCGGTGCGTGCCGCCTTGACAATGGCGTCCACGCAGCGGTCCACGTCTTCTGTCTTGACCACGGCTTCAATCTTCACCTTGGGCAAAAAATCCACCACGTATTCGGCGCCCCGGTACAGCTCGGTATGGCCCTTTTGGCGGCCAAAGCCCTTGACTTCGGTGACGGTCAAGCCGGTCACGCCACAGGCGGCCAAGGCTTCGCGCACCTCTTCGAGCTTGAAGGGTTTCACGACGGCGGTAATTTGTTTCATCAGTAATTCCAGGAAAAATCAGGCTCTAAAGCGGTTGCTTATAGGATACCGCCAATCCTTGCCAAAACTGCGGTGGGTAACCCGAATACCCACGGGCGCCTGGCGCCGTTTGTATTCGTTTATTTTGATCAGGCGCGTCACCTTTTCCACATCTTCTTTAGCAAAGCCGCTGGCGATCAGGGATTCGATGCTCTCATCGTTCTCCATGTAGCGCTCCAGAATGGCATCCAGAATCTCGTAAGGTGGCAGGCTGTCCTGGTCGGTCTGGTCGGGCCGTAACTCCGCACTGGGTGGGCGCGTGATGATGCGCTCCGGAATGGGATTCGGGCAGCTGCCGTAGGGGTCATTTTCATTGCGCCAGCGCGCCAGCTTGAACACCGTCGTTTTGGCCAGGTCCTTGATCACGGCAAAGCCGCCCGCCATGTCACCATACAGGGTGCAGTAGCCCGTCGCCATCTCCGACTTGTTACCGGTGGTCAGCACCATGTTGCCAAATTTGTTGCTGAGGGCCATCAGCAAGGTGCCGCGAATGCGGGCCTGGATGTTTTCCTCGGTAGCATCCAGCGCCAGACCGGCAAACTCACCCGCCAGCGATGTCTTAAAGGCCTCGAACTCCGGCACGATGGAAATTTCGTCATAGCGCACACCCATGCGCTGCGCCATCTCGCGCGCATCCAACCAGCTAATGTCAGCGGTATAGGGCGACGGCATCATGACGGTGCGCACCTTGGAGGCACCCAATGCGTCCACCGCCACCGCCAGCACCAGGGCCGAGTCAATGCCGCCGGACAGACCCAGCAGGGCGCCCGGGAAACCGTTCTTGCCAAGGTAGTCGCGCACCCCCAGCACCAGCGCGTCCCACAGGTCCGCCTCCGGGCTGCGCACCGGCTCAATACTGCCTGTGAGTAGCACCGCTTCCGCTGTGTGGTCGACTTGCACATCGAACAGCTGTTCCCTGAAACTGGCCGCCCTGCCCGCCAGCGACGCATCCGCATTCAGCGCAAAGGAATGACCTTCAAACACCACCTCGTCCTGCCCACCCACCAGATGGGCGTAGACCAGGGGCAGACCGGTGGCCTGCACCCGCTGCGCCATGACAGCCTCGCGCTCATAGCCCTTGCCAATGTGAAAGGGCGAGGCGTTGATGACGGCCAGCATCTGTGCGCCGGCCTCTTTGGCCAGCTGCGCCGGTTCCTCAAACCAGGCGTCTTCGCAAATCAACAGGCCCACGCGAACGCTGTCTGCACCCTCACCTGCCTCGAATACGCACACGCCATCGCCCGGGCTGAAATAGCGCCGCTCATCAAACACCTGGTAATTGGGCAGTTGCCGCTTGGCATAGCTGGCCACCACCTGCCCTTCGCGCAGCACGCTGGCCGCATTGAAGCGACGCTGGGTGGCGACCGAACGGGTACGCAGATCGTTGCCGGTGGGATGCCCCACCACCACGGCCATGCCCTTTAACCCGGCCAACTGCGAGGCCAAGCGCAACAAGGCATCATCACAGGCCTGAATGAAGGCAGGACGCAAAAAAAGGTCCTCGGCGGCATAGCCGCACAGGGACAATTCAGGTGTCAGCAGCAGACGGGCGCCGTTCGCGTAGGCCTGCTGTGCCGCGTCCACTATTTTGCGGACATTGCCATCCAGATCACCAACAAAAAAATTAAGTTGCGCAACGCACAGTTTGAGAGTCATGAACCAGCAATTCTTTATAAGCAGCCACATGACAGATGCAGCTTTAGCGCCCGGGGGCACCGCATGAATGATTATGTCATTCAGCTTGCAAACTCGCCGCTGGACCTGGACCCGCAGGCCTGGGATGCCCTGCTGATGGCGCAGTCCCATGCCACGCCTTTTATGCGCCATGCCTACCTGAGCGCGCTGCATACCAGCGGCAGCGCCGACCCGCGCAGTGGTTGGGAGCCACACTTTGTCAGCCTGCATGATGGGCAGGGCATGGCCGCCGCAGCGGCCCTCTACCTCAAAGACCATTCCATGGGTGAGTATGTGTTTGACTGGGCCTGGGCCAATGCCTACCAGCAGCACGGCATTGCGTACTACCCCAAGGCGGTGGTGGCCGTGCCCTTTACCCCGGTGCCGGGCAGCAGGTTGCTGGCACGCGACGCTTCTGCACGGCAGGCGCTGGTGCGTGCACTAGTGGACCTGAGCAGCCAATGGAAGCTGTCTTCGCTGCACCTGCTGTTCGGTGCAGAGGATGACATCGCGGCCTGCGAGCAGGCCGGCCTGTTGCTGCGCCACACGGTGCAGTTTCACTGGAATAACACGACCGAAGGCTATGCCGACTTTGATGCCTTCCTCGCCTCACTGTCGCAGGAAAAGCGCAAGAAGATCCGCCAGGAACGGCGCAAGGTCAGCGAGGCAGGCGTGCAATTCCGTTACGCAGAAGGTGCCGCGATCAGCCCCCAGGACTGGGAATTTTTCTACCACTGCTACGAGCGCACCTATCTGGAACATGGCAATCCGCCCTATCTGACACCCGATTTTTTCAAGCGCATGGCCAGTGACATGCCGGAGAACTGGCTGCTATTTATCGCAGAGCGCGATGGCCAGCCGATTGCCAGCAGCCTGATTGCGATTGGCAGCTATCCCGTGCAGGGTGATGGCACGGCACCTGCCCGTGTGGCCTATGGCCGTTATTGGGGGGCGCTGGAGCGGGTGGACTGCCTGCACTTTGAGGCCTGCTATTACCAGCCGCTGCAGTGGTGCATCGCCCATGGCTACCACCGCTTTGAAGGCGGTGCCCAGGGCGAACACAAGATGGCGCGGGCCCTGCTGCCGGTCAAGACCAGCAGCGCACACTGGATCGCGCACCCGGAGTTCAGCAAGGCCATCGCCAATTTCTTGCAGCGCGAAGGAAACGGAATTGAGAACTACATGGAAGACCTGGACGCACGCAGCCCGTTCCGGCGGGAATAAGCACCGGGCAATGCAAAAAGCCCGCCCGGATGCATCATCCGTTCGGGCTTTATTGAGCTAACCGGCAGTACCGGTTCCGCTTCAGACCTGCAATCAGGCTTGCAGCTTGTTGTAGGCGGCGATGCCGTCCATGATTTCCTTGCGGGCCGCATCCGGGCCTTCCCAGCCGATGATCTTGACCCACTTGCCGTCTTCCAGATCCTTGTAGTGTTCAAAGAAATGGGCAATGGTCTTCAGGCGCAGGGGCTGCAGGTCTTCCGGCTTGGTCCAGCGGCTGTACAGCGACAGGATCTTGTTGGTGGGCACGGCCAACACCTTGCCGTCCATACCGGCTTCGTCTTCCATCATCAGAATACCGATGACGCGGCAGGTCACCACCACGCCGGGGATCAAGGGCACGGGCGTAATCACCAGCACGTCCACCGGATCGCCATCGCCCGACATGGTCTTGGGGACATAGCCGTAGTTGGTGGGGTAATGCATGGCCGTGCTCATGAAACGGTCCACAAAAATGGCACCGGTGGCCTTATCCACCTCGTATTTCACGGGGTCCGCATTCATCGGAATTTCGATGATCACGTTGAATTCGTCAGGACATTTCGGGCCGGGGGTAACGTTGTCTAAGGACATGAGTGGTCTCTTTAATGATGAAAATCAAAAACTGTCAGGATTAACCCTGATTTTACTGACTTGGCCCTTGCGATCAGGCAAAACCGTCATTTTTTAACGCTACAGTTCGGCCGTTGGCCAATCTTCTCCTGGCTGTTGAGCAGGAGCAACGAGGAAGCAACGCAGCGGGACAGCGCATGCGTTGGCCCTTTTTTGCGAATCAACAAGGAGATTTATATGATGGGCAACTCGGCGCTGACTTTGGCGCTTGTATGTGGCTTGATTGCCGTGGTGTACGGCGTTTGGGCACGCAGTTGGATTCTTTCCCAGGATGCGGGTAACGCAAGGATGCAGGAGATTGCGGCTGCCATCCAGACCGGAGCGGCCGCCTATCTTTCACGCCAATACCGCACCATTGCCATGGTCGGCGTGGTGCTGGCCATCCTGATTGCCGTGTTTCTGGATGCCATGAGTTCCGTGGGCTTTGTGCTCGGCGCCGTGTTGTCGGGCGCCTGCGGCTTTATCGGTATGAACGTGTCGGTACGCGCCAATGTGCGCACCGCCCAGGCCGCCACCAAGGGCATTGGCCCGGCATTGGATGTGGCCTTCCGCGGCGGCGCCATCACCGGTATGCTGGTCGTCGGCCTGGGTCTGTTGGGTGTGACGGGCTTTTACATGTTTCTGGTGCCGGACGGCGCTGTGACTGCAGCCAAGCTCAATCCGCTGATCGGTTTTGCCTTCGGCTCCTCGCTGATTTCCATCTTTGCCCGTCTGGGCGGTGGCATTTTCACCAAGGGTGCCGACGTCGGTGCCGACCTGGTGGGCAAGGTGGAAGCCGGCATTCCGGAGGATGACCCGCGCAACCCCGCCGTGATCGCCGACAACGTGGGCGACAACGTGGGCGACTGTGCCGGTATGGCCGCCGACCTGTTTGAAACCTATGCCGTGACGCTGATCGCCACCATGGTGCTGGGCGCCCTGCTGCTGGGCGCCGGTGGCCCCAACGCGGTGCTCTACCCGCTGAGCCTGGGGGCCGTGTCCATCGTGGCCTCCATCATTGGCTGCTTCTTCGTCAAGGCCTCGCCCGGCATGAAGAACGTGATGCCAGCCCTGTACAAGGGCCTGGCCGTGGCCGGCATCCTGTCTCTGATTGCCTTCTACTTTGTCACGCAATCGCTGTTCCCCACCGCACTGACACTGGCTGACGGACGCGTGATCACCTCCAGCGCCCTGTTCGGCGCCTGCGCGGTTGGCCTGATCCTGACCGGTGCGTTGGTCTGGATTACCGAGTACTACACCGGCACGCAATACGCACCCGTGCGCCACATTGCACAAGCCTCCACCACCGGCCACGGCACCAACATCATTGCCGGCCTGGGTGTTTCCATGCGCTCCACCGCCTGGCCTGTGCTGTTTGTCTGTGCCGCCATCTACTCGGCCTACGCGCTGGCCGGCCTGTACGGCATTGCGATCGCTGCCACCTCCATGCTGAGCATGGCCGGCATTGTGGTGGCACTGGACGCCTACGGTCCCATCACCGACAACGCCGGTGGTATTGCCGAAATGGCCGAACTGCCCGCCAGCGTGCGTGATATCACCGACCCGCTGGACGCCGTGGGCAACACTACCAAGGCCGTGACCAAGGGCTATGCCATCGGCTCCGCCGGTCTGGCCGCTCTGGTGCTGTTTGCCGACTACACCCACAAGCTCGAAGGCCTGGGCAGCCATGTGAAGTTCGACCTGAGCGACCCCATGGTCATCATCGGCCTGTTCATTGGCGGCCTGATCCCCTACCTGTTCGGTGCCATGGCGATGGAGGCCGTGGGCCGCGCCGCCGGTGCCGTGGTGGTGGAAGTTCGCCGCCAGTTCCGCGACATCAAGGGCATCATGGATGGCTCGGGCAAGCCCGAGTACGACACCGCCGTGGACATGCTCACCAGCGCCGCCATCAAGGAAATGATGATCCCCAGCCTGCTGCCCGTGGTTGCACCGATTCTGGTCGGCCTGATCCTCGGCCCGGCGGCTTTGGGTGGCCTGCTGATGGGAACCATCGTGACCGGTCTGTTTGTGGCCATCTCCATGTGTACCGGCGGCGGTGCCTGGGACAATGCCAAGAAGTACATCGAGGACGGCAACTTCGGCGGCAAGGGCTCTGAAACCCACAAGGCGGCCGTGACCGGTGACACCGTGGGCGACCCCTACAAGGACACGGCCGGTCCGGCCGTGAATCCGCTGATCAAGATCATCAACATCGTNGCNNTGCTGATCGTGCCNCTCATGATGAAGATCCANGGCGGCTGATCTGNNNNTNTGACTGCANCGCAAGGCCCGCGCAAGCGGGCCTTGTTATTTTCGCTGGCGAAAGAATTANTATGCNTGCGGGTTCAAAATGCACTAGCATTCNNACCTTANGCTTCAAGTCATCCTGAAAATAAAGAGNNGCTGGTGAAAATACTTGTCGTTGACGACCACGCNTTGGTNCGNGAAGGGCTTCGCCAGGTGCTCAAGGGTCTGGATGAANGCCTCGAGGTGCTGCAGGCCGGAACCTGCGCCCAGGCCTTTGCCTTGGCNCAAACCCANGGCGACCTNGATCTGGTGCTGCTCGATTACCACCTGCCCGACATGAACGGCCTGGACGCNCTGCCCNTCTTTGGTGAACGGCATCCGGAGCTGCCCGTGGTGCTNCTGTCAGGNTCCGCCAATACCCACATCATGCGCCAGGTGCTGCAGGCGGGAGCGGCCGGTTTCGTCACCAAATCCTGCGTCAGCGACGAGTTGCTGCGCGCCGTGCGCAGCGTGCTCAACGGCGATATCTACCTGCCTGCCGAGCTCAACGCCAGCCCCGCGCTCGCGCAGGAAACCACAGACGACAGGCCCCCGCTGACCCAGCGACAGGAGTTGGTGTTGCGCTGCCTGCTCGACGGCCTGTCCAACCGTGAAATTGCAGACCAGCTGCATGTCTCCGAAGAGACCGTCAAGTCCCATGTGGCGGCCATATTGCGCCAGTTCGAAGTGCAGAACCGCACACAGGCCGTGGTCATTGCCGCGCGCCAGGGCTACATGCCGCTCAGCCAGCAGCCGTAGGCCAGTGCCAAGAGCCTTGGCGCTGCAAGCCTCCAAGACCCTAGGCGCAACAGGCCTGCTTCACCACCGCCCTGCGCCAGCGGGGACAATAGGGCCATGGCAGAAAATTCACACCCGCGCATCATTCCCCTGATAGACCAGCGAGCAGGGGCTGTTCCCCCTATCGCCCTGGCAGCCGCCAGCCTGCTGCCGGCCACCGGTTGCTTGACGGACAGCCGCGGCCGGGCCCTGCGGGACTTGCGCATCAGCGTCACGGACCGTTGCAACTTCCGCTGCAGCTATTGCATGCCCAAGGATGTATTCACCAAGGACTACCCTTACCTGCCCCACGCCTCGCTGCTGACGTTTGAGGAAATTACCCGCATCGCCGGACAGTTTGCCGCCCATGGTGTGCAGAAAATCCGTCTCACCGGCGGCGAGCCGCTGCTGCGCAAAAATATTGAAATCCTGATTGCACAACTGGCGGCGCTGCGCACACCGGATGGCCATGCGCTGGACCTTACGCTCACCACCAACGGCTCGCTGCTCAAGCGCAAGGCGGCGGCGCTGAAGGCGGCCGGCCTGAACCGGCTGACGATCAGCCTGGACGGCCTGGACGATGCCGTGTTCCGGGCCATGAACGATGTGGACTTTCCGGTGCAGGATGTGCTGGACGGCATTGAGGCTGCTCGCGCAGCCGGCCTGGGGCCGATCAAGGTCAATATGGTGGTCAAGCGGGGCACCAATGACCATCAAATCCTGCCCATGGCCAGGCGTTTTCTGGGCACGGGCATAACCCTGCGCTTTATCGAATACATGGATGTGGGAGCCACCAATGGCTGGCGCATGAACGACGTACTGCCCTCCGCCGAGGTGATAGACCGGCTGCAACAGGAACTGCCGCTGGTGGCGCTGGAAGCGGCGCAACCGGGCGAGACCGCCCAGCGCTGGGGCTATGCCGATGCCCACGGCAAGCACGACCGGAAGGCCGGTGAAATCGGCGTGATCAGCAGCGTGACGCAGGCCTTTTGTTCGGATTGCAACCGTGCGCGCCTGTCCACCGAGGGCCAGCTCTACCTGTGCCTGTTTGCATCCAAGGGCCATAACCTGCGCGAACTGGTGCGGGGTCAGCACTCCGACGCCGAACTGGCCTCGGCCATCGCGCAGATCTGGGGTGCGCGCACCGACCGCTACTCTGAACTGCGCGGCTCCGAGGGCGCGGCAGCGCCCTCTGATGGCGGACGCCGGGTCGAGATGAGCTACATCGGCGGTTAGGCGTGGACGCATCAGACATTCCCGCGGTGTGCGCCGTCATTCTGGCCGGTGGTCGGGCCAGGCGCATGGGTGGCGTGGACAAGGGCCTGCAAGCTTTTCGCGGCAAGACCCTGGTGGAGACCGCCCTGCTGCGGCT